>Ga0334900_1000453_pt1 | contig 59993 bp, 51 predicted proteins | sample GraSluR3_MG_2_FD_207231 | JGI IMG/M metagenome (GOLD analysis project Ga0334900, IMG submission 207231) | Sludge microbial communities from methane-producing bioreactor in Wageningen University, Netherlands - Granular Sludge_31_08-R3 | ecosystem: Engineered > Bioreactor > Anaerobic >... | reverse complement strand
AAAATAATTATGACAAACAAGTGTCTTCAGGTATCTATTTTTACCGATTAAACACAAATCAAGGTGTTATTAATAAAAAGATGTTACTTTTAAAATAATGACATAAATCAAATACTTAAATATTAGGGCATAGAAATATGCCCTAATATTGTATTATATTACATTGCGACCATCCTGGTCGAATAAATATCAAGCCGGGAGCTATCGTACCTCGATCATCTTGACCAAGAAAGCTTCGAGCCGGAAATTATTGCACCTCGAACACAATGCCATTAAATTAAGGTTTTTGGATGTTTTTGAAGAATCGTACATTGAGCTTCCAACTCGATAAATGCTTATTTACTCGATCAAGATGATCGAGCTACGATATACATGATTAAAGCCTCAAGTCCGGAAACAGACTTGACTTGCAATGATCGAAGCGAATGTGAGTCGAGGATATAGTTCTACAAGCTTCCAGCTTGTAGGAAAGATAGTGCAAGCAAGGATGCTCGCACAACAAATCAAAGTGCAAGCAAAGATGCTTGCACGACAAATCAAAAGTGTAAACAAGATGTTCACACAACAAATCAAAGTGCAAGCAAGGATGCTCGCACAACAAATCAAAAGTGTAAACAAGATGTTCACACAAGAAAATTACAAGAGACCTCCAAGATGCTTTAAAGCATCTTGGAGGTCTCTTGTAAGTCAATTATATCTAACTATATGTTAGATAGTACGATAAACACTATTTTAAATTTTACTTGCAAAACGAATATTTACAAATAAAAGTTCTTAAATAACTCGAATTCCTTCCTCAATCAATATACTTCTTAATAAACAAGACAAAGTCATCAATATCCTCTTTAGTCATATCAAACGAAGTCATAAATCTAACTACTCCCTCATCTTCATCCCACGTATAAAAAAATCTTTCAGCCTGCATCTTAGAAATAATATCTTTATTAAGTTTTACAAAAAGAGCATTTGCTTTAGGTTTAAAAATAATACTTTTTGGCATAAAATCATTGAGTTTTTGGTATAGATAAAGAGCCATTTCATTAGCTTGTTTTGCATTTGTGTACCAGATATTATTTTCAAAATATGGAATAAACTGGGCCGAAATATATCTCATTTTTGATATTAACTGCATATTTTGTTTTCTAATAAACGGATAATATTTAGCATCTTCTTTATTAAAAAAAATAACAGCTTCACCTGCTAACATACCATTTTTTGTGCCTCCGAATGATAACACATCAATCTTTAAATCAGAACAAAGTTGTTTAAATGAAGAATTTAAAGCTACTACAGCATTCGCAAGTCGAGCACCATCAAGATGAACCTTTAAACCTTGTTGATGAGCAAAATCTATTAAAGATTTTAGTTCGTCAATTGAATACAAAGTACCGAGCTCGGTTGGTTGAGTAATGGAAATCACCTTAGGTTGTATGTGATGTTGATCTCCCAAAAAATGCAAATATGGTTTAATATGTTCCGGTCTAAGTTTTCCATCATCAGTTTTAATATTTATTAATTTAGCACTTAATGCGTGTTCCGGGGCTCCACATTCATCAACATTAATATGGGCAGTATCAACACAAATTACAGCATTAAACCTATCTGTATATGACTGTAAAGCAGTAACATTTGCACCGGTTCCCGTAAGAACAAAAAAGACTTCTATTTCATCGCCAAAATTTTGTTTAAAAAGCTGAATCGCTTTTTGAGTAATTGGATCATCACCGTAAGATACATAATGATTATTATTAGCTGTAACTATAGCATTTAAAATATTTGGATGTACTCCGGAATTATTATCACTGGCAAAACTTTTATTCATAATTAAAACCTCTTTATACTTTTTTATTGGTTGTTGAATGATACGATATAATGCTCTATAAGCTTCCGGCTTATAAATGATTTATTATTGATTTGCATAGAACTGATTACTTTTCAAAGTAAGCAAGGATGCCTGAACAGCAGTATAATTCGATAATTTCTTTTAACAAATTTATTACTAACATTTTTCTAACATACATACAGGTACGTAATATTTACTTACCTTTTGATTTTCTTCAACTATGACAGTAGCCCTTTTGGTAATTCGATTAATTTTCCCTATATAAGTCTTGTTTTTATAAAAAAATTTAACTCTTTCACCCTTTTTAAACTTAATTATTTCTTTTTCTAAAGGAATTTCAATGCCGATTTTATGTTTATTTTCTGTATGACCAAATAATTGATAAGCCAATTGTATAAATCTTGGTTTCGAACAACTTGATTTACCGTCAGTAAGAAATTCTAATAAATGAACAATCTCGTGTTCCATAACTCTCATCAAAGCTTGTTGGGGATTTTGGCAAAAAACACCATTTACCATAAAACCGTCCTGCGATTGATTAAATTTATTAAATATTAAAGGATATGAAAACTTAATCTCTATTTTTGATGTATATTTTTGAAATCTTGTTATACCTGCTGAACGTGTCAATTTCAATGAAATACCAAAGTCAATATCATAACTTTTTAATAACTTTAAATCAAAAAAATACTTATCATATAAAGAAAACAAAAACCTTATATCTTCTATCCCGGGATAGATATTAAATGATTTATTATGATTATCAATATAGACAGCAAAGTCTTTTTCTACTTGTTCAATCATTTGCCATTTAGAAAACTCTAATAAATTATTTATTGGGTTAGCAAGCATTATTTTTTCTAAACTTGCTTAATCACTTTTTCTAAAACTGATTGTAGTAATTCTTGTGGAGGTTCCGGAATATGTTTCTCTTTAATCATTTGTTCTATTAATCTTCTTGTCTCTAAAATTGATTGTAGGGTTAATTCTTTTACTTCCCCTTTATTATAAACAATCCTTGCAACTCCATCTTTAATTGCTTGTTGAGCAACGGCTTCTGCTACATAGGCAAATACCTCAATATCTGTCATTAATGGTAAAATATGTTCAGAATCTAATTGAGTATTTTGAGCATATTCAGCTAAAGCGTAAGAAGCAGCAATAGCCATATTATCAGTTATCTTTTTAGCCTGTGTCAGCAATGTTCCCTTAAGTATTCCGGGAAAACCTAAAGAATTATTAACCTGATTAGGGAAATCACCTCTACCTGTTGCTACGATATATGCACCTGCCTCTTTAGCTGCATAAGGATAAATTTCGGGTACAGGATTAGCACAAACAAAAACTATCGGCTTAGTATTCATTGAACTTATCCAATGCTTTTTAACAACATCAGGACCGGGAGTTGAAAGAGCAATCAATATATCTGCACCTTTTACGGCAATTTCTATTTCATCAATACATTGAGGGTTTGTTTTTTGACAAAGTTCCCATTGTTGATAAAATCTCTTGTCATCCTCTATGTCTTTTCTGTTTTTATGTAAACCACCCTTACTATTAAACAAAGACATATTCTGAGGTTTTGCCCCGGTCAATAACAATAATCTACTAACAGTCGTATTTGAAGCACCCGCCCCAAGTAAAACTATTTTACAATCTTCTATCTTCTTATTAGCCAATTTTATGGCATTAATTATTCCCGCAAGAATAACACACGCAGTACCTTGAGCATCATCATGCCAAACAGGTATATCACATCTTTCTCTTAATTCATCAAGAACATAATAACAATTAGGCTGTGAGATATCTTCTAAATTCACTGCACCAAAACTTGGAGCTGACATCATAACATAATCAATTATTTTTTCGGGATCAGGATTGCCTTCTTTATCCCTATCATCAATACACAAGGCAACAGCATCTACCCCACCAAGATATTTCATCAAAAAAGCCTTACCTTCCATTACACCTAAACCACCGGCTTTCCCACAATCGCCATCACCTAAAACCCTGGTTGAATCACTTATTATAGCAACTAAATTTCCACGATTACTTAAATTATATGATTGATTAATTTCATCTCTTATACCGGTAGAAACAGAAGATACTCCGGGTGTGTACCAAACATTAAACCAGTTAAACCCCCATATTCCCGCTTTGGGAAGTGTTTGCATTTTCCCTTGATAAAACTTATGCATATCCAAAGAAAGAGCTTTATAAAACAAGGTCTTCGCTTTTGCAATCTGTTCTTGAGTAAAGGCTTCAGGAAAACATTTATCAAGATTATTTAAGTCTAAGTTAATATTATTCATTTTTACCTCTTATTTCTTATAATGATGTCTATAGCAAGTATTAATGATTTAAGTCAAGATTTTTTTAAAAAAAATCCTTTGCCTATACATCGCAAAGAGACTTTAGGCTTGAGTCTCTAATTGCGAAGCGAGAAGGGCTTGAGGACAATATGTTCTATAAACTTCCAGCTTGTAGCAAAAAAAGAGTGCAAACAGGGATGCTCGCACAACATTCCCGTCATCCTCGACTCACACTCGCTTCGCTCGTTGCAAGTCAAGTCTGAATTTGGATTTGAGATGCTGATACTACAATTATCATTTAACAGACTTTTAGCAATTTTTGTAATAAATTTCACTAAATACAATTTTTTGATTGACAAAAATACATTAGTTTTATATTTTCTATTTAGAGGTAAAATATATGGATATTCAAGAAATTAAAGAATTATTTATTGAAGAAGCAAATGAATATTTGTCAGTTTTAGAGAATAACTTAAAATTTATGCAAAGTTCCTTAGATGAAGTTTCGGATGATTTAATCTGTGAAACATACAGGGCTGCTCACAGCATAAAAGGGACATCCGCCTTTCTTGCCTTAAAAGATATTAGCGAATTAAGTAAAGCTATGGAATACAAAATGATGCCATGGCGAGACAAAGAAGCTACTCCTAACCTCAAAGACATTAAAACACTACTTGAAGCTTATGATATACTTAAAAATATGATAGACAATTTAGAAGAAAATAAACAAACAGATATTTCTAACATTATCAAACAATTAAATATCTAAACGGAGTATTATTAATGAATATTTTCAGAAAAGATTTAACCAATAAACCTGAAATTAAAATTGCCGTTCCTATAAAAAAGCATATGATGTGCTTAAATGAAAGCAGTCTAAATCCTTTAGAAATCCTATCAGATAAAATATCAAAAAAACTTAAATCTGTTGAATTAAACAGATATATCTCAAACATAACTCAAGAATTAACAACCAACTTAACTCATTACATAGGTCACAATATCAATAAAAACCAAGTTTTATTTGGTAATGGTGTTGATGAATTACTTTATTTTATTTTTACTGCTGTCAGGGAATATAAAACATCTTTTGCTGTTTCTTTATCTCCTTCTTATTTTGACTATAAAACATACGCCGGAAGTGTTGATTTAGAAATGCAATTTTTAAATTTTAATCAAGACTTTAATTTCTCAGTAGAAGATTATATAGAAAAGCTTCAACATCCTGATTGCAAATTAGGAATTATTTGTAACCCGAACAATCCTACAGGACATCTTATACCTGATAAAAAAATTATCCATATCATACAATCAACTAAAAAACCGATTATAATAGACGAAACATATTTTGAATTTGCCGGCACTACCTTTATTGATAAAATTAAAGAATATCCTAACATAATTATCTTACGTTCATTTTCTAAATCTTTCTCTGCTGCCGGACTTAGATTTGGATACCTCATCAGCTCAGAACAAAACATACAAACCCTAAATAAAGTTATACCTGTATTCCACTGCAGTATCTTAACACAAGTGATAGCCTCAACTATTTTAGAAAACAAAGAAATATTTATTGAAAACGTAAAACAAACTATAGAACAAAAAGAATATGTCTTTAATCAAATGAAAAAAATAGGCTCTAAAACTGATTTACTTGTATATCCAAGCTTTACAAACTTTTTAATCTTCTCATTAGGAAAAAGAAGTGTTGAGTTTTATGAATTTCTTCAGTCAAAAGATATCTCAATCAGACCTGTGTGGAATCACCCATTATTATTAAATCACTTAAGAGTAACTATTTCTGATAAACAAAGTAATGAGGCATTTTTGAATACCTTAAAAGAATTTTTGAATATTTAAAAAAAGGATTTTAAATGAAGAGAATTATACTGTATATATTACTGAGTTTAATCTTGTGCAGAGTGTATGCAAACCAGTTGATTCATTCATATTATGGCGATTATCACGATGTTGTAAGAATAGTTTTTGTAATTGACGAAGAACCTTTTTATAATACTCTAATGGATACTGATAATAAAACTATTTATATCAATATTAGTGAAACAAAATTAGATCAACATATTTTACCTTTGGATTTTACAGAATATTCTTTAGTAAATCAAGTTAAAACAGAAAAACTACAAAATGATATAAAAATTACCATCCTAACAAATGAGATTTACTATGCTGACACTTTTTATTTAAATGAGAACCAATTTAAAATAGTTATTGATATATATAAAGCCAAAGATCCTCAAAACTTAGAAATGGCAAATAATTACGTTTATTTCTTCCAATCCGTAGGATTTCTTGATAGAGCTAATGAGCTACAAAAAAGAATAGACAATAATGAATTTTTACCCCAATCTTCTCCAGTGATAACCCCTCATAAAGCAAACACTCCAATCCAAAATATTAATGACCCTATTCAAGAAAAAAATGAACCCAATACACATTTAGTAAATAACACATTACAAGATATTCCTAAAGATCCATTATTATATATAAAACCTGATATATCAAAACTAAATGCTAATCAAAACTTATGGATATCTAATGCCTTTAGAGTTTATGAGATATTTAAAGAAATAGATGATTTGTTAAAAAAAGCAAAAGCAAGCCTAACAGCTTATGACAAAGCAAAAACTGTTGATATAAGTTTTATTGAAACAATGAGTTCTTTATTTAATAATATGAGTGACTCATCAATCAGATTAAATCAAATAAAATTAGAATTAAATTCTTTAAGTCAAAATAGCATTGTATCTGACAACTCAGCAATTATTTACACTAAACAAATGATAAATGATATTACTAAAATAATTCCCGACTATATCAAAAAGGTAGAATCACTACAATCTGAATATCGAAATCGTATAAGTCAATAATTAATTAGGAGGTAAATTGGTTTCAAAAACTAATTGTACTGAGTACAAAGAAATACTTGAGACCATCGTTAATAATTCTTTAATACCTCAAATGATAATTAATGAAGATGGCACATTTAGACTTTGTAATCAAGCAGGTAAATTTTTATTTAAAAAATTATGGGATATAAAATTTAATCATTCTACATTAAATTGGAAATCTTTAAATTTTGATAATTCTTTTTCTGTATCTTTCGTAAAAGATATTGAAACTGCATTTACCGGGCAAATAATAGTTGACCAATATAGAATAAAAACAAATCATAATAATTCAGAAGAATACTATTACGAATTTCAATTTTTCCCTGTATTTAAAGCCGATAATATAATTACCAATGTATGTATCAATGCAATAGATATAACAAATTTAAAATATAAAGAATCTTTATTATTAGATTCAATAACTATAAATCAATCAGTATTTTCTTCTTTAGATGAGCCATATCTACAATTGAATAATGACTTAAGCTTTTATAATGCTAATACTTTATTTTTTCAATATTTTAATACTAATAGAGAAAATGTTATAGATTTATTTATCAATGAATTTATCTGGGAAAATAAAGATATCTCGCTAGAATATATTAAAAATTTTAAATTAAATAATGAATTATTAACTTTCTACGACCAAACAAAAAATGAAAAGTTATTTTTTAAAGTAAGTTCTGACACTATAAGATTAAACGAAAAACAGATTATCTTTTTACTCTTTAAAGACATTACTAACTTAAAAAAAGAACTTAAGCACAGTCAGATGTTATTAACATCAATTGAAAAATCTTCACTTGGTTTTATGTTTTTTGATGCAGAATATAGATTATCATACATAAATGCTAATATCAAGGATTTATTCAATTTTCCAATTGAACAATATATTCATAAAACTATAGACTCAATTTACAATGATAACAAATCCAATGAATGTTTCTTAATTGTCTATCAAAAAATCAAGGACAAACTTAACTGGAAGGGCAAAATTAAATGTATTTCAAAAGATAATCAACAAGAAATTCTTGACACAGGTGTTTATTGTTTTTACGGTGACGACAAACAAATTGAGCAATATATGGTTATATTTAGAAATGCTACTCACGAAGTTCACTTAGAAAAGCATTTACTTCAAGCTCAAAAATTAGAAGCCTTAGGAACTCTAGCCGGAGGTATTGCTCACGATTTTAATAATATATTATCTGCTATGCTTGGATTTACAGAACTAAGTATAATGGATTTAGACGAAGATTGCCCTCAATACTTCAACCTACAACAAATACAGATTTCAGCAAACAGAGCTAAAGATATGATAAACCAAATCTTAACATTTAGCAGAAAAACAGATATACAATTAAAACCTTTGATTATCAACCCGATTATAAAAGAAGCTATAAAATTGTTAAGAGCAAGTTTCCCTGCCTATGTAGAAATCATACACAATCTACCTCCGGAACCCTTAAAAATAATGGGAGATCCAACTCAAATCAACCAAATTGTTATGAACCTCGGTACTAATGCAATGCAATCATTACAAAATAAAATCGGAAAAATATTAATTTCTCTAAGCTTAGAAACAATAAATTCTGATAATAAATCCAATAAATTGGTTTTAAACGAAGGCAAATATGTATTATTAAAAATTTCCGATACAGGTTGCGGGATTCCTGAACACATAAAATCAAAGGTATTTGACCCATATTTTACAACAAAAACATCTGAAACGGGTACAGGTTTAGGCTTAGCTGTAGTTCATGGTATTGTATCCGCATTAAATGGTTTTATTCATTTTGATAGTGAACCAAATAAAGGAACAAACTTTTATATTTATCTACCTTATTATGATAATCAAGAACTACCAATAGATAAATCTGTTGAAGCTCTAAAATCCGGTAAAGGACAAAAAATTCTATTTTTAGATGATGAATCACCAATCGTTAATGTTAACTGTCAGATTTTAAAAAAGTTAAATTATATAGCTTATGGCTTTACAGATACATTAAAAGCATTTGATTTTTATGTAGAAAATTATTTTGAAATAGACTTAATCATTACAGATATGACTATGCCGGAAATAACAGGACTTGAATTTATAAATATGATAAGAGAATTGAATCCAATTATTCCAATAATTATTTGTTCCGGATACTCAGAATTATTGGATAACAACAAAAATGAAGATAATTATTTATATACTGTTTCTAAACCAATTTCTACAAACCAAATGGCACATCTCATTAATGAGATTTTTAATGAAAGTCTTTAAATTATATATAAAACTTCAATTCAATATCATTCGACTAAAAAAAATAATTATTGACAACCATAAATATTATGTTATTATATGAATATAGGAGGAATTTGCTATGCAAAATAAAAAAGAAATACTTATTGCTATGAGAAAAGCAATGCAAGGTGAGATTGATAGTATCAATCTTTATCAAGAATCCGCTATTAAAAGCACCGATAAAGAAGTTAAGAAATTCTTTTGTGAAAGAGTAGAAGAAGAAAAAAAACATTATAACTTCCTTTTAAAAGCTTACAAAGATATTGATACAGATAAATCTCCGGTTGATTTAACCATAGAGCTTACCAACTCACACCCATATACTCCAATAATCAACCCGGATTTTGTAAAAAGACTTGCTGAAAATTCCTTTATATTCTCAGCAATCTCAACAGGTATCTTACTTGAAAAAACTTCTTTTGATTATTATGAAAAACAAGCTCAAGAAGCCCAAATAGATGAAATAAAAAAATTATATAATGTTTTAGCTGATTGGGAAAAAACTCATTATGATGATTTACTAAAACTTCAAAAGGAAACAGAAAAAATTTATTGGGAAATCAACAACTTTGAACCTTTCTAATATATCAAACAAATCTTTCAAAACTTTTTAAAATACTATTCGGAGGTATTTATGGCACGATGGACAGCTAAAATTGAAAACAGTATCAGAACTATAAACACAATTGATACTCGTGACAAAATAATGAAATCATTCTTTATCAAAAGAAGCTATGAACCTGAAAATGAACAAGAAGCTCAAGAACTTGAAGAATTTTCACTTATCTCTGCAGCTATGCAATTAATGATTTATGTCGCTATGGCTAACGGTACAGTATCTGATAAAGAAAAAAAAATAATTATCGAAGAATTACTATTTCAACTTTCTCAAAGACCTTTTGAATATGAAAGCCTCGTTGAAGAATTTGGTGATTATGAACATAACTTAATTGAACTGATGTTTGATAAAATCTTAACTGAATATAAAGAGTTAATGATAGACTATCAAGACCTTTTTGATACAATTAATATGATTTATGAATCTAATCCTCAAAAAAGACTCTATCTATTAAGAATCTGCTTTTCTCTTGCATTGTCTGATAATCAAGTCAATGTTCCGGAACTGAAAGTCGTTGAAGACATTGCTACTCATTTAAACATATCTGAAGAGGATATGAAGAGAATAAAAAAAGAAGTTCTACAAACCTTAAAGTAAATATAATTGACACTGAACAAGTGTTATCATCTTTAATTATGATAACCTTGTTCAGTTTTTATAAATAAAAAATACTAACTCTTATACTTTTAACAACCTTATAAATGATATGATATGAAATTTTATAACAAAATAAATATGTATATTAATCTTTACTTGCTTAACAATCAAATAGCAATAACTCAATTATTTTTCACATCTGAAACCTTTTAAAATGCATCACAAAAAAATTTTATGCTATTTAGTTATTTTGTTTTTCTTCAATGTCATTCCAACTTTTGCTGAAGAATATCCCTTAATAGAAGAAGAAAATATTATAAACCACGAATCATTCCTTGATGATAGTTTTAAAACTATAGTTTTACAATATGCTGATGAAGAAGAGATTAGTTCGTTTAACTTTTTAAACTCAACAGACATCAAGTCTCTTATAGAATATCGTAAAAACAATCTATTTACTGATATAAATTCATTAAGAAAAGCCGGACTAAATGAAGAAAAAATTGAGCTATTATTGCCATTTATCATTTTCTCAAAAGAACATAAAATTAATTCTAAGTTAGAAACATTCACTAAATACATACATAACCAACAAGAAATTAAAGAACAAAATTATTACACTCTTAATTACGATAATCATACACTATTTTTACAGAAAGAATTCTCGAATCAAAACAATGCAAATACTAATCAATTAGGGTTTAGCTTACAAAGTAATTTTTCAAAAACAAAAATCTTAATCGGACAATATAAAATCAATAATGGCTATGGATTATTAATTAATAGCAACGCTTTTATGTCAATTAAACCGGGATTTAACACTGATTTTACAAAAACTAAAGCAAGCATAACTCCAACTCGAAAAGATAGATACAGTAGAAACTTCATTGGTTTATCCATAGAAAATAAAATAAATAAAAACTTATCATTATTTTTATTCGGTTCTACAAAATTTATAGGAGTCAATTTAAACAACAATAAAATAGAAAAAATCTTTCTTGATGAAATAAATCCTAAGAATACAATCCGACATAGTAATTACGGATTCTTATCTGTTTATAAATCCAATAATTTCCATAATACAGTTTTTATCAATTTTAATAGATATGAAAAAGAATTCTCTAATACAAGGTTACATAATAACAACCTAACTCTCTCATTTTCAAACTCCTATGATTTCTTAGATTATAGACTATTTTCAGAATTGGCTTTTGCTCAAAAATCCTTTGCCTTCATAGGAGGTCTAAAGCTTCAACAAAAGTATTTTACTCAAATCTTGTCACTGAGACACATAAAAGATACATTTTTCTCTGAATATTCAAATTTTATATGTGACAATAATCAAAATAATAATGAACAAGGCATTTTTTATAAAATAGAAACCCAAACCGATATTTTTCAAATTAAGGCATTTGCTGATATATTTGAAAACCTTAAACCTATCGATAGATATGAAGATAAAAAGTTAGGTTCTACTTATGGATTGGAATATTCTAATCATAAAATATTAAGATTTACTGTGTCAATAAAACAAAAAAGAGATCAAGAACTTCGTAATTTTCAAATTATTTCAAAGCTATATGAAAGAGAAAAAACATATTTTAATTTAAACTTGTTCCAGATTGAAACTAACACTTTAAAAACTACTTTATCATGGAATTATCAATTACGAGAATATACTCAAATTAACCTTAAAGAAAATGCTTACTTACTTAGTCAAGCAATCAAATTAAGGATTAACAATTTAACTGCCAATTTTATTGTAGGTATTTTTGAAACACAAATACCTCTTTATTATCATCAATATTCCGGTAAATACAATAATGCCTTACTTGTTTTATCTGATGAAGGTAATTTTGTTCTACTTCACTTAAAATATAATATATGGAATAAATTACACACAGAATGTGCTTATCATTTCATTAACAAAGACAAAAAAGAATCAAGTATAAGTTTATTAATAAGCACAGAATTTTAATATTTAATTATAGAGATGATCATAATTAATTATTTAATGAAGAACACTTTATCAATCCTAAATCGTTTTAAAAACCGATAAGACTAAATACTTTAAATTTTTAAGAATAAAAAAAAAGCCTTGCAGACAGCAAGGCAAATTTATGGCTCCGGAGGAGGGATTTGAACCCCCGACCTAGTGGTTAACAGCCACCCGCTCTAACCCCTGAGCCACTCCGGAACTAATTCACAACTATTGATTACATAAATATTAAACAGAGGTTTTTATGTCAAGATAAAATTTAAAAAATTTTCAAATTATTAATCAACTAAAAAGCTAACTATATAGAAAATCATATCAATACAAATTCAAAATAATTTAAAAAATATCCAATAAAGACAATTTATCAAACTATCTTTATAATCTTTCCAATAACTCAATAAGCCTAAAAATGGAAAATTTACCAAATCAAATTGAAAACTTTTCTTAAATCCTTTAAAACTAACATTAATTTGTAATAATAGCTTGACTAATAGGTTGTTATTATAAAGATAGTTATTATCAAATATAAGGAGTATGTATGATGAAATTTAAATTTCAAAAAGTTATATTGTTAAGTTCTTTGATTTTTATATTAACAATATCAGGATTATTTTCTCAGACTAAAACAAAAACAACTACCGAACAAGACACAGTATTAATTGAGATTAACGGCAATCAGATAAGCACTAAAGACCTTAGAAATAAAATTAATACCGTTCCACCAATGAATAGACATCACTACAAATCAATAAAAGGGCAAAAACAAGTTCTGGATTATCTTGTTCAACGAGAAATTTTTTATGCAGAAGCAATCAATCACGGTTACGATCAAGTAGAAGAAGTAAAAAAAGTTACTCATCAAAAATTGAAACCTATTATAAATCAACTCTATTTTGAAGAAATATTAGATAAAGATTTTAACTTATCAGAAGAAGACCTTCAAAATTATTACACAACTAACCGAAGTGCTTATACAATAGCTCCAAAAGTTACTATCCAATATCTTCAAACCGATGAAGAACATCTTGAAGAAGTTCAACAAAAGATTAATAGCAGTATAGATTTTGAAAAAATCATTTCTGAATACTCATTAAATGAATTATCTATTGAAAACAAAGGTATTATTAGAAATATCAGACTAAACGGCTTTATTTCCGGTATAGGAAGAGATACTGAATTAGACAAATATATAGCCGATGCTAACATTGACCCACAAACCATTCACGGACCATTTACTACAAGTACCGGCATTCACTTCTTTAAAAAATTAGATTATGAACCGGCAATAATCAAAACCTTTCAAGAAGTTAAAGGTGAAATCGAAAACCGCCTAAAAACTCAAAAAGAAAACGAAATTTATACTGAGTTAATGGACAAGTTACGCATAAATTACGAAGTAAAATTTTATAATACAAAGTTAGATTCCGTTAATATATTTAGCATATTACCCGAACAAAGAGATATAATTATAGCTGAGGGCAACCATCCTGAAATCGTTTTAACACTCGGAGAAGTAGGCCAATTACTTAAAAATGCAGCTCAAATGGAAAGAATGAATATCAATGAAGCACCCGTAAGAGAAAACATAATAAAAAGAGAACTTGATTCAAGAATTCTCTATGCTGATGCTCAAAATCAAAATAAATTAGAACAATATAAAAATAAATATGAAATACAAGAAATTAAAAAAGATTTACTTGTAAATTACTGGTATAACAATCAAATCTCTAATAGTATTTCAGTTTCTGAAGATGAGATTAATGAACATTACGCAGAAAATACTGAAAAGTTTACTATCCCGGCAAGCAGAAATCTTAGACAATTTGTAGCAAACGATGAAAAATCAGCTAAAAAACACCTCAAAAAAATTAAACGTTTCTTAAAGAAAAACCAAGAAGAAGATATTATAAACTACATAAAAGAAAATTCTCTTAAACCCGAAGGTGACGGATTAATAAAAAATGTCTATGCAAACGGAATTATTCCGGGAGTAGGTAAAGATGAATTATACAATGATAAAGTTTGGGAATTAAAAATTAAAGAAATTAGTGATATCTTTAAAAATCAACATAGTGAAGTAGTATTTTTCTATGTAATCGACGAAACACCTGAATCAGTCAGACCTCTTGAAGATATTGAAGCAAGTATAAAAAATATCATTTCTCGACGTAAAGCTCAAGCCAAATTTGAACAAGTTAAAGATGAGCTAATTGTCAAATACAATGCTAATCCTAATTATGAACTCTTAAAAAGTAATATTACTGCAGAAGAACTCTTCACAAAAGCTGAAGAAGCACAAAAGAAATTTGCTTTTGCTGAGGCAGTTTTTATTTTTGACCAAATCATAAGCGACTATGAAGGCACTAATGATGCATATAAAGCTGCATTTATGAAAGCTTTTGTCACTGCTGAAGAACTTAAAGATAAAGATAAGGGCATAATTATGTTTGAAGAATTCATCAACAATTATCCCGAAGGCGATCTTCACGAAGACGCAAGGTTTATGCTTGAAACCTTAAAATCAGGCACCTCAATTGAAAATCTACTATCAGAATAATTTAAATAATAATACTCCAAATATGAAAAAGCAGGATATATATCCTGCTTTTTTTTATATTAATTATTCGTATTTTTCCCTGCAAGCAAGGATGCTCGCAGAACGAGATGTTGTTCGAGCTTCCGGCTTGAACGAGATTTAACAGCCGGACTTGACTTGCAACGAAGCGAAGCGAGTGTGAGTCGAAAACGGCGAAGAGAATACCGGCTTCGTGTTCTCAAGTTCCTTCCGACTTCGCATTTAGAAACTCTAGTCCACTTAAAATTTCCTGCAAGCAAGGATACTCGCTCAACAACAGCCTTAAAAAGACACAATCTCTTGTTTTTTTAAAACATTAAACTGATAATAAGTTTTAATAATTTCATTTTTTTCTAATTCAAATTCCGGGTCTTCTTCTATAATTAAATGAGCCTCATTCTTTGCAAGCTTCAACCATTCTTGATCAGTTATTAAATTTGCAAATCTAAACTCAGGTAATCCTGATTGCAAAGTACCAAACATATCTCCCGGACCTCGTAATTCCAAATCTTTTTCAGCAATAATAAAACCATCATTAGTTTTAACCATTGTTTTTAACCGCTCTTTACCAATATCACTCATTGCATAAGCAATCAAATAACAATATGACTGATCTAAACCTCTACCTACTCTACCTCTAAGTTGATGTAATTGAGCAAGTCCAAACCTTTCTGCGTGTTCAATCATCATTATAGAAGCATTTGGCACATCAATACCTACTTCAATTACTGTAGTAGATATTAATATTTGAATCTCATTATTAACAAATCTTTGCATTATTTCATCTTTTTCTTTAGCCTTCATTCTACCATATAAAAGTGAAGAAACATATTGAGGAAATATCTTTTCAGAAATTTGAGAATATACAGTTTGAGCGTCCTGCAAATCCATTTTTTCAGATTCTTCAATCAATGGACAAACTATATAAACTTGACGACCCTTTTCAAGTTCTTGATGAATATTTTGATAAGCAATATCTTTTTTATTATGATTAAGTAATATAGTATGGACCGGTTTGCGTGTAGGAGGGAGCTGGTTAATTACACTTACTGTCATATCTCCAAAAATCGTCATTGCTAACGAACGAGGTATTGGTGTAGCTGAAAGATACAAGAGATCCGGATTATTATGTCTCAAGGATAGCTCTGCTCTTTGAGCAACACCAAATCTATGTTGTTCATCAATTACAACTAAAGCTAAATTTTTAAAAATTACATCTTTTTGAAATAAGGCATGGGTCCCTATAGCAAGATTTATTTGCCCATAGCTAATTTTTTGCTTATCAATTGTTTTCTTTTTGCTTTTACCACCCTTAATTAAACAAATATTTAACTCAGGTATATCTTTTGTAAGAGACACAATTGTCTTATAATGCTGTTCTGCAAGTATTTCTGTGGGAGCAATTAATGCTGTTTGAAATCCATTTTCAATTGCTAATAAGATTGCAAAAATAGTAACAATAGTTTTGCCGGCCCCAACATCACCCTGCAAAAGACGATTCATAGTTTTAACAGACATCATATCTAAAAAGATTTCATTAATAACTTTTTTTTGAGCATTTGTCAAATTAAATGGTAGCTGATTTTTTAATCTTGAGGTTAATAATCCTTTATTTTCATAACTTCTTGGTTTTACTACACGTTCTCTATTTTTAGAATTCTTTAAAATCAACAATTGATAATAAAAGAAATCCTCAAAGATAAATCTATCTTTTACAGGCTTAATCATTTCCGGGGTTAAAGTAAAATGTAGTTTTTGTAATGCAGTCTTTCGATCAGAAAATCGGTATTTATCTCTAATATAATCAGGTAAAGTTTCATCAATTTCCTGATGAAATAAAGCAAAGGCATTATAAACAGCAGTTCTTAAAATATTTTGAGTTAAATTTGCAGTTAATTTATAAACCGGTAATATCTCTCTTGTTTTCCAAAATTCTATTGTTTTGTCTTCTTCTTTTGATGCTTCTATCTGTGGTTGAACAATCTGTAAATTGCCCATAAATTCTCCTACTTGACCATTAATCCAAATATATTCACCTTGTTTTAATAATCGAGTGACCCACTTTCCATACGAAAACCATACACACTCTATAAATCTATCTCCATCAGTTACAATCGCCTTAAGTTGTCTCTTACCATTTCGAGTAAGAACTTCTTCAACAGAAAATATGTTAACTTTTATAGAAACAAAATCATCTACCCGCACATCCCTTATCTTTGCATCAATAAGCCTTGATTGGTAAGATTTTGGATAAAATTCTAATAAATCATTTATAGTGTAGATATTTAGATTATGAAATAGCTTAGCTCTAAACTCTCCAACACCTCGTAAAAATTTTATCTCAGTTTCTCGAGGATTAGTAACATAAGGCATAACACTACATACCGGCTATAAAGGAAGTTAATGGTGGCACTACTACTGTTAAAATAACGCCATTAAAAAACGCTATTAACGCATATTCAGCCCCGGTTGACTTTCTAATAAAAGGCAAACAAGTATCCATAGAAGTAGCTCCTCCGGTAGAAATAGGCGATAAAGGGCCAAAGACTTTAACTAAAAACGGGCAAAGCAACATTGTCATTGTCTCTCTCATAAGATTCGTTAATAAAGCAATTAAACCTATTTGATCACCTAACAATGATTTGTTAATTATAGCTGAAATACTATAATACCCCATACCGGCATTTATAGCTAATAATTCTTTGGCTTTTGAAAGTCCAAACAAATTGTTAACAAATAAAGCACCGAGTAAACTACCTATTAAAGATAAAAAAGGAATTAAAATAATTAATATATGATATCTCTTTAAGAGTTCAACAATATTTAATCGTCCAATACTTATGCCTGTAAAAAACAATAAGCCATACAAAGAATACATAACAAAGCTATCTAAAAAAGCCATATCAGGCAATATATATTTAATCATTATACCTATTACATAACAAGCAAAAGGTAGCAATACGACTTTTAAATCAGATTTTTGTTTATCAGCCTTAAGTTCGGTATTAGTATGTAATTCAAAAGAGGCATCTTTAACAGGTTTATCAATGGAGTTATCGCTAAATTTTGTCTTTTTATATTGTAAAAACGACCATAATAAAGTTTTATGTGTCTTAAAAAATTTTGATACAGGTAAAGTAAACAAAATACTTCCAAGCATACCAAAAACTGCCAGAAATAAAGATAAACGACCGCTATCTGTAAATATCTTTATAAAGTTGTCATTTTGAGCTGTACTTAAGCCCATAAATAATAACAATATATAAACAAAAAACATTGATATTTTCTCAGCATAATAATGAATCTTGGAATCATTTTTATAGAAATATCCTAATGCCATTCCCATAACTAAGAATATAAATATCAATAACATAAATGACCTTTAATTATAAGATATTTAATTTATTATCTATAAAATCTGTTAATTGCTGTAACTCTCTTATATACTTTCTAAAAAATTCTTGCCAATCAAATTTTGTTGTTTTAATTACTTTATGAGCAACTTCAAATGCGGTATGTAAAGAAGATAAATCAATATGCACAGAATGCTCTACCTTTTTCAAGATCTCTTCATAGACAGTAGGTATAGCTTCACCATATAAAAATAAAATGCCTTTAAGAACAGGTTTTATTGATAAGATAGATTCAGCGGTTAATCTTTCATACTCTAATGATTTACTAATTGAAATAAGGTTTGTATTAATCAATAATAACTTTGATTTTAACTCTCGTTCTATCTGCAAACGGATATCTGTTTTTTGAAATTGTAAGGCATTTAAGACATTTTCTTCACTTGTTAAATTATGATAATCTGACTGCATATTTAAAAATTCTAAAGGAAAACTATCAAGAGAATTAAGGATAAACTCTTTAGTTAGAACTAAAGGTGTAGGTATATTTTTTTTAGAAAGTTGCTTAACAATTGCTTGTAATCTTAGAGATTTATCAAAATCATAATTTTTAATAATTACAAGAAGATTATCTTCCCGTGGATCATCATGATTAAAGATTACAGCTTGATAAATCTGATTATCATAGATATCAGCTATCTTTTTTGTAATTTTTTCAAAATATTCTAAATCTGTCTTATTAGCCATAATTACGCTCCTTTTATATTCTTTAACGACATTAGAAAACAAGGTACAATTTTGACAAGCAAAAAATTAAATGACAGTTGAATAATTAAGTTATGTGAGCATCCTTGCTTGTTCTAAAAATTAATTAACTACTTAAATATTAATTATTAAGTTTGTAGAAAAAAATATGATATCATTCTAAGCCTTTAAATTTTTATTGCCTTATATACAAAAAATAAAGCCTCTTTTACAAGAGACTTTATTAGGAGAGGTTTATGAATTTTATTTTAGTAGCTTGAACCTAAAGCCATACCAAGACTGAATATTGGTAAATAAACAACAACTATTACAGTACCAACAACGGCAGCCATAAGTATAATCAATAAAGGTTCAATCAAGGATGTTAATCTATCAATAACACTATCGACAATTTTTTCATAAAATTCAGCAGCTTTACCAAGTAATTTATCCATTTCACCTGTTTCTTCACCGGTAGCGGTTAATTGTAACAAAGTCGAAGGGAAAATACCTGTTTTTCTAAAAGCTCCGGCTATGCTATAACCTTCTTTTACCATTACGCGTGCTTTTCTAACAGCATTTTCAACAACAGCATTTTGAACTACATTTTCTGAAAGTTCTAATGTATCCATAATTGGAACACCTGCAGTCATAAGAATACTAAAAGTACGAGCAAATTTTGACATAATTGATTGAATAACCAATCCGCCAATTACAGGAATCTTTATTTTTAGAGAGTCGAAAAAATATCTACCTTTATCTGTTAAATTAATTAAGAAAACAACAAATATTAATATCATAACCATAAGGATTGTACCAATAATATTTTCGTTCATTATGTTACTTATTCTAACAGCTACTTGAGTAGCAATAGGTAAATCAGCACCAAATTGTGCATAAATATCAGTAAACATTGGTATTAAGAAATAAAAAATACCCCAAACAACTACTGCTAAGAAACATACCACAAATATTGGATAAGCCATAGCAGAACTTACTTTTCTACGTGTATCTTCTATTTTCTCCAGATAGTCAGATAATTCATCAAGAATAGTATGCAAAGTACCGGAAACTTCACCGGCTTTAACCAATGCGATATACAAAGGGTTAAAGATACCGGGGTGTTGTTCCATAGCTTCAGACAAACTAAATCCTTTTTTAATATCATCACTTATCTTTTTTAATACTTTTCTGAATTTTTGATTTTTTTCTTCTTTTTCTAAATCGGAAATAGCTTTTTCAAGAGTTAAACCTGCTGAAAACATAGTTGATAATTGACGTGTAAAAAACACTAAAACTCTTAAAGATACACCGTTTCGCCATTTATAAATGGCAAGCATTAATTTATCAAAAAGTGAAAGTTTTCCTTTAAAAGCACCTTCAGCAGTACTTTTAATGGTAATAATTGTTCCACCTTCCTTCATGAGTTTTTCCATTGCCTCATCCATAGAATTGGCTTTTAAAACCCCTTCAATTTTTGCTCCCTTTATATCTTTAATCGTATATTGAAATGCAGCCATATTTTCCTCTAATCTTAATCTATTACGGTTAACTTAATAACTTCTTTTATACTTGTTACGCCTTCAATCATTTTCTCAACGGCTGAGTCATGAAGTGTTTGCATTCCATCTTCAAGAGCTTGTTCTCTAATCAAATCTTGATTAGCTCCATCAAAAATAAGTTTTCTTACTTTTGAAGTTACTTGTAGCATCTCAAAAATACCTGTTCTACCGGAATATCCGGTGTTATCACAGTGAACACATCCGGCACCAATTTTGTACTTCACATCTTTATATTTATTATCAGTTATACCTGCCGCCTCTAATTCTTCTTGAGTTGGAGTGTAATCTTGTTTACAATGTTTACATATTTTTCTAACAAGACGCTGAGCCATAACAAGATTTAAAGAAGAACCAACCAAATATGGTGGGATTCCAATATCTATAAGACGTGTTATTGTTGAAGGTGCATCATTAGCATGCAGTGTTGAGAACACTAAGTGACCGGTCAATGAGAATTTAATAGCAATATCAGCTGTTTCTAAATCTCTAATTTCACCAATCAAAACAACATCCGGATCTTGACGAAGAACAGATCTCAAGGCCGAACCAAAAGTTAAACCTATTTTTTCATGAACTTCAATTTGAGTAATACCCTCAAGTCTATATTCTACAGGATCTTCAACAGTGATAATATTAGTTTCAATATCTTGAATGGTTTTAATAGCTGCGTGAAGTGTAGTTGATTTACCGGAACCGGTAGGTCCTGATACAATAATAATACCATAAGGTCTATGAATCCATTTTTTAAATATAGATAATTTATCTTCTTCAAATCCAAGAGTATGTAAAGTAAAACCAAAATCACCTTTATCAAGAAGACGCATAACAACTTTTTCACCTAAAACTGTTGGAGTTATCGAAACACGAACATCTACAGCCTTAACCGATGTTTTTAACGATATATGACCATCTTGAGGTAAACGTCTCTCAGCTATATTTAATTTTGACATAACTTTTACTATCGAAATCAAGCCCGCATGCATCTGAATAGGAGGATTCATCACCTCTCTCAACGCACCGTCAACACGAAATCTTACTCTTGTATTTTTTGATAAAGGTTCTATATGAATATCGGTAGTACCCGCTTTAATAGCTTCAGTTATAATTAAATTTATTAACTTAACAACCGGAGCATCGGCTTCTTTCGCTGTACCGATAGAAATCTCTTGTTCATCTTCATCAACAGCAACAAACTCAAAATTACCAACAGCATCTTGAACTTGCGAAGTAGTACGAATTGATTTATAATATCTTTCCAAACCGTCAGTTAAAAGTTCATTTCCAATAAGAGCAGTCTGAACATTACGTTGAGTTAATTTTTTAATATTATCAATTAAAAGAATATTCTCAGGATCTGTCATAGCAACTAATATACTATCTTCATCAGCTCTAATGGCAAGACATCTATTTTCGACAGCAAACGGTTCAGGAATGAGAGCAATTACACTTTCATCAAGTTCAATTATGTCTCTTTCATAGATTACATCTATATCAAGCTGTTCTTGTAAACTTTTAAGTAATTGATTCTCAGTTATATAATTAAGTTTTAAGAGAGTTTCACCTATTTTAAGTCCAAAATTATTTTGTTTAATTAAGGCTTCTTTTACTTGATCTTCGGTTACAAATCCGTTATGAACAAGTATCTCTCCCAATCTGGCAAATTGTGCATTAAATGACATTTACTATCCTTTCTTAGAAGTTAATTATTTATTCATTTATCTTTAACAAAAATACCTCAGGGCATAGAAAGCTACACCCTGAGTTAATTGTTATATTAGAAAGGCCACCATACTCTAAGAGCAATAGATTCTGCCTGATAAATGTTATCATATCCAAGGATGTGGACTCTTACATCTGCAACAGCTTCCATAGGTGGGTTTTCTGCAGGAGGTGCAAAGAATCCTGAAGCATAGAATTTCTTTATTTGCATACCATTTGTATTGGTAATAGCGTCATTAGGTGAATTTGTAGCATCAGGTGGAATTTCTGCTGAAGGATCTTGTTGATCATCTTTAAAATATCCTCTTGTTGACGAGAAAATCAAAGGAACTTTTCTTAAAGGATTTGATTGACCATCTTTTACAATTACTCTGATTTCAGTACTTTTCTCAGGTATTCCGTTAGGCACTACAGGAGCTCCGTTTAAATACCATTCAATAAAAGGTGGTACAGCTACTAATTCAATTCTGATTTCATTCATTGGTAAAACTAAATCCATTTCAGTATTTAATACTACAGCGTTACCATCAATTTCACCACTGGTTTCAGCTGAAATACTAATTGTTTCATTAGATAAACGACCATGATATACAAGTTCTGTAAATGCATGACCTTGAGCTGAGTCTTCAGCAGCACTTACATTACCGGTATATGCAGCAGTATTAATTGAGATAGAATCTCCAAAAGCACTGGTTTCATTAACACTAAATGTTACACCAAGACCATCACTTACAGGATTTCCCCATCTATCATTAATTTTTGCAGCTAAAATCATTTCCCAAGAACCGTCAGAAATATCTGTTGCAGCTACATTTGGAAGGTATAATTGAATCGTTGCGGCAGGACCTGCATGAATAACTATATTAGCTCTCTGAATATGAACAGCTGTAGGAATATCATTTTCACCTAAAACTACAGCTTTAAGAGTTACATTGCCGGAGTTTTGACCGGCAGAAATTGATACCATCGCCTCACCACCGTAAGAAAATACATCTTGGTAAGCTGCATTTTCATTATTCATTGTAACACCAGCAGGGGCTGATAAGATAGAAAATCTTACTTTATGTTGACTAGTAACTATGTTACCTGACATATCATAAAGTTTTACACCAATACTTTGAGATTCAATACCACCGGTACCTTGTACATTTAAACCAATACTGTTAGTATTAGTCCATCTCAATGATTGAACACCGCCGGAGATAACTTGAATCATTGTTGAAGCTTGAGCACTATCAGCAATTGCAGAAACTTCTGCATTACCGGAATTTGCTCCGGGAATAAACTGTACTGAAGCAACACCGTCTTCATCAGTATTTTGTGATATCGGGAAAATATTTCCTAATGAAGTTGTAAATGATACCATTTTATTCTTAATAGGATTTGTATATTCATCTGTTAAAAGAGCATGAACATAAACATCGGTTGTGTCGTTTACCATAACGACAGTTTGATCAGCTTGAAGGAAAATAACACTTGGAGCACCCGGCATAATTGTAGTTGACTTTTCAGCAATATTAGCACCTATTGAAGCTCTTATAGTTGTTGTACCTGCACTGAACCCTGTATTATATGTAATAACAGCTTCATTATTTTTTACAGCAACTTGAATGGCAGAATCATAAGTGTTACCATCAGCATCAACAAAATGGCCTCTATCTGTTGTTTCAAAAGTAACCATAGTACCATTAGGAATAGCAACATTAGGGTCGCTAGAAGTTAATCTTGCTCTAATTTGAATACTTTGATCAACAGTTACAGTAGCAGGAATAGTACTTGAGATAGCTATTGAATCAACTCCAACATTTTTCTTAATCGTTACCGGGATTGCTTTTTGGAAATTTGTTCCGATGTATGCTTCTAAATCGGCAACTTTTTGATCTATCCCTCTTAATGCATCATCACTAACCCAAACCATTGCTTTAACTAAACCTGCATTATTTGATAAAAACCCTAAGTCTTCTTCAGTTGCGGGCAAAAAGCTGATTTCAGGTACGTTACTCTTAAATCTTACTTCTTGACCGGCAAGAGGAAATTCATTATGATCAATCACTCTTGCAGTAAGATATATGTAAGTATTACCATTATCATTATATAATACATCACCGGAAGTGTATAATTCACTAACTCTAACTCTGTTAGGGTCAATATTTCTATCATCACAACCGGTTATAATAAACATTAGGAATAATAATGATAATATGATTAGAATACGTGATACGTTAAAGTTTCTATTACTAATTTTAAAATTAGTCATTTGTTACTCCTTATCATCATTAGAGTGTTTTTTAATCAATTCTCTTCCTAAACGTTCATCTACTTCATAATCATATTGTTCTTCAGCAATATTAACTACTCTTGGAGTAATTTCAATCACTAAATCAGTATTCTGAACATTTGTATATTGATGTTGGAAAAATCTACCAATAAATGGAATATCACCTAAGAAAGGAACTTTGTTAGTTGTATTGATTAAATTTGAACTTAGAAGACCACCAACATGTATTTTCTGTCCGTTAGGTACAGTAACAGTTGTAGAAACTCTTCTTTGTTTTGTACGAGGCACATATCCACCTACTAAGTCAGTAATAGAACTAACTTCAGGTGCTATATATGCTGTAATATGACCTTCGTTATTAATACGAGCATTAATATGCAATTTAATACCGGTTTCTTCTCTTTCTACTTGAACTTCTTTATCATTGTTCATAACAACAAAAGGAGTTATTTCGCCGATAAATATTTCTGCATCTTCTGCGTTAAGAGCAGTAATTCTAGTATCTGTTAATAATTTTGCAGCATTATTTTCAAGTAACCAATCGATTGTAATATCGAAAGCAGTTAATTGACGACTAAATCTACCTACATCATTAAATCCGTCAATTTTTTGGAAATATTGTTCTTCAGGTAATTTACCTAAATCGGTTAAATCGCCAAAAGGTAAGGTTCCTGTTTCGTCACCATAATTATAAGGTAAACCTACGCCTTCTCCATTAACAGGATTCTCAGCAATAATAGTTGTTAAATTATTTAATTTTGACCAATCAATACCGAGTTTTTTTGTATCATTAAGAGAAACTTCGATAAGACGAGCACGAATTTCAATTTGTTGTTTAGGTTTATCAAGTTCTTCAACTCTTCTGATAATATCGTTATAAGTATCGGGATTAGCGTAAACCATTAAAGCATTTTCGCCTTCAACAACTTCAATTTCAACGTTTTCGCCACCAATGATTTTTACAGAATTAAGAATTTTTTCTGCAGAAACATGATTTAATTGAACAAAGTAAGATCTTTCACCAACTTCTTCTCTAATTCTATCTCTTTGACCAACAAGGAAAGTATTATCACCGACAAAGCGATAAGATAAACCTGCTGATTTTACTATTAAACTAAGAGCTTGTTCCACAGGAACATCTTTTAAACTAACTGTTATTCTTGCTTCTTGACTTTCGCCATCTTCTTCAGCTATGTCTGAAGCAACAACAATATTACAATTACTTAATTTAGCAATTGTAGAAAGCAAGCTTGAGATTGATGCATCCTCAGCTGTTAATGAAACTTTTCTAAGTCTTAAATCATCAGCTGCTTGAGCAAACAAAACGACACTTGCGAAAAGGAATAAAACTGTCAGGAATGCCACCCTGAATTTTACTTGATTCGAAGTCTGAATCATAAATTCTCCTTTTACCTTTATATTTTTAATTTTTACCAATTGTATTCCGGAGTACCGCTACCTTGTTCTTGTAATTTAGTTGGCTTTGGTGGAATAGGTTGAACTACTAAATGACCGGTATGTCCATTTTCTTCAAAATATACTTTATCAGTACTGATTTTAGTAATTTTTTTATTATTTAATACGTCACCAATTTTAACAAGGTGAGTTTTACCGCCAAAAGCAATCATTGCTTTTTGAGTACCTTCAGAATCTTTTAAAACTGCTGTTAATCTCATCATACTTCTGACCATATCTTCCCATTGTTTTTGCAAATCTAATTTAGTTTGAACGATTAAATCTTGCTTTAAGGGATCTTTAGCCACGTTAAACACAAATTCTTTTCTTTGTTTGATAGATTCTTCAATTTGTTGAATTTGTTTTAAAAGTCCTGCATCAATTGCACGAGTTAAGTATTCTGATTGTTCAGGTATTGATTGAGTTTTAAAAAATTGAATATAGCCATATAATCCGTAAGCAATCAACAAAATTACTCCTAAAGCTAATACTAAGTCTTTAATATGTTTATCTTGCATCATTAGACTCCTTAACTATTTTGAAAATGGATAAGTCAAGAATAACTTTATACAATGTTTGACGATTATCTTCAACTATCCTTTCTTTTGAACCTTGAGATCTAACATCAAGAGTATTTACTTTAATGAGATAATCATATCGGTCTATACTGGCAAGGAATTGTCCTAATTGAATATAAGTACAATCTAATTCAAGGGCAAATTGTTGTTCTAATAAATTACCTGCCAAGAAAGAAACTTTAGGGAAAAGTGCGTGAACGGCGATTTTGTATGTATCAGCAAGCTCTGCAAGTTCTCTGATAAAGTTATTAGCTTCATCAACAGATAATTCTCTTTTATCTGTCAAAGAATTTTTGATTACAGTTGATACTTCTTTTAGTTCATCATTTACAACTTTAGCACTATTTACTTGTTCTTGATATCTTTTTATAAGTCTATCTTGTTGATCGATTTGACTTGCTTTTTTTGCTAACATTAATTCAGCAGAATAAAAGAAACCAAAACTTACAAGTACCATAAGAAGTAAGAGGATTAAATAATTTCTTTTCATTATTGAACACCTCCTCTACGGGGAGATTTTTTACCAAATGCATCTATTTGGAATCTTATAATATCTGCGTCTTTTTCCTTATCGCGAGTAGAACGAACAAATTTGATTTCAGGAAAATCTACACTTATATCTTTATTTGCTTTAAGTGTATTGATATAATCATTAATTAAATCATATTCTTTTTCTTCGGATTCTACTTTAGTTATACCATATAAACTTAAAATATTATTTTTAAAGCTAAAGTGTGTTACCGCAATTTTTTCATTAGTATCTTCTGAAAAGGCTACGAGTTTACGTGCCCAAAAGACTCTATCGGTACTAGTAGCTGTCAAGCGTTCCAAGTCTCTTGCAGAAAGGTAATCACCACTTGTCACGTATTGACTTACTTGTTTTTTTAAATCTATTACGGCATTTTTTCGGTTTTCCAATTTCACATTTGTTCTATAGTTAATATATAGGACGCCTCCATACAGCAAGGCCGCTATAACAAAAAAGAAAATCGTAAAATTAATAAAGATTTTTTTCTCTGCTTCTGCCTGCTGTTTAAGCTCACCATATTTATTAAGGTTAATGGTGAAATGTAACTGATTCATATGAACTCCTTAATTTTCGATTTTCAAAGCTATTCAGTTCTCATAGCAAGGCCTAAAGCAAGAGATAATTGAGGATCTCTTTTTTCTTTGAACTTTTCAGGCATTTCAAGGTTATAGAATGGATCATATATTTCGCAAGGAATATTAACATTTTCTTCAAGATATTCTTTAAGACCTTTTAATTTTGCAGTTCCTCCGGTTAGAAGAATCTTTCTAAAATCACTATTTCCGGCTTCTTTTACATAATATCTTAACGAACGTTTTACTTCTAAAGCTATACTCTCCTCAGTAGGTTTATCAGAAATATCTAAAGTACTTAAAGATACGGTATTACTTTCTTGAGAAGGAGCTTGCATTCCGTATTCAAATTTAAATTTTTCAGCTTCAGCCCAAGTCAAGTCTCGTGCCTTCATAATATCTTTAGTAAAGTTATAGCCTCCCATATCAATATCACGAGCAAAAAACTTTGTATTTTGTCCGTAAATTACCATAGTAGTTCTATGAGCGCCTAAATTTAAAATTATATAAACACCTTCTTCAGCATAGGCGTTTAAGGCAAAAGAATTCGCTACTGCGAGAGCTTCTGCATCCACAAAATGTGGTGTTAACCCGGCATTTTGTAAAATATTTGTGTGATCACGTAAATGCTCTTTAGTGGTTGCGACTAATAGCACATTCATATTATTAGTTTTTTCTTCAAGTGATAATACTTGAAAATCAAGAACCATTTCTCCACCGCTAATCGCAAGATGCTTTTTAGCTTCAAAAAATAATGCTGATTCAAGCTCATCATCAGGTAAGAAGATAGTCTTAATCTGTTTGATTGAAACCTGATCGCCTCCAACTGCACTTACGAGATGATTAATTTTTTTAGGATTAATTCTTAAAGAACGTAACATTTCGGCAATTATCGGAACGTAACGGTCTTTTCTAAGGTCGGAAGGAATATATTCTACTCCTTCAGGGACCGTAGGCTTTATTTCGTAGTTAAGAAGTTTAAATCCGTCATGTAATCTCTTTAGGTGCACCAATTTTACACTATGGGTACCTATGTCTATACCGACAGATTCTTTAAACTTTAACGGTTTTTTCTTAGCCATATTGCCTCTTTATTTTTTTATATTTATTAACATTAGATCCCCCAATTTCTCGGTGGAACTTTAAAATTCCATGATGTATCATCAAATGCAGACATTCTTCCTGCACTTGAACCTTGATATACTTCAGGATAGTCCGGGGGTTGTTTATACATAAATCTACGATCATAAAAATACTGCTTATCATAGCCTGTTGATTGATGAGTTGGGCCAAATACAAATCTTGCAGGATCCCACATTTGTGAGGTATCCGGATTATCTGGGGATTCATTACCGGATCTGTGTATAAAGCCTCTTCTTCTTTGAGCTATTGATCCGTAAACCCATAGATTTCCACGTTCAAATACCAAATCAGCTCCACTTTCCGGATAAACAGGATTATACCAAGGATAATCATATACTGCATAATGTGGAGAAGTTGCTAAATCGGTTAATGGATTATTAGCCATAGGATATCCTACATAATTTTGCATACCAACTGCTCCGGGCCACTGCATATTATTAAATACTCCATAGGTCGGCCTATTTGGTGGGAATTTAATACGATGAAAATCTATGAAAGAAAACAAGGTATCGTTACCGGTATAAGCACTTTGACCCCAGAAAGGAGTAGGTGTTCCGTGCGGATGTTGATATTCATAAGAAAAAACACCATCAGCTTTATAATCGAAATCTCCAAGACTTGGATCATTATCTCCAATAGCAGCATAAGCACCGTATAAGTATATATTCCCATTTGGTCCTGTTGACATTGGTGCATCAATAATTGCATTAGATAAAGGATCACGATATTTATATTTTATCAAAACCTTACCTTCTGAGACTAATCCAAAATAATCTATAGTATTTATATTATCAGGGTCATCAGGAGATGTCCCAACAGGTGTATTGTTATATAATATGTTATCTATTACATAAGCATCTTTAGCTGTACCAATTGTCATCTCACCACTTACATTACCACCAACCCAAACTTCTGCAGGCAAGAAAATAGAGGTTCCTGCCACACCTGCCTCACCGGCTGTAGTCCAAGTAGTATCTTTCATTGTAATATAGTTTGTAAAGAGAGAATCACCAAATAAATGAGGATGATTATTGTTATCTCCTGACCAATGAGGATTTTTAATCAAGGCATCAGGATAAAAATCATATACAGTAAAGGCTTTAGTTTCTGTTTCAGCTATATCACCCACTGTCATTTGAATGGCATTGCCACTAATTTCTGCCATAATAATATCAATATTATCGGAAATATTTAATCCGAAAGGTTTATCTCCGTTTTTTCTGATATCTGTTGCATCAGCCAAGTATTCAATATATGGAACATTTTCTTCATATCCGCCTTCAAAAACTAAAGCTACGGGACAAGATCCGGGTAACGGAGTTCCTGTTGCTGACCCGGTTTGATATATAAATATTTGACCGGCAGTAGTTACCTTATCATGAAACCATGGCCAGTTAGGTGCAGATGGATTGACTGGAGGTGTTCCTGCATTTTGAATCCATATATTATCATTACTATGCACTTTTCCGTGTAGCTCATCTTTACCCCAGAACTTAACTCTTGCGGCGGCTGCATCAGGATCATCAGTAATATCAGATATTTCACTATCTGAAAAATATTGATACATAGCAAGGGATTGTCTTTGAGATAGCTTTTCAGTAAAAGTTTTTACAGGCGATTTAGCTCCCGGCAAATACTGTCTTGAATGTTTAGTTTCACAAAGAGTCTCAAATTTTACTGCTTCAGAAGCAATTCCGATAATATCTGCGACAGTAACAGTAGATTTCTTATGTCTTAATGTATAGGTAGAAACTCGGTCCTTACCTATAATTTCAACAACGCGTGCAGGGATAATCAATAATTGTTTTTCAAGGATCATATTCAATCTTTTAGTTTCAGATCTTAAAAGCAACTCTTGTTGAGTTTTATCTTTTTCCCACATAACCAAATTGTTATCTTTATGAATCATATTTACAAATGATACAATTGAACTTGCAGCAACAGCAACAAGTACCATTGCTACTGCGAGGGTTGCTGAAAAACCTTTTTGATTAGATAATATCTTTTTCATTTTATGCCTCATTTCTGATTTAAAAAATCATTAAATATTTTTATCGGCATTACCGAGATAAATTATGGTTTCATATTCGACATATTTAGTATTGAGTACTCTATCTTCTTCATCAGACTGACCTTTTGCTTTTTCTCTAAATCTAACCATTCCTTGAATATACATCTTGACAAGAAAAGTTGTTGGAGCTATATCTTTTGTGAGATCTTGAAATTTAATATCAGTTATACGATATTTATAGTATCTGCCAATCTTTTCTGTAGAGGAAGGGAATATTACGTGATTAGTGTGACCGCCTTCATAACCATACCTTGCGGTTAGCAATAAACGACCGTCCCTGTCAACGTGATATTTTGCCCAACTACGAGCACCGTAATCACCATCAACAGGTATAATCTCAATATATTCTCCAATACGTCCGAGCTTAACAGATTGAGCTGTCATTAACCCTATCAAAGGTCTATCAATATTTGCAACCCTACTATCAATATAACCGTGTCTTATTTGATTTACTACTTTTAATAATTCTTCTTGCAGAGTCAGAAAATCTTTAGTTTCTTGATATGAAGTTACAAAATGTGTCAATGCGATAAAGAAACCCAATGCAAGCACAGTAACTAATACAACGCTTGAAATTACTTCAACAAGAGTAAATCCATTTTCATTTTTCAAAATCATGGAGTACTCCTAAAAATATAGTAATCTTCTCTTAGCTGTATATATCGTTTTTGAGCTTTAGTTCTTTTATCTACAAAAAGAGGTTTATATTCCTGCCATTGAGCTATAGCTGTAACAGAATTATATCCCACATCTAAGCCAACATCCAAATCAGTAGCAAAATTAACTTGGAAATTAATTTTAACCGGAACTTCTTGTCCCCTGTCACGTTTAGTATTTTGAGGGATAGTAAATTCAACAGGATTAAGAAGTCCAAAATTATTATGAACAAAATGTTGATATTTTATTTTTTGTAATTCTCCATTTGTTCGTAATAAAACGTAGCGATCATGATAATTAACAACAGCTCTTACGCGAGCATATTCTACCATCATCATAATGCCAACAAGCGCAAAAGAGAGGATTGCTGTAGCAGCAATAGTTTCAGCTAAGGCAAATCCTCTGTTATTCATAAATATACTTTTAGTCGCCTGTAATTTGTTTTTTTTATACATTAGAACGCTGCTCCTGAAGCAAACATTTTTGGGTTATCTGCAAGCTGTTCAGCAACCTGACGGTCGATTAAACCATTCATTACGTGATTATATAGAGATTGATCTCTTGATTGCATACCTTCTTTTGAACCTGATTGAATCACTGATGGTATTTGATATGTTTTTTCTTCACGTATTAAGTTTCTAACAGCAGTATTAGCAATCAGAATTTCTAAAACAGGTACACGACCATTTCCTTCTTTTTTCTGAACCAAAGTCTGTGCGACTACAGCCTCAAGTGATTCAGAAAGCATAGACCTAACTTGAGCTTGTTGTTCTTTTGGATACATATCAATGATACGATCGATTGTCTTTGTTGCACTACTGGTATGTAATGTTGCAAGCACCAAGTGACCGGTTTCTGCAGCTGTTAAAGCTAAAGAAACAGTTTCAAGGTCACGCATTTCACCAACAAGGATTACATCCGGATCTTCACGAAGAGCTGAACGTAACGCTGCTGTAAAAGACCAAGTATCATGACCTAATTCTCTCTGATTTACTAATGAATTCTTAGAAGAATGAACAAATTCTATAGGGTCTTCAACTGTTATTATATGTTTTTGAGTTTTATCATTAATCGTGTCAATCATTGTAGCCAATGTAGTTGATTTACCTGATCCGGTAGGGCCGGTTACAAGAATAAGTCCTTTTTCTTTAAGTGCCAATCTTGCTAAAATATCCGGTAAATACAGTTCTTCATAGGTTTTAATCTCATTAGGGATAACACGAAATGATGCTGCAAGTCCATTAATCTGATGGAATGCATTAACACGAAAACGCACATCATTATCAAGCTTTGTAGAAAAGTCAATTTCTAACTTTTCTTTTAATAACTTTTTCTGACTATCAGTCAAAACACCGTCTAAAAGCTGTTCAATATCTTCTTGAATTAGCTTTGGTAAGCTAAGTTTCTTCATTTTACCATGGACTCTCACCATCGGGTATGAACTAGCACTTAAGTGTAAATCCGATGCACCTGCATCTGAAGTAAACTTAAGCAATTCTTGAATTGTTAACAATCGAGCCTCCGCGGTTAATTAATATTCTGTTTCTGTATATTCGTCAATTCCATATCCATGATATTTTGCTGTTTCAACATCATACCATACTTGTTTACCTTCACCACTACTAAATTCTGCTGTTGAAGTAGCAATAAATCTTTGAGGTGGGTTTCCAACTACTTCAAATTTCCAATTTTTCTCTGTTGCTTTTCCAATGCGTGCATCTTCCATAGCTAATTCTACGGAGTAATTGTCAGTAGTACCATATTGTTGCATATAAATATTATACGCACTTCTTATAGCAGATATTCCTGATTGAGCTTCTGTTGATTTTGCTTTTTCAACATATTGGTAATATACCGGCACAGCAATAGCTGCAAGGACTGCGACTATAATCACAACCACAAGAACTTCAATAAGGGTAAACCCTTTTTGAGATTTGAGAGATTTTAACATCTTTCCTCCTGATTTTTTCTTCACTCACATTAAAAGCAAGTTGTATTCCAATTTATTCTAAATATTACATATTTTTTCAAAATATCTGTCTTTATCAACAATCATCCCAAACATCACAAAAAATCTCCTTATTATTCTAACATAATACACATCAACAAGATGAAATTCTTCACTATACTCAGAATAACAAAATTTCAAAAGAAATGTTGTCATTACAAGAGAAGCATACTAATCTTATAAATCACATAATTAGATTACTTCACCACGTTCGTTATAACAGGCCGGACGTGCTGTCAGTATCTATATTTGAATGAATTTTTACATTTTGAAACAACCTCTTTCTGCTTGTAAGAATGATAGTGCAAGCAAGGATGCTTACACAACAATACACTGTGCAAGCAAGAATGCTCACACAACATAATTATTTTAAGTCTTTAACAGCCGACCTCCAGGATGGAAAAAAGCATCTTGGAGGTCGGCTGTAGATCAGATATAACTAATTTAAAAATTTACAATATATTAGCTAATTAAATTTCATAATTTTTTATATTCAAACTACAACAAATCAGAACAACTCAAAGATTGGTGAATTATATCAAACACTGATCTTCAAGCTTTCTAAGGCTGTTTAACGTTCACTAATGTAAACAAAATTTCGAAGAAATTTGTCATTACGAGCGAAGCGTGGTAATCTTATAAATCATTATAAATCAAATAATTAGATTGCTTCACTCCGTTCGCAATGACAGACCGGAAGAGCCGTCCGGTTCCTGGTTTGAATGGTTTTTGACTTTTTAAGACAGCCTCTTCCTGTTTGTAGAAAAGATAGTGAGGCAATTGAATTATATCAAATATTGTTCTACAAGCTTCCAGCTTGTAAGGAACTTATTTGTTGACATTCTTTCAATTAAAAAGTTTATAGTACAAGCAAAGATACTCGCACGACATTATTATTCAACAGCCTTATATATTTAAGTTTACAATACAATCTGACAATTGAAAAAAATTAGCATTAATATCAAGTGTAATCTTAGTTGACAATAAGTAATCATTGTAAAGAACTATCGAATATCATCAAACATCACCCTACAAGTTTCCGGCTTTGAAGATGCTTGTTATATTGATATTTTTATATTTAAACTGTTTTTAGTGCAAGCAGGATGCTCGCACAACAATTAAACCTGCAAGCAGGATGCTCGTACAACAAAAGAAAATGCAAAAAAAAGCACACATGACAATATTATTAAACAGCCTTTATATTTTTCAAGTAAATTATGAATTAACTATTTTTTGTTTTTCTTCATTGATTAGTTTAATCAATTTAGTTTCTTCAATCTCTTCAATATTTAAATCTTTTCTTAATTGTGATAAAAACTTAATCTCTTTATCTGAAGGTTTATGCTCAGTATACATTAAGTAAGCGAGTTCTCTAAAGATTAACATTTTTGTCAGCATAGAGCTTTCTTTTAAATTTCGAATAATTTCGTGATAATTTATATCTTTAATTTGATAATCTTTTAGATCCAACATTGTATTACTTTTAAATACGTTAAAATAGTATTTTTCGTGTTCAGAATACTCATTATCAATATTAAACATTTTATAAGCGAGTTCGAGTAAAGAGATTTTTTCAATAGCTTTTAAAACTCTTAAATGCACTAAATCCTCCTATGTCTTTTGTTAAAAAAAACTATATTATCTGAATAGCTAACAATTATATCATCAGATAATATAGTATAATACATAATCTAAGAATAATCAGCGGCAGCAATGCCCATTGCCATACATAACATTTTTGTTTCTGCATCATCAGCACGAGAAGCGATTAAGATAGGAGCTTTTGTGCCCATAACAACGTGAGCGATTCTAACTTTAGAGCAGTAAGTCAAACTTTTACCAAAAATATTTCCTGCTTCAATATTTGGTGCTACTAAAATATCTGCTTGACCGGCAACCGGAGATTCTATACCTTTAATCTTGGCTGCATTTAAATTGATAGCATTATCTAAGGCAAGGGGTCCGTCAATCACACAACCTGTAATTTGTTTACGTTGATTCATTTTAGCAATAATTGCGGCATCCATAGTACATTGCATTTTAGGATTAACAACTTCTACGGCGGACAACATTGCAACCTTTGGATTTGGATTATCAAGCGAATGAGCTACTTTAACTGCGTTTTTTACAATCGAAATTTTCTCTTTTAAATCAGGGTATAAAACAATTCCTCCGTCAGTCATAAGATACAACTTGTCATCCATTTCATAAGCTAAAACATCACTAATAACTTCGCCGGTACCAAGACCTTTTTCTTTATCTAAAACAGCCTTTAACAGCATTGCTGTATCTGCTTTGCCTTTAAGAATAATCTGTGCTCGGTTTTGATGAATAGTTTCTACTGCTTTAGAGCAAGCTTTAACCATATCAGAGCCGGTATCTTCTATTTCAAAAACTCCAACATATTCGGGAAATTTTTCAGATAAAATCTTTTCAATCTCTACTTTATCACCAACGAGCAAACTATTAGCAAGCTCTTCTTTTTTTGCCATTACAGCTGCTTCAATAGCTGAACCGGTTTGGGCTGCAGCAATGACAACAGTTTTTTTTGTTTGATTATGTCTTAATTTTTCAAGTAGTTGGTCGAAATTCTTAATCATCAACATCCTCCAATAATTTTTTATTTGATTCTTAACTATATAACTAATATATTTAAAAAATTTGACAACATTTTTATCCGAATTACAAATTTATCAATCATAATAATATTAAAAGTACGATTTTAAAGATTCACAAATATATTCTAAAAAATCTTTATCTTCTTGATTAAACGGATTTACTTCGTGAGAATCAATATCAAGTTCTGCTACAAATTCATTGTTTTTATTAAAAACAGGCACAACAATCTCAGCCTTAGTATTTAAGCTACAAGAAAGATAATTACTTTGCATAGACACATCTGGAACTAAAAAAGTTTGATTAGTAACAGCTGTCTGTCCACAAATACCTTTCCCGAAGGGTATTTCTTTATGTTCTGTTTCATCACCTACATACGGACCAAGAACTAAGGTTTGTTTATCATCTTTAGTTAGATAAAAGCCAACCCAATTATAATATTTCACTTCTTGACTTAAAATATCACAAATCATCTGCAATCTATCAGTTAAACCCATTTCTTCAGACAAAACCTTTTCTAAAGAAATTTTTATATAAGAAAACAGCTCGGTTTTAGTTTTAAACTTATCTTTTTGGCTCATTATATTAATTTCCTCCCAAAATTTTACTGCTCTACGTAAATGTGGTATCACAATAGATCCACCCACTATTAAAGCTATTGAAAAGACTTCTTCAATTTCCTCATTACTTACTCCGGCTTTATGACATTCTAATAAATGATAACTTATACAATCATCACACCTTAAAACCATAGATGACGAAAGCCCCAACATCTCTTTAATCTTCTTATCCAATACTCCGGCTTTATAACAATTCATATCAAGATTAAAAAATCTTTTAATATTTTTTCCTGCAAAATCGAGTGTTTGCTTATTGAGTTCTTCTCTCTCTGAAATAAACCTTTTAATGTTTTCCATAATACCTCTAAATAATTATACTTAATTTATTAATGTTGTGTATCTTTGCGTCAACAAGTTTTACACAACAATCAAAATCCTTGAACATATCTGATAAAAAGTCTGTTATAATATTCTCAGTGTAAAAATGACCGGCATCAATTAAAGGAATAGTTGAGTCTAACATAGGATGATATGTAATATCTCCGGTAATTAGCACATCAGCCATCGTCTTGGCTTCCGCTATCAAGGTATGACCACTACCACCACAAACAGCAACAGTTTTTATTATAGAATCTTTTTCTTTATCAGCAGTCCATAGTTTCACAAACGGGGCTGATAATTTATATTTAACCTTTTCAGCTAAGGCTTGTAAGCTAAGTTCATCTTGCAATTCCCCATAACAACCTAATCCATAATTTGAACTCTTTTGAGCTAAAGGAATTACATAATACACAGGTGTTTCATAAGGATGAGCCTTTAACATCGAATTTATAACCTTTGAAAGATTAGTTTGTTCGCATAACATTTCAATTTTAATCTCTGTTAAATCCTCTTGAATCTCTTTTTTCCCAATAAACGGTTGACTATCTTGCATAGGCATAAAATGTCCATTAACCTTATAATCTGCTAAACAATGATTATAATTACCAATAATTCCTGCTCCGGCTTGATGCATTGCATTTTTAACTTTATCAAAATAATTATCAGAATCTGACTTTTTATCAAGATCTCTACCTAACGGTACATAAACACTAATCTGATACTGTGAAATTTCTGAAGACAGACTTAATGTTTTAATATTATGCAAATCAAGAGTCCTCGCAAGTACATAATTTAAGCCATTTTTAGCAATATCTAAATTAGTATGTGCACAGATTACAGAGATATTATTAGCTATTATTTTTAAAATCTTTTTCTGAGTAACTGATTTTAAGGCTTGAAATATAATCGGATGATGACTTATGATTAAATCTACGTTTTCACTGATTGCATAATCTACAATAGCATCGGTCACATCTAAACTAATTAAAATAGTCGAAACATTTTGGTCCATATCGCCAACAAGTAAACCGGTATTATCCCACGAATATGAAGAATTGAACGGAGCAAAATCATTAATTTTCTTATAAAAGTCTCTAACTTTAAGCATTTAATAAACCCTCAATATCTATTATATAATTTGTTGTAGTTTATATTATTAAGTTTATAATGTCAAGAAATTTCTCATTATTTCGCATAAAAAAAAGGTCAGCAATAAAGCTGACCTTTCCAACACAAATTATATGTTATTGACGATTAAATCTTCCTCTTTGAAAACGATCTCTTTTTGGTCTGTCTTCTCTAGGACGAGCTTGATTAACGTTCAATTTGCGTCCTTTAAGTTCAAAACCATTTAAACTTTCGATAGCATCATTAGCTTGACCTTCGTCAGCCATTTCAACAAAACCAAAACCTCTTGAGTCACCGGTTTCTCTGTCTTTAATTATAACTGCGGATTCTACTGATCCATACTGCTCAAAAGCAGTGCGTAATTCTGTGTCACTTACCATTCTGGACACATTTCCTACGAAGATATTCATACCTTCATCTCCTTGATATATTCTCTTATGACAGAGCTTTGACTCGTAAATCGTATTCCACGATTTAAATTCTCACACTATCATCTTAGACAAGTTATTAAATATCCGATAACTTGGCAAGTTATTTTTTTACTTATTTTTAAAAATAATTTAACCAACAAGCCAAAAGATAGGCTGTGTATAGGTTTTAATCAAATATTTTTTTTTGATATTATCAATTATTTATGATACTTTAATTAATAAAGCTAATGTCAATATTACTAAATATTAATAAATACAGGTGTTTATTAATATAAAAAACATTTAAGGCTGTTGAAAGATACAATAAGCTTCTATCTTATTGGAAACTTATTAATGGGTGTTCTTGCAGTTAAGGAGCTTTGATGCAAGCAAAAATGCTCACGCAATTTAATTATTGTTCTACAGGCTTCCAGCTTGTAGTTTCATAAAATATTGAATATCTATCACTTAAGGTTTTTAGTGTAAGCAAAAATGCTCGCACAACAACATTATTCAACAACCTTTTTATTTATATCAATACTAAATTTACAAGCTCTAATTGTTGTATCATGAAAAACTCTTGACAAATTTATTGTAACATTAATGATGTAGTTTATGGTGTTAAATTTTTCTTATTATGTAAAAAATAAAACTTTATTAAAAAACATAAAGATTGAGAGTAACGAAGGCTCTGTATTACTCATAAGTGGAGATATTAATAAAAATCTATTATTATTGTCAGGCATTTTATGTGGGCTAATTCCATCAACAGACAAACTTGATATCGAGCATTTAGAATATCTTTTCCAAGACTATTATGGGAAATTAGAAATACACCAAGGTATTCTTGAAGAATATTATTTAATAGGCGATCAACCGGATAGACATTTTTTATTTTCTATGGTTTTTGAAGAATTTATGGGCAGAACTACCTTAAAAAAAGAAAATGAAATCATTGAAAAACTAAACCAAGCTGATCTGGATAGTAGTTTTTATTTCAGAAAAATTAATACCCTCTCCGGGGGAGAAAAGACAAAATTAGCTATAGCTCTCGCAATGAGTTCAGACTCAAAATGCTTTTTATTTTATAACTGCGTTCCATGGTTAGACAACACAGGAAGAAAAATACTTAGTAATTTCATTAAAAAGCTTATATCTGAAAACAAAAAAACTATCATATTTGAACAAGAATATGACTTTCTTTTACCATTAGTAACATCATTTGCAAACTTTGAAAACAACACACTAAAATACGAAAAACAACACATTAAAATCTCTCCCAAATTATACACTCTAATAAAAAAATACAAAAACAATCAATCAGATTTTTCTTCTGATGAGTGCATACTTAATTTTAAGAATGTACTATTTAATAATTACCCCAATAACTTACATAAAATTGACCAGGCAACAGGGCTTACTTATCCACTACTCAACAACATATCTTTTACCATAACTAAAAAAAAACACTTTATACTCACCGGTGAAAACGGATCAGGAAAATCAACTATATTTAACTTATGTTTTAGATTAATCAAACCTCAAATAGGAGAAATTACTCTTTTAAATAAAAATATCAATGACTTTAACAGAAACGAATTATGTTCATATATAACTTATATTTCACAATTCCCTCAATATCAATTAATTCATCACAATCTAAGTGATTATAAAAATTTAATTAAGGATGATTTTCTACAAGACAAATTAAATTCTATTATACCAAACTCTGATAATCTATCAGTTATTCAAATGTCACTTTTTGAAATGAAAATATTACTTCTATTAAGTTCAATTAATTCCCGGACAAAATTGTTAATGCTTGACGAACCAAGCTGGGGATTAGATAATAAACAAATTTTCTCTTTATTAAATCTACTTTTTGATTTAATGAAACAGTATGATTTTACAATTTTTGCAATCACTCATTCTAAAGAATTTATAAAAAATATTAACTTTAACACCCTTGAAATCAATAAAGGGATTCTAATCAATGAAACTTAAAAAAAAATTATCTCAAAAACTTCTTTTCATCCCACTTTGGAGCAAAATACTATATTTGATTGTAAATGCTATAATCTACTTTCCTTTCTTTATTACAGAAACTAATTTTCATAAGTATATACTATTTGTTCTTATCTATGTATTATTTAACACTTTCCTCGCATCTATAATTTGTGGTAAAAAAACTATTCTAATTATCATACTACTTTGGATTACAGGATTACTCTTTTACATACTAAGCTCTGTTATTTTTTTTCTGTGCGATTTCGCCATTACTCCTACAATGAGCCTTAGTACACCACTAAACAAAATTTTATATTTAAGTCTTTATCCTATTAGAATGTTAGGTATATTTCTTAATGGATTTATCTTTATACAAATACTATCACCGGTACAATTTCTCAAATACGGGAAATTTGGACTAAAAATAGCACTCGTATTAAGGTCAGTAAACTTTATAACAGATGAATTTAAAAAAAACAGACAAGCTCTTATTATGTCTGGAATTATACCTGATGATGAAGAGATTAAAAAGAATAAAAAAAACATCTTGTTAATGCTTAAACAAAGCCCACTTTTAATTACCCTAACCATAAGAAATTTATTTCTTTGGATTTACTGGATTATCCAATATTTTAAAAAAATAGAAAAAAAGGAGTTGAAATGAAGAAATATTTATTCATTATTTTAACCGGATTATGTGCAGCTTTAACAATAGCTGTTAAAGTACCCATAGTAGGAACCGGCGGATATTTTAATATCGGCGATATTGCTGTTGTTTTCACAGGTATGTTTCTTGGAGGCTGGACAGGTGCCTTAGCCGCAGGATTAGGAAGTGCTTTAGCTGATATCTTAGCAGGCTATTATATCTATGCAGTGTTTACCTTGATAGCAAAAGGTTCATTTGCATTGATTGCCGGAACTCTTGCAATTAAAAAACCTCTTTGGCTTATTCTGGGTGGTTTAAGTATGATATTTACTTATTTTATCGTACAAATTTTTATGCCGGGTGCAGGACTTCAAGCAGCAGTGAGCGAACTTCCTGTAAATTTACTCCAAGGGACTCTCGGAAGTTTAGGTGGATTTATTGTCTATAAACAAGTACTAAAAGCATTGCCTAAAAAATAAGCAAAAAAAGAGGCACCCTTTTGGGGTGCCCTTTGGGTATGAGGAGGTTATATGAACAGAATCTGTGGGGAGGATTCTGTATAATTATAAACAAATGCAATAGTTAAATGTTACACTTTTTTTTGATTATTTTTTATCATAAATAGCTATATGATAATAATAAAGGCTATTGAATAATCAAGTTATAGGAGCATCATTGTTTGCACAACAATTGTTTCAAAAGGCTTTAGAACTTTTTTGTATTTAAGGTAGCATTTAAAGCAACGGGGAGAAAAGTCTTGCCAAAGATTCTAATATTTTTTTAAAAATATTTCTGTCTTTATATTCTTCAAGTTTAATACATTTTGAATTTTTCAAATCTGATAAAATTATGTTCTTCATCTCCAATGCAAATGATTTATCATAAACCAAAGCATTTAGTTCAAAATTTTGTTTAAAGCTTCTTATATCCATATTAGCAGAACCTACAGAGACTATAAAATCATCAGCTAAAAAAACCTTTGAATGAATAAATCCGTCTAAATATTCATATATCTTAACACCGGATTCAAGTAATTCTTCATAATATGAATGCGTCCCGTAACCAACAATCTTATGATCTGCTTTAAACGGAAGAATAATCCTTACATCTACGCCACTTAAAGCAGCAGTTTTCAAAGAAGTAAGCATACTTTCATTAAGCACCATATACGGACTTTCAATATAAATATAATCTTCAGCATTTGCAATAATAGCAAAATAAGCCTGCATAATATTTTCCCAATCAGAATCCGGACCGGAGCTAACTATCTGCACAGGACACAAATCTTTAACTTCAGGCTTAGGAAACAAATGTTCATCCACTAAAAACTGCCCACTAACAAAACTCCAATCAAGCAAAAACATCTTTTGCAACAATAATACTGAATCACCGCAAATCTTTAAATGTGTATCACGCCAATGCCCGAATTTCTTGCTTAGCCCCATATATTGATTTCCTATATTCACTCCGCCGATATAAGCAATTTTACCGTCAATAACAGCACATTTCCTATGATCTCGATAATTTAACTTACTATTTAAAAAAGGAAAATAAACCGGTAAAAAAGAATATACTTCTGCTCCGAAATTAACTAACTCTTTCCAGAATCTTTTCTTAATTCTCCAAGTCCCAACTGCATCGTAGATTAACCTTACCTTTACCCCTTCTTTGGCTTTTTGAATCAATATTTCTCTTAATTTCTTTCCTGTTTCATCATTATGTATAGAAAAATATTCTAAATGAATATGCTCTTTTGCATTCAAAATATCATCAAAAAGTGAATTTATCTTATCTTTGCCGGAAGAAAAAATTGCTATTTTATTTTTATTTACCAAATTAGCTTTGTTGTTATTATACAATAAATGAATAAGTCTTAAGGCATTATTATCCGTTAATTGTCTCTCAATTATGTTATCTTGAGTGGTATTTAATATTTTTTTTAAATATATCTCAATTTTATCATCATCAAGGACGCTTTTTCTCTTAAACATCTTGTTTTTCCTGTAATTAATACCAAGAAAAATATACAATATAAAACCAATTACCGGCAAAAATATCAATACTTGAATCCATGCCAATGTATTAAATGGATTTTTATTTTCCCTAATAACCAAAAAAATAATAGATAAAATCATAAAAATAAAAATATAATTTAGCAATAACTTCATATTGTTGTTAATAATGTTCAACAAACCGGGATTGGCTTCATTTAGGTAATACATAACTAATATAACTAACACTACTAAAATACTTAAAACAAACCAGATTAAACGTCTCATTGATTTTTATCTATAATATTCTTAATTGATTTTAATAGAGTTAATGAATCAAAAGGCTTATCCAAATAGATTATATTATTCTTCGGTATATCAGGATGGTTATCAAACATCATTTTTAAGTTACCGGAAATAATTATACAAGGCACATTATTGTTTACTTCCCTTATATCTTTTATAATTTCTACACCATCTTTAACCGGAATCAAATAATCCGTTATCACTAAATCAATACTATCTCTATTTTTATAATAATAATCTAAAGCATCCTTAGCATACTGAAATCCATAAACTAAAAAACCATATTTGCTTAGTATCTTAGTAATTGCGTAAACAATACTCTTTTCGTCATCTATCAATAAAACACTCATTTTTTTAGGAAACGTTAATATTGATTCTTTAACATCTTCTTGCTTCTTTTCAGGCTTCACTGTCGGGATATATACAGAAAACTCCGAACCTTTACCTAATTCTGACGCTACATCTATAAAACCATCTACACTTCTTACTATCCCGTCAATCACCGATAATCCTAAGCCAGTATTTTCTCCAATATCTTTTGTCGTAAAATATGGATCAAATATCTTATCTATATCAACATCAGAAATCCCTACGCCATTATCTACTACCTTAATACATACATATTTATCATAATGCATCTTATTCTTAATCTCAAAAGTTTGATTTTGCCTTAAAGTATCAATTATCTTTAAACTAATAAATCCTGTTGTATCCTTTATAGCTTGAACTGAATTTGAAACTAAATTTAGAATAATCTGTAAAATATGAGAAGATTCCATAAACACATAAGAATTAGATTTACAATATATTAAAAATTTTAAATTCATTGGAACTGCAGTTCTTATTGTTTTATCAATACCTGCAATCACATCTTGTACACATAATATACTTTTTTCACTTTCTTTTTGCCTACTGAAAAGCAAAATCTGTCGAATAATTTCCTTTGCCCTATTAGAAGCTTTAATTATCTCATTTAAATCATTAATAATTAAAGAGTTTTCTTTAAGTTCATCTTTAAGTAATTCAGCATAACCAAGGATTATAGATAAAATATTATTAAAATCATGTGCAATACCTCCGGCAAGTGTACCTAAAGATTCAAGCTTTGCTGAATGTTGAATTTGTCGATTATGTATATTTTCTTCAGTTACATCTTTCTTAATTGCAATATAATGAGTAATATTATTAAAACTATCTTTTAATGGAGTTATTATCACATCTTCTTCATATATACCTCCATTCTTTTTTTTTTTAATAAACACATTATGCCAAACTAAACCTTGTTTTATATTACTCCACATTAAATTATAAAATTCAGAAGACATTTTATTGCTTTTCAAAATCGATGGATTACGACCTAATAATTCCTCTTTAGTATATCCACATATAGAAGTATATCCCTTATTTACATATATAATCTTAGCGTTATTGTCCGTAATTACTATACCTTCTTTAATTTCTTCAATTGCATTGCCTAAAAGCTCTAATCTCTCTTTAATACTTGCATTATGAGTAATATTCGAGATAATTCCTGCAATACCAATAATTGAGTCATTCATAAAAACAGGTACTTTTTTTACATTAAAAACTTGCTTTTTATTCTTAAATCCTTCTATAAGTATTTCTTGTTTTGATGTTAATACCCGAAAATCTGATTCCATATATATTTTAGCAACTTGACTATTAAAAACCTCTTGATCAGTTTTTCCTAAAATATCTTCTATTTTCAAATTGTTATAATTTAAGTAATCAGGACTCATATATGTATATCTTAATTTTTCGTCTTTCAAAAAATACATATTTTCTGAATTATCTAATAATTCTAAATACCTTAAGTTTTGTTTTTCATAGTCATTTTTAAAATCTTTGTCTTTAGCCATTAGATACATTATAAATTGAATTGCATAAAAATTATCCTCAATATCTAATAGTTTATTAATCTTAACTTTCAAACATAGCTCGTCTGCTAAAGGTGTTTTATAAATTAATTCATAGTAATCCAAAATTTTATCTTGTTCAATATCATTTAAAACTTGACTATAAAACTTTTCACTAATTAAGAAATCGTTATCTATTTCTTTACCTACTACATTTATTAGTTGTAATCCGGTAAAACTTTCTGCAGCATTATTAAAAAATACAACCTTTTGATTTAAATCAATAACACACGTTATCATATCTTCTTGATTGAGTATATTATCAGAAATCTTTTGTTTTACAAACAAATAAGATATTTTATTCTTTAAAACTTCTATTAATACCTGATTTTCAGGATTATTAGTATTTTTTTTCAATTTCTCAAGCAAAACAAATAATTCATTTTCTGCGGACATAAATTATCCCCTTATCATATATTCATTAAGTCATTATCAAGTTTTATTATCTAATTGTCAATTAAAAAATGAAATTACTTGACTTTTTTATAAAAATGATTTTTTATGTTATTTGTAAAAGTAATTAATCAATCAGATTATATAAATTTTTTATAAGGATGAATATGTTCACTGAAATTATTCTTAATATCCAGCCGAGAGAAAAACGAATGGCTCTAATGGAAGACCATCAATTAGTTGAACTCTTTGTTGAAAAAGGAAGCAACAATAATATCGTTGGAAATATCTATAAAGGAATAGTAAAAGATGTCTTACCCGGACTTGGGGCTGCTTTTATTGATATTGGACACGACAGAACCGCTTTTTTACACTATACAGATATTGTCTCTGATTTTTTAGATGATGCTGATGACGATGAAAACACAGAACAAAATAACAAATTTCTCGCACAAGATTCTCACAAAATTACAGAAGTACTCAAACCAAACCAAGAAATCATTGTTCAAATTCAAAAAGGGCCAATAGGGAATAAAGGGGCAAGATTAATAGGACAAATATCACTTCCCGGTAAATTATTAGTTTTTTTCCCGCATCAAGAAAAAATTGCTGTTTCAAGAAAAATTAATTCCTACCAAGAAAAAAATAGAATCAAAACTATCCTACAAAACATTATCGACCCTAATATTGGCATTATTGTCAGAACTGAAGCAGAAAACTGTTCGGAAGAAGAGTTAATAGAGGAATATAAGCTATTATACAAACAATGGAAATTTCTCGAAAAAAAGATAGAAAATAGCAAAGCCCCCACTTGTATTTTTGACGAAAACGATTTAATGAGTACCATAGTAAGAGATATTTTTACCTCCAAAGTAGATAGACTTATTGTTGACAATAGGGATTATTTTAATCAAATTACTCACAGGCTTAAAGAATATAATCCGGAACTCAGCGAAAGATGTGAACTATATCTCGAAGATAGCCCTATTTTTGACACTTACAATATTGAAAAAGAAATTGAAAAAATATTCTTTAGTAGAATTTATTTACCAAGTGGAGGCAATATAGTTATTGAGCAAACTGAAGCCTTAGTTACTATTGATGTAAATACAGGCAGTTATACAGGGAAAAATAATTATGAACAAACTATAAAGCTTACAAATATTGAAGCTGCAAAAGAAATTGCTCGACAAGTAAGACTACGAAACTTAAGCGGAATACTAATTATAGATTTTATTGATATGCAACACGATCAAAGTAAGCAGGAAGTCTTAGATCAACTCAAACAAGCCTTTAAAAAAGATAGAGCAAAAAACAGAGTATATCCTTTTGGTCCCCTTGGACTTGTAGAAGTAACTCGTAAAAGAACCAGAACAACTCTAATGCAAACATACTTTGAACACTGCCCACATTGCCATGGGACAGGAAGAGTTCTTTCCAGAAATTCTCTTATCTTTAAAATCAATAGATGGTTACAAAGAGCAGAATATTTTATTAAATGCAAACCTTTAGAAATCTTTGTACCGAGTTCAGTCAAACAAAGTTATGATGAAAATCCAGACATTTTAACAAAAACTTGCAACCCTGTTAAGATAATAGAAGACAAGTCATTAGATCATAACCAATACAAGATTATCCTTACAGAAGAAGGAAAAGATATTACTGCTAAATATAATTCTTGACAAGAAGACCTAATATAAAAAAAATTGTCACAATAAGATAAATAAGTTAACTAATAAAGGAGAATAAATCATAATGTATGCTATCGTAGATTTTATGGGATATCAGTACCGCATTGAAAAAGATGCTACTCTCAAAGTTCCTTATATCGCTAAAGGCGAAGCGGGAAATGAAATTAAAATTGAAAAGATTTTAATGATACATGACAATGAAAGTATTTCATTTGGACATCCTGTGATTGATGCAGCACAAGCTACTGCTGAAATTATTAAACACGGAAGAGATCGTAAAGTTATTGTATTCAAAAAGAAAAGAAGAAAAGGTTACAGAAAAACTCAAGGTCATCGTCAATATTTTACAGAAATCAAGATTAAAGATATTAAATTTTAATAATAAGCGAGGATAAAATGGCTCATAAGAAAGGTGTTGGAAGCTCCAGAAACGGAAGAGATAGTAATCCTAAATATCTCGGAGTAAAAAAATTTGGTGGAGAATCTGTAATAGCAGGTAATATTATTATCCGCCAACGCGGTACAAAATTTCATCCCGGCGTTAATGTCGGTATCGGAAGAGACTTCACTATATTCAGTCTTATTGATGGCAATGTAAAATTTACCACTAAAAAAGAAGGAAAAAAATTCGTTAATGTTGTACCTTTAAATTCATAAGGACAATTATCATATTTAAGCCTCCAAAATAACGGAGGCTTTTTTTTATAATAAAAATTTGCTTTACGCTATAAACTATATTATATTTTTAATAAAAGCTATAAGGAGTAAAAAATGGCTAAAAAAACTGTTACAATCTCTTCGAAAGTAGGAGAAAACTACGTTGTTGATCTTAAAGCGAGAAACTTTTCTTTAAAAATTGACCAACCCATTCCAATGGGTACTGATCAGGGTCCTACACCTTTAGAATATTTCTTTTTTGCCTTAGGTGGCTGTGTATGCACTATAGGAAGAATCATTGCTCAACAAAAAAAACTCCCGGTTAAAAGTATTGAAGTTCGAATTGAAGGGGATTTGGATGTAGATGTTTTAATGGGTAAAAACAAAACCGACAGAGCAGGTTTTACTGATATCAAAGTTTATACAAAAATTGATGCACCTATGAGCAAAGAAGAAAAAGAAGCATTTTTAAAAGAAATTGATACTCGTTGTCCAATTTCAGATAATATTGAAAAAACAAGTAGTGTTAAATTAATGGTAGAAGAATAGTTTTACCTTTATAAAAGCAATAAAGAGCTGTCTTATCTTAAGACGGCTCTTTTTTTAAGAGAAATATTTTAGTTTCATTTAATAGTTTACCATTACTTAAAACATTATTAACTAAGTAAAAAAATAATAAAATAATAATTGCCAAAAAAGTAGTTATTATTTTTGAATAAATACTTCCAAGTTTAAAACTATCTATCATTGAAACAAACGCAAACCAAATACTTGATATCGCAATAATCTTTAAAAATAAAATAAAAAATTTATATAAAAAAGAAGATATTGAATAAGAAAAATACTTAAATACAATCAGATTAAAACTAATACTACGTACTATTGACAAACAAACATAAATTGTTAAAATAATAATAAAATCCAAAGATCGATTCAAGTAAATCACTACATTTGTTAATATAATCGCAGAAATTGACCAAATAAATTCAATGTGAGTTTTTCTTAGTACTGCAAAGAAGCTATTTAGAGGATTCATTATAAGTAAGGCAACGGCCTTAAAGAAAAGCAATAATACAATCCATTTCAGTTCATTTAAATTATTAATGCCAAACATTAATTCAAGATATTCTCTTATCAACAAACAATAAATCAAAAAAGCAGGAATGAGTAATTCAAACAAGGTAAAATAAAATCTGTCAAGACGAGAATTAAACTCACTCAGATCAAGTTTACTAAATTTAGCCGTAAAAACTTGAGCAAGTGATTGTGTAATAAGTCCGCTTGGAATTAAGACTACTTGAAAGGCAATGAAATAATTACCAATATTTTCCGGGCTATAATAGATACCCAAGATCAAGATAGGAAATTCAGACATTAGCATATTCAAAGAAGTTGCTACAGTTGAGAAAAAAAGAAAATTAAAATTAGCCTTAAGCAGTTGTAATGATTCTTTTAATTTTACCAAACAAGTTATAAATAACAACTTAATCTTCAGTAATTTTTTTAGATTAAAAGAGAAACAATCAACGGTATTTAAATAGAGGATTATAAGTTCAAATAAATTTCCTAAATAAAAAATAACAATGAATATTCTAATATCTTGATGGAAAGGTATAATCAATAATGCCAAGCTACAATAAAAAAATACATTTAAAGTTTCTGCCAGACTTAAAAGCTTAAATTTCATCTTATGCTGTAAATCTGCTCTAAACATTTGTCGTAATATCTCTAATAAAATAAATGGAATTGACCAATATAAAATCTGTGTTAAGATTACTGACTGATAATGTTTACCAAAATAGGGTGCACAAAAAGACACTATCAAGCTTAATATAAAACCTAAAGTAATAACAAAAGGCAAGGATTTCTTTAATACATTTGTTTTTTGCTCGACTACGATGAAAGTATTAAGGCTAAACATTGACAAACTTGCAAAAAAAGTTATCAAAACAGCAAGTTCTCTATATACACCAATTAACTGCCTATCAAATATTTTAGCAATTAATAGAAATAAGGCAAAAGAAAATATCTTTCTAATAAAACCGGATAAAAAGGTCCACTTAACAGAACTTAAAACCGAGTTCAACTCAATCATCCGTAAAATCAAATAATGAAATCTGATTTTGTTTAATATCTATTCCTAAATGTTTATAAGCCTTAAAGGTTACTTTTCTACCTTGAGAAGTCCTCTCTAAAAAACCTTGTTGTATCAAATATGGTTCAAATATCTCTTCGAGAGTACCGGGATCTTCACCTACGGCAACTGAAATAGTTTTTAATCCTACAGGTCCACCCTTATAGTTTTCAATCATAGTGAGTAATATCTTTTTATCCATCTCGTCGAGTCCGGCATTATCAACGTTAAGCATTTCTAAAGCTTTATCAGCTATAACTTTTGTAATAATTCCATCGCCTCTTATTTGAGCATAATCTCTGACACGACGTAATAATCTATTAGCTACACGAGGAGTTCCTCTACTACGGCGAGCTATTTCAATAGCTCCCTCTTCTTCGATAACCACTTCTAAGAGTTTGGCAGAGCGTTTAATAATCTTTTCTAAATCTTTTTGATCGTAATAATTTAGTCTTAATACGATACCAAATCTTGCACGCAAAGGCTCTGTTAAAAGCCCTGCACGAGTTGTAGCTCCAATTAGAGTAAATGGTGATAAATCTAACTTAAGTGTTCTTGCGCTAGGTCCGCTATCAATAATAATTTCAATGCTAAAATCTTCTAAGGCAGAATACATATACTCTTCAACAACGTGATTTAGGCGATGTATCTCATCTATAAATAAAACTTCTCGGCTATTCAAATTTGTCATTATTCCTGCTAAATCTCCCGGTTTTTCAATAACAGGTCCTGAACTTAGCCTTAGATTGACATTTAATTCTGAGGATATAATATTTGCAAGGGTAGTTTTACCTAATCCAGGAGGTCCGTACAATAATACATGATCTAAAGGCTCACCGCGACGCTTAGCTGCTTCAATAGAAATATAAAGTAATTCTTTTAAATTATCCTGTCCGACAAAATCATCTAAAATCTTTGGACGTAAAGCCCGATCAAATTCTTTTTCTTCATTTAGTACTTCCGGGTCAGCTATTCTTTCCAGCATATCTTATATCCTCATTTTCTAATCTCTTGACACCTATTTTTCCATACGTGTTAAATTTGTCAATTATTTAAAGCAAAAAATGTTAATTGTGCTTCTATATAAATAAGTTAGACATAATCAAATATTTTTGACATAAACCAAAAAATTTTAAATTATTTATTTTCAAAATACTCTATAGTTTCAGCAACTCCTTGTTTTAGAGAATATTGAGGCTCCCAGCCTAAAATCCTGATAGCTTTTTCAATATTTAAGCAACTTTTTCTAATATCCCCGGGGCGAGGTTCTCCTCTATGAGGGTTAAACTCTTTATTCATTTGTTTAGATACTTCTCTTAAGAGTTCACCTGTTGTAGTTTCAACACCTGTTCCGATATTGATTGCTTGCAAATTGGCCTTTTCAAGAGCAATTACATTAGCATTAACCACATCTTTAACATACACGTAATCTCTTATCATACCGTCAGGATTTTCTTGATAAGCATATAAGTATGGAGTTTCATTATTAAGATATTTTTCTATAAAGATCGAAACTACACCTGCTTCACCATGAGACACTTGACGAGGGCCAAAGACATTAGCATATCTAAGTACAGTATAATTAAGGTTAAAGGCATTATTATAATAATATAAATATGCCTCTGATACAAATTTATGAATAGCATAAGGTGATAAAGGCTTAGGGTTATACATTTCTGAAGTTGGATATTCTTTAGCTTCACCATAAACTGCCCCACCTGAAGAAATAAAGATTACCTTTCTAACTTTATGTTTTACACAACTTTCTAAAACATTTAAAAAACCTTTAGCATTAATTTCTGCATCTAATAAAGGTTGTTTAGCCGAAACAGGAACACTTATTTGAGCAGCGTGATGATTAACAATTTCAGGTTTTTCTATTTCAAAAACTTTATCAAGTTCTTTTGAGCAAATATCTAATAAATAAAATTTCGCTTTAGGATTGATATTGTGAGTATATCCGGTTGAAAGATTATCCACTACGATTACTTCATGACCTAATTCTATATATTTATCGACTATATGAGAAGCAATAAATCCGGCTCCTCCTGTAACGAGTATTTTCATAGTTCCTCCTAATTATCTTCAATAGGCAGATTTTCTATTGTTTTTATTATTTCAAAGTCACAGATTGGTAATGTAACAGAAACTGCTTTTCTTAAAACATTTACATTTAATATGATTGATTCAGGCGAGTCGATACTTTCCACAATACCCTCAAGACCAATTAACGGTCCGGAAGTTATTTTTACCTTATATCCTTTTTCTAAATAAACACTCTCACTCATAGGTAATTTAGTTTGTCTGCCTTCAAAGATTCTTTGTAAGTCATCAACTAATTCTCTTTCATTTTTAACTAACAGAAAATTAGCAACATGGCCGGCACGGACAATAATTTCTTTTTCTTTGAATGTACATTTAGTAAAAAAATAACCGGGTATTAGTATTTTTGAAAAATGAACTTTCTTGTTTTTATACACTCTAAAGCTATCATATTGAGGTAAATAATACTCTATTGCATTTTGCAATGCCCATTTAGCTATTTTTTTTTCACATCTTGATTTAGTATGAATAACATACCATTTTTTATCATTTTCTGATAATTCAATAGTCCCAAATAATTCTGGTATTAATCCTACTTCCTGCATTTTAAAATTCCTTAAATAATGATGCAAGGGAGAATTACTCCCTTGCAATAATAAATTTTTATAAGAGTACGATATTGTCTGAATTTAAATTTTTTGTAGCATTGCGAGTATCTAAGATATGTTTTGCTTTGCTGATAATATCTTTATAATCAAAACAAGAATGATCCGTTAATATTATAAGCATATCATAGCTACCGATATTTTTTAAATCAACCCCATGATAAATTTTATCATTTAATTCATTATGAAATTTAGGGACATAAGGATCATGATAATCAAATTTAACATTCCAATCTTCAAGTAATACTATCAAATTATGTATTGGTGATTCTCTGACATCGCGTATGTCTTTTTTATATGCTGCACCGAGCAATAATATTTTAGCTTCTGAAATCGCCTTTTTATCATTATTTAAAATCTTAATTGCTTTTTCTAAAACAAATTGAGGCATTTCATTATTAATTTCACCGGCAAGTTCTATAAGTCTGGTATGATAGGAGTATTCTCTTGCCTTCCAAGTAAGATAAAACGGGTCAATAGGAATACAATGTCCGCCTACACCGGGACCGGGATAAAAAGCCATAAATCCATAAGGTTTAGTTTTAGCAGCTTCTATTACTTCCCAATGAGAAATCCCCATTCTTTCGCAAAGGATTGTCATTTCATTAGCGAGAGCAATATTTATATTTCTAAATGTATTCTCGTAAATCTTTTCCATTTCTGCTACTGCGGGAGAAGAAACTAAAAATACACTTGCATCTAAAATACTTTCATAAAAAGCCTTAGCTACCAGATTACAATCTTCGGTTACACCACCTACTACTTTAGGAGTATTAGCTGTTTTATATGATTCGTTACCCGGGTCAACTCTTTCCGGAGAAAAGGCAATAAATACATCTTTACCAACTATAAAACCTTTACTTTTAATCGGCGGAACTAATAATTCTTCTGTAGTGCCGGGATAGGTTGTACTTTCTAAAACCATTAATGTTTCTGTAGAAATATGCTCAACTATTGAGTTTATAGAATCCTTAATAAATCTCATATCAGGTTGATGATATTTATCTAAAGGAGTAGGTACTGCAATAAGAATAATATCAACATCTTTAATTAATGAATAATCATTACTTGCAGATAACATACCTTTTTTTACTAAATCTCTTAATTCATCATCATCCACATCACCTATATAATTTTTACCTGCATTAACATTTTGGATGCAAAAATCACTTACGTCAATCCCAATAACATGGTAACCTCTTCTTGCCACAGTTACTGCCATAGGCAAACCTACATAACCTAATCCGATTACAGCTACTTTAGATTGTTTTTGGCTAAACTTTTTTATCAGTCTTTCAGAATGCATATATACTCCTTAAAAATTAGTATCTATAATGTTCGGGTTTAAATGGTCCTTCGGGAGAAACACCAATATAATCTGCTTGTTTTTGAGTTAATTTAGTTAATTTTACACCGAGTTTTTCTAAATGAAGTCTGGCAACCTCTTCATCAAGTTCCTTTGGCAACATATAAACACCGACAGGAAGACGATCTTTCCATAATTTAAGTTGAGCAAGTACTTGATTAGTAAAAGAATTACTCATTACAAAAGAAGGATGTCCGGTTGCATTCCCAAGATTAACAAGTCTTCCTTCAGAAAGTAAAATTATACAATGTCCATCAGGAAATAATATCTTATCTACCTGAGGTTTAATATTAATCTTTTGAACTCCTGGAGTTTCATATAATTTATCAATTTGAATTTCATTATCAAAATGACCAATATTACATACTATAGCCTGATCTTTCATTGCTTGCATATCTTCTACAGTAATCACTTCACAATTACCTGTAGCTGTGACAAATATATCTGCTTCGTTTAAAGCATCTTGAAGAGTTTTGACTTCAAAGCCTTCCATTGCTGCTTGTAATGCACAAATAGGGTCAATTTCAGTTATGATTACTCTTGCTCCAAAGCCACGCATTGATTGAGCACAACCTTTACCTACGTCACCGTATCCACAAACGCAAACAACCTTACCTGCAACCATTACATCAGTACCACGTTTGATTCCATCAGCTAGTGATTCTCTACAACCATAAAGGTTATCAAATTTTGATTTAGTTACAGAATCATTTACATTAATTGCAGGAAAAAGAAGAGTTCCTTTTTTCATCATATCATATAATCTATGGACGCCGGTTGTTGTTTCTTCAGAAACTCCAACCATAGCCTTAGATATATTATGCCATTTATTTGGATTTGTAGTAATCTCTTCTAAAGCACAGCGTTGTAGGATAGAAAATTCTCTATTAGTTGTAATAATTTCAGGAATTTTACCTGTCCGGGCATAAAGTTCTTCAAGTCTATAACCTTCGTGAATCATCAAAGTAGCATCACCACCATCATCAACTATCATTTGTGGTCCAAGATTTTCACCAAAAGTGATTGCTTGTTTAGTACACCACCAATACTCTTCTAAAGTTTCGCCTTTCCAAGCAAAAACCGGTACGCCTTTTTGAACTACAGCAGCAGCAGCATGATCTTGAGTAGAAAATATATTACAAGAAGCCCAACGAACATCAGCACCTAATTCAACCAGGGTTTCTATTAGAATAGCTGTTTGAATAGTCATATGCAAGCTACCCATAATTCTAACACCTTTAAGAGGCTTTTCTTTACCATATTTTTCTCTTAATGCCATTAATCCGGGCATTTCTTTTTCGGAAATATCTATTTCTTTTCTTCCATATTCCGCAAGATTAATATCTTTAATTTTGTAATCCAATTTATCCTCCTATGAACGGTTTTTATTATAATCTCTACGATCGTCTCTTCTATCGTGATTATTTCTTCTATCTCTATCATAATTTGGTTTTCGAGGTGGAGGGTTATCTCCGAACTCTCTTGTTGAAAGTGCAATTTTTCCTGCTTTATCTGATTCTACGACACGAACCTTTATCTTATCCCCAACCTTAAAATGATCAGTAATTTGTTCGCCTCTTGGAACTGGTAATTGAGAAATATGTGCCATTCCTTCTTTATACCCATTCATAAACTTAACAAAGACGCCAAAAGATTCTATTCTGCTTACTTCCCCTTCATACCACTCAGTTTGACTTGGTACAGTTATAATGCTGGTAATAAGTTCTTTTGCTCTATCTATCATTAGTTTATTATTGGATGCTATTTGAATATTTCCGGTATCTTCAATATTTATATCTACTTTAGTCTCTTCTATTATCGCCTTAATTACTTTACCTGAGGCCCCAATAATTTCACCTAAACGACTTGGATCAACACTCATTGTTTCGATACGAGGAGCATTTTCAGCCATTTCTTTACGAGGTTCAGCAATGACCTCAGTCATATAATCTAAGATTTTATTTCTGCTTGTTTTTGCTTTATCAAGGGCTATAGTCATAATTTCTTTAGTAATACCTTGTATTTTGATATCCATTTGCATTGCGGTAATACCATCTCTGGTACCTGTAACCTTGAAATCCATATCACCAAGATGATCTTCAAGTCCTTGAATATCTGTTAATACTATAAAGTCATTGCCTTCCATAATCAAACCGTTTGCTATACCTGCTACAGGTGCTTTGATAGGCACTCCGGCAGCCATAAGAGACAAAGCTCCGACACAAACTGACGCCATTGAAGAAGAACCGTTTGATTCCATTATATCTGATACTATCCTAATAGTATATGGGAAATCTTCTTTATTAGGTATGATAGGTTCTAATGCCCTTTCTGCCAAAGCTCCATGACCAAGTTCCCTGCGACCGGGACCTCTCATAAAACCTGCTTCACCAACACTATAAGGAGGGAAATTATAATGTAAAAAGAAGTTCTTTTTAAATTCTTCTTCCAGCCCGTCAATAATCTGTTCATCATTGGCTGTACCGAGTGTAACAGTACCAAGTGCTTGTGTTTCTCCTCTGGTAAATAATGCAGAACCGTGAACTATTGGTAAGACATCTATCTCAATACTTATATCTCTGATATCATCTACACCTCTTCCATCAGCACGATTCTTATCGTAAAGTATTGTATGTCTGACATATTTGGCAATCAATTCTTCGATCGCCATTTTATAATAACGTTCGTTTTCGGAATATGTCTCTTCACCTACTTGTTCAGAGGTTTCTAAAAGTATCTTTTCACTAAGTTCATCTATAGCATTTTGTCTTTCTTGTTTTCCTTTTACCTGCATAGCATCTTTGATTGCCTGACCAAAGGTTTTATCCATAGTTTTTAAAATCTCTTCCGGGATTGTATCAAGGACAACTTCAAGTTTTTCCTTACCCGCTTCTGCTGCAAATTCTTTTTGTGCAAGACAAAGTTTTTTGATATATTCGTGTCCGGTATAGATAGCATCAAGCATCTTTTGCTCTGAAATCTCTTTTGCACCGGCTTCAATCATTACAACAGCTTTTTCAGTTCCGCCTACATTAAGCTCTAAAACTGAATCTTTAATCATTTCAAAAGATGGATTAATAACATATTCATCATCAATAATCCCAACAGTAACACCGGCAACAGGTCCGTTAAAAGGTATATCTGAAACAGATAAAGCTGCTGATGCTCCCATAATACCTAAAATTGCAGGATCATTAACTCCATCATAAGCCAAAGGTGTAATCACGATATGTACAGGATTTCTAAATCCTTCAGGGAATAAAGGTCTGATAACTCTGTCAATTAATCTTGAAAATAGTGTAGCATTAGTTGATGGTTTAGCTTCTCTTTTAAAAAAACCTCCGGGAATTTTACCCGAAGCATACATTTTTTCAATATAATCTACAGTTAAAGGGAAAAAATCAGTCATTTCTTTTCCTAATTTTCCCATAGTTGCTGTACATAATAAAACAGTTTTTCCGCAAGTCAAAATCACAGCACCGTTTGCTTGTTTAGCAATTTTTCCTGTTTCTAAAGTTATAGTTTTACTGTCAATCTCAACGCTTTTTGTGATTATGTTAAATGTGTGTTGTTGCATTATTTCTCCTTATGATATTGAAGCAGTGCCATAGCAATAGATTTAATTTCTCGTACATAAAAAATTAAACTTATTGCCAAAGCTAAACTGCTTCTTAAATTGTTAATAGCTCTGTGATTACAGAACTTCTCATAAATGAAAAAAGTTAATTACTTGTTTCATAATAATGTGATTGTATTTTAATATAATACACATATTTTTAAAAGAAAGGGGGATAATTCCCCCTTTGTATTATCTTCTTAAACCGAGCGATTTTATTATCTTACGATATCTTTGAATGTCAATCTTGATGAGATAATCGAGTAAATTACGTCTCTGACCGATTAATTTTAAAAGTCCTCTTCTTGTAGAAAAATCTTTAGAATGAACTTTCAAATGTTCTGTTAAAGCTTTAATTCTTTCAGAAATTAATGCTATCTGAACTTCCGGTGAACCGGTATCTGAATCATGGAGTTTATACTCTGCCATAATCGCCTCTTTGGCTTTTTTACTTAATGCCATGCGGACTCCTTTCTATAAAAATTTTTTCCATTAAATTCTATCCTCTTTATTTGTAAAGTGATTTTTTATTTTTTTTATTCCATATATAATACAAGCTTAAACCTATTATTAATATTAATACAAATCCAAAAGAAATTATCTTTATGTTTTCCATTATATATTCTTGATTTTCTCCAAAATAATAACCAAACAACGCTAAAATAACTGTCCAAATCCCAGAACCTATCGCTGTAAACAACACAAAACTTCCAAGATTCATCTTTGCTAAACCGGCAGGAATTGATATTAACTGCCTGATAACAGGGATTAATCTGCCTATAAAAGTAGAAATTACACCATATTTATTAAAATACTGTTCTGCTCTCTGTATCTTATGTGTATTTATCATACACAATTTCGAAAACCTTGTCTCTGCTAATCTGTAGATCACAGCTCGACCTAAAAAAAATGCTAAAAAATAATTGACCAAAGCCCCTAAAATACTACCAATTACACCACTTAAGATCACTAAATATAAATTCAATTCGCCCTTAGAAGCCAAATACGCTGCAGGAGGGATTACTACTTCAGAAGGAAAGGGAATAAACGAACTCTCTATCATCATCATTATCGTTACTCCACTATATCCCATTTGACTAAATTTATCTAAGATAAATTGCACCATTTGATCCAACATAGAATATCCTTATTATTTTTTACCAAAATGGCTTATCTATATTTTTTGTAAAGTCTTTTTTACGCATTCCCATATCTCTCTATTTTGCAATTCTTTACATAAACTACCCTACAAGAGAAAAACAAGGTACCTCCAGGATGGAAAAAAGCATCTTGGAGGTCTCTTGTTTTTAACCAAATTAAATTTTATATTTTTGTTATTGATATCTACAAAAGCATCGTAGATGCGACCCTTTAATAGCCCGGTGCGTCAGCGCCGGGTATAATACGACCCCACAACCTTTTAGCTCCGTAGGAGCAACACATTACAAACATTTGCTCCTAAGGAGCTGATATTTTTATAAGAAACGCATACCCATAGCTCCCGCTATGGGCTATTACCAGCTGACACCTACGGTGTTGAAGCGTGGCAGTCTCTCTTTGTCTTCAAGTCCCTTCTTGCCTACTCGACCAAGATAGTCAAGCTACAATTTTGGCAATTAGAGACTCAAATCCA
>Ga0334900_1000451_pt1 | contig 60020 bp, 52 predicted proteins | sample GraSluR3_MG_2_FD_207231 | JGI IMG/M metagenome (GOLD analysis project Ga0334900, IMG submission 207231) | Sludge microbial communities from methane-producing bioreactor in Wageningen University, Netherlands - Granular Sludge_31_08-R3 | ecosystem: Engineered > Bioreactor > Anaerobic >... | reverse complement strand
TCCTCTGGCGGGACGCCGGCTATGCCCCCGATGCGGCAGAAGCCCTCAACCTGACCGCCACTTCCCTGCTGCGGCTGGGGGTCATCGATGAGATCATCGCCGAACCCGGTCCCGGGGCACACGAACACCCGGACCTGGTGGCCCAGGCGGTGCAACAGGCCCTGGAAAAGGCCTTGCACTCCCTCCGCCATACCGGCACCGAGCGTTTGCTGCAGCGACGCTATGCCAAGTTTGCGGCCATGGGCCAATTTGCCGAATAAGCTGAAGGCAGGTAAGCGCCCCAAGCAGTAGCAAAGAGGGGGTGCCAAGAAATCAAGCAACAACATGCAAAGGATTTGACCCCATGAAAAAAAAACACATCGTCAGGATCACCGACACCACCCTAAGGGACGGACACCAGTCGCTCTGGGCCACCAGGATGCGGACCCGTGACATCATCGACATCATCGACACCATCGACCAGATAGGATACTATTCCCTGGAGGTCTGGGGCGGGGCCACATTTGACGTTTGCCTGCGGTTTCTGAGGGAAAACCCCTGGGAGCGGCTGCGCCTGATCAAGGAGCGGGCCAAACGCACCCCCCTGCAGATGCTGCTGCGGGGACAGAACATCGTTGGCTACAAGAACTACCCGGACGACCTGCTCGACCGCTTTGTGGAAACCGCCCACGAGAACGGCATCGACATCTTCCGGATTTTCGACGCCCTCAACGACACCCGCAACCTGGAGTCTGCCATCCGGGCCGTCAAACGGCACGGGGCCCACGCCCAGGGAGCACTCTCCTACACCATCAGCCCGGTGCACACGGTGGAGCGCTACGTCCAATACGCCCGGGAACAAGTGGCCCTGGGCATTGACTCCCTGTGCATCAAGGACATGGCCGGGATCCTCTCCCCCACCCAGGCAAAGGAGTTGGTGGAGGCGCTGCAGCAGGCCGTGGACATTCCCATACAGGTCCACTGCCACGCCACCAGCGGCATGGCGGTTGCCTCCTACCTGGAGGGGGTGCGGGCCGGAGCCGGCGCCATTGACTGCGCCGTGGCCTCCATGGCCGGCTTCTCGTCCCAGCCACCGGTCGAGAGCATGCTGGGCATCTTCCGGGAAACCGAGTACCAGGCAGAGCTGGACATGGACGCCCTCAGGCGCGTCAACAGGTACTTCACTGCCCTGACCCCCACCCGTTCCAAGGGCCGTGGCTATGAACCCGCCATCGACTCGGAGATCCTGATCCACCAGATCCCGGGCGGCATGATCTCCAACTTCCGTTCGCAACTGGAGCAGCAGGGCGCCCTGGACAAGCTGCCGGAGGCCCTGGAGGAGGTCAGCCGCGTCCGGGCCGACCTGGGCTACCCGCCCCTGGTAACCCCCACCAGCCAGATCGTTGGCACCCAGGCCGTCATGAATGTGCTCACCGGCAAACGCTATAAGATGGTTCCCGATGAGGTCAAGAAATACGTTAAGGGAATGTATGGCCGCTCCCCGGCCCCCATTGCCCCCACCTTTATCAAGAAGATCCTGGGCAGGGAAAAGCCCATCGACCACCGCCCGGCCGACGACCTGAAGCCCGTCCTGCCCACGGCCACCAAAAACATTTCCGACCCGAAACTGATCCGAAGCGAGGAAGACATCCTGTCCTACTGCCTGTTTCCGGAGGTGGCCACGGAGTACTTCAAATGGCGGGCCACCCCGGTGGAGACCCGGCCGAAGTCACCGGCCGACCAGGAGCTGGAGGAACTGACAAGAAGCCGGCAGCAGGAAGAGAAATCCACCGCCAAGACCGCTCCCTCCCCCGCCGCCCCCCTGCTTCAGCCCGGGGATTATGAAGCCCTGAAGGAGATCCTTGAAAAAGCGGGCCGCATGCATGTCAATGAGCTGGTCATCAGCAAGGGGGATTTCAGCCTGAGCCTGAGCTCCGGAAACGGCAACTTCAGGATGCCGGCCCTGAGGGAGACCATGAACGTAAGAACCTCCCTGCAGGCCGAGGAAAAGGTCGCCAGGGAGCAGCCCGCGGAAGAGCCGCAAGGGCAAGCCGAAGAAGCCGTACCGGAAGGAGAGGCCATCAAGGCGGTCATGGCCGGAACATTCTACAGATCCGGGGGCGAGAATGCCCCACCCTTCGTGGAGGAAGGCAGCGTCGTGAAGAAAGGCGACCCGGTTTGCATCCTGGAGGCCATGAAGCTGTTCAATGAGATCCTGGCCCCGGGAAAGTGCAGGATCCTGAAGATCCTGGCGGAGAACGGGGAAAAGATCAGCAAGGACCAGCCGCTGATGATTATAGAAAATCTGTAGTTTGCCCGGCCGGGTCAGCCCGGCCGGCCTGTATCCGTATGGATTGGATATTCTCAGTCCTTCCGCCGGAACACATCCTCCTGCAGCACCCCGAAGCCGTCAAAGCTCCTGCGTGAGGTGAACAACAGGGCCAGGGTGACACTCAGGGTGACTGCCGCGAAAATGGCCAGCATGATGGCAACCTGGTATTTGATGGCGGTATCCGGAGAGGCTCCGCCCAGGATTTGCCCCGTCATCATGCCCGGCAAAAACACCACCCCCATGGTGGCCATATTGGCCAGAAAAGGATTCAGGGCGGCCAGCACCGCCTCCCGGAAAAAGGGCCTGCGCGCTTCGCCGGGACCGGCACCCAGGGAAATCAGGTAGAGGTAGCGGTTTTGTTCCCGCCGGATGGTTTCGTAATACCTGGATATCCCGATGATTAGGCTGTTCAGGGAGTTGCCCAGCAGCATGCCGCCGACCACCACAAGCAGCTGTGCCGTGAACAGATTGTCCGGATTCACGATGACCGCGTTGAAGAAAAGCAGCACACCCCCGGCCCCGATCACATAAGCCAGGGACACCGGGAGGAAAAACCGCCTGAAATCCAGGCTGCTGTTGTGTATGGCCGAGAAACTGGCAAAGAGGATCATCACCAGGACCCAGCCGGTATTCAGCCAGGCATTGTCCCAGTCGAACAGGTAGATGAGCAGGATGCTGACCAGGAACAATTGCCCGGTCATCCGCCCCACGGACACCAGCAAGCGCCGGATGAGGCCCAGGCGGTACACCTGCGACAGGACGACGGGCACCAGCAACAGCCCGAAGCCCATCAGCAGCCGGAATACCGATATGTCAGGCGCGGCTTCCATGCTTCTCCAGATCGAGGGTTTGAAACTTTTTTACGTCCCATACCGGGTCGTGGCTGACCACCACCAGGGTGGCCTTCACCTCCTGCTCGAAGTACCTGGCAACGCGTTCCTTAAGGGGCTGGTCCAGGGCCGAGGTGACCTCATCGAGCAGGTAGATGTCGCGGTGGAGCAACAGGGTCAGGATGATGGCCACCCGCTGGCGTTCCCCCCCGGAGAGTTTTTCCAGGGGCTGGTCCAGGACTTTCTTGTCCAGGTCAAAGGTTTCCAGCAGATGAACCGTTTCCTCCAACCTGAACCCCATCCCGCGGTTCGCCCGGAAGGCAAAGGCCTCCCTGTAGAAGTCACCCACCCGGCCCCGGCCCAGCTCCATGTCCTGGCTCACATAGGCCATGTGCCGGCGCAATGCCCACACATTGTCCAGGCCCAACACCCTGTCCATCACCACAACCCGTCCCTGATCGGGCCGGCCAAAGCCCAGCAGCAGTCGCAACAGGCTGCTTTTGCCGCTGCCCGACCGGCCCCTGACAAGGAGCCGGCCGCCGGCGGGGACACTGACCGACAGGTTCCGGAACAATGGGTTGTTCCCCAGCCTGAGAAAGATGTTTTCCAGTCGAAGCATTTCCAGAAACCAAGGGCCAGGTCCAGTCCTTTCCCTCAAGGACTTAAACACATTATCTGAACAAGGGATTGAAATCATCCAGCCCGTACTCATCGCAAAGCCCGGCAAACTCATCCAGCAGGGCCTGGTTGAACGGCACGCCCTTGTCGCGGCGCTGCAGCCAGACTTCGTGCTCCTTCTCCCCGGCCGTATAGATTCGCTCCTGCCCCGGCATTTTATCTGCCGCGCGAAGCTGGCGCAAGATATCGCCCGTGGTCTTTTTGAAACCGGCCGGTTCGGTAAAGGCGTTCACATCGATGGCGATGAAGAAGTGGCCGAGTCGGTAGGGCACTTTGCGGCCGTTGTCCACCCCCAGCAGCATCTTCATGAAGGCGCCCTGCTGCAGGGCGGCCGACAGGATCTCCACCACGGTGGCATAACCGTACCCCTTATACCCACCGGTCTCCTCTCCCACCCCGCCCAGCGGGGTCAGGGCGGCACGACCCGCGATCAGGTCCTCCAGCACAGCCACCGAGTCTGTCTTGCTCTCCCCCTGCCGGTCGATCACCCAGCCGCGGGGCATCGGTTTGCTTTCGCGGGCATACAATTCGATTTTGCCCCTCTGGGTGATGGAAGTGGCACAATCCAGCAGGAAAGGAAAGTCTTCGTCGGTGGGCATGCCAAAGGTCAGCGGGTTGGTGCCCAGCATGTTCTCCACCCCGAAGGTGGGAGCGATCGAGGGACGGGCATTGGTGCCCGTGATCCCGATCATGTCTTCCTTAACGGCCATCAGGGGGTAATAGCCGGCAAAACCATAATGGGTGGAATTGCGCACGGCCACCATGCCCATGCCGAACTCCCTGGCCTTGTCCACGGCCAGGCGCATGGAGCGGGTGGCGATGACGTGGCCCATCCCGTTGTGGCCGTCCACCACGGCCGTGGTGGGACCCTCCCGGACCACCTCCATGCGGGTCACCGGGTCGAGGATGCCCTCTTTGATCCGGTCCAGGTAAATGGGTTTGAGGCGGTTCACCCCGTGGGAGTCAAAGCCAAGCTTGTCTGCCTGCAGCAGCACATCGGCCACCACGGCGGCGTCCTCCCGGGGAATGCCTGCCTTTGCCATGACCTCCGTCATGAATCCCCTCACGGTTTCGAAGGGGATGAATCTTTGTTTCATTCCGGTTGTTTTCTGGTGATTTACCGGCCCCTGTCAGGCACGTTCCTGGTCGGTCAGCACCTCGGTATCGATGCCCATCCCGTTGGTGCCCTTGATCACGCCCCTTTTGGAGGTGCGGATGAAGGCCATGACCTTCTCTTTCTCGTCGGATGGGTCGAGGAATTGTTCCATGTACTCCAGCGCCTGGGAGGTATTCATGCCCTGGCGGTGCAGCACCCGGTAGATGTCCTTGACGCCCTCAATCTGCCGGCGGGTGAAGCCCCTCCTGGCCAATCCGACGGTATTGATTCCCACAAACTTTGCGGGCACGCCGAAAACCTTGGTATAGGGGGCCACATCCGACAGGACCCCGGTCATGCCCGAAATCATGGCATGGTCCCCGATCCTGCAGAACTGGTGCACCGCGCTCATGCCGCCAATCACCACCCAGTCCCCGAGGACCACCTCCCCGGCGACCTGCACGCTGTTGACGATGACGCAGTGGTTGCCCACGATGCAATCGTGTCCGATATGGGCATAGGCCATGATCAGGCTGTGCTTGCCCACGCGGGTCACACTGTCTTTGGCCGTGCCGCGGTTGATTGTCGCATACTCCCGTACGGTGGTGTGATGGCCGATCTCCACGGTGGAAAACTCCCCGCGAAACTTCAAATCCTGCGGCTCCCCGGAAATCACTGCACCGGGGTAAATCTTGCAGGCCTTTCCGATGCGGGTCCCGGGGTAGAGAACGGCATTGCTGCCGATCCAGGTACCCTCTCCGACGATCACGTCTTTTCCGATCTTGGCGAATGCCTCCACCACGACCTCTTTGCCGAGAACGGCTTCCGGATGGACTTCTGCCAGGGGTGAAACGCTCATAAGGTCAATAGGTTTTTTCAATGTTCCAGACGAAGGCCCGGATGCCGACCTCCTTGTTGATTTCATCCAGTTTCCTGACGGCATCCAGCAGGGCATCCACCTGCTCTTCAGGGACAACGGCCATGACGGCTGCATTCATTTCCGGCCAGGTATGGGTCCCGTGGCGGGGCTCACCGGTTTCCGAACCCCGTCCCTGTACCTCAGGCCACAGGGTATAGCCGCGGATGTTCAGGCGGTCCAGGATAAACGCCACCTTCTCGCTGCCGGCCTGGTTGAATACGATCATTACTGCCTTCATATTGCCTCGCTTATTTGGTTTTTCCGTTCAAAAAGGTGAATTTTTCCCGCACCCTGCGGATCTTGTCCCTTTCCCCCCGCCGGGAGACGATGCCGTACACCACGGGCACCAGCACCAGGGTCACCAGGGTGGAGAAGGTGAGGCCACCGATCAGGGTGATGCCCATCGGACTCCATATCTCGGACCCTTCACCGCGGCTCATGGCCAGGGGCAACATGGCCAGGATGGTGGTCAGGGCGGTCATCAGTACGGGCCGGATACGCATCTTCCCGGAATGGGCGATGGCATCGTTGAGGGCCATGCCTCGGTCGCGCATCAGGTTGATGTAATCCACCAGCACGATCCCGTTTTTGACCACGATACCTATCAGCAGCACGGCCCCGAGGCCGGCGATCAAGCTCAGGGTGGTGTTCGTAAGCAGCAGGGCCAGGATGACCCCGGTGAAAGAGAACGGGATGGAGAACATGATTACAAACGGCATGACCAGGGATTCGAACTGGGAAGCCATGACCAGGAAGACCAGAATGAAACTGATCAGCAGCAGCAGTCCCAGGTCCATGAAGGAATCCATCATTTCTTCATAAGCCCCTCCCACGTGGACCATGACCCCTGTCGGAATCTCCGTATCCTGAATCACGGAATTGATCTCGGTCGCCAGGTCCCCCAGGGCAATCCCGGAAGGCACGGATGTCACGGTCACCACACGCTCACGCCGTTTGCGCTCAATGTTCGGGGGGTTCCAGTACTCCAGCACCTCCCCCACTTCACCCAGGGTGACGCGCTCCCCCCGGGGATTGATCACCTGAATGGCCTCGATGTCCGAGATGGAGCTCCGGGCATCTTCCCGGTAGCGGACGACCATGTCGAACTCATCCCCTTCCTCACGCAGGAAGGAGGCCGTCATGCCCGCCACCCTGTTGCGCATGGCAGCAGCTACCATGGCTGTATTCAGGCCGCTTTCAGCCAGTTTTTTGCGGTCCAGCACCAGCTGCAGCTCGGGACGGTCATCCTTGCGGCTGACCTGCACGTCCTCGGCCCCGGGAATGGCCTCTATTTTGGTCCGGAGTTCCTCTGCCAGGCCACTGGTGGTATTGAAGTCATAGCCGTAAATCTCCACATCGACCGTGTTTTCAGCTGCAGCCCCTCCCCCCGTGCTGACCGAGAACTCGACAATCTCGGGAATGAGCTCCAGGTCGCGACGCAACGCATCGGCCAGTTCCCAGACGGAGCGCACCCGGTCAGACACCTCGGCCAGCCGCATCATCATGTTGATGATATTCGAGCCGGACTGGGAGAACATGGCCATCATGCCCCCTTCATCATCCGTGCCGGCAGAGATCGCCATGATCCGGACTTCAGGATATTTTTCCCCGATCAGTTCCTCCAGCTGACGGGACACCTTGATGGTTTCCTCCACCCGCAAACCGTTGGTCAGTTCAATATTGGCCATCAAACGGCTTTCATCCGCCTCCGGCATGAATTCCATGCTCACAAAACGCAACAGGAACAGGGACCCGACAAAAACAGCCAGGGCGGTCACCAGCACTTTTTTCTTATGGAGAAGCGCGACTTGAATGGTTTTTTCATAAAACGTTTCCAGCCACCTCAGCATGGGTTCAACCACCTTTTCATGGGAGATCCCGGTGGGAATCCTGCGCCTGGCCTTCAGTCCGAGCAACTTCGATGCCAGCATGGGCGTCAGTGTGATGGCCGCCAGGGTGGAGGTCACCACGGTAATGCTCACGATCCAGCCCAGCTGCTTGAAATAGACACCGGTCATCCCCCCCACCAGGGTCAACGGAAAGAAGACCGCCACAATCACCATCGTGGTGATGATGACCGACAGCCAGACTTCGTTTGTGGCGTAGATGGCCGCTTCCCGCGGGCTGGTGCCCCGTTCGATGTGCCGGGAGATGTTCTCCAGCACGACGATCGCATCATCGACCACCATCCCCAGGGCGATGGACATGGAAGCCAGGGAGATGATGTTCAGGGAGCCTCCGGTCACAAACAGGTAAATAAAGGCCACGATCAGGGAGATCGGGATCGTGATCATCACGATGAAGGTCGCCCGCCATTTGCCCAGAAACACCAGCACGACCAGCACCACGAAAAACAAGGCCCACATCATGGTCTGGGACAGGTTGCTGACCGCATCATTGATGAAGGTGGAGGTGTCCAGGATCTCGTTGATCCGGATGTCCGGCGGCAGATCCGCGGACAGCTCATGGACCGCTGCGCGCACCTCCCTGGCAATCCGCACCGTATTGGCGCCGCTCTGCTTCATCACGAACATGCGGACACCCTGCTGCCCGTTGATGCGTTCTTCCAGGGTCTGATCCTTCAGGCCATCCCGGACCTCCGCCACATCCCGGAGATACACCGTCGCCCCCTGGAAGTGGCCAAGGACAAGGTCTTCCAGCTCATAGCTCTCCCGGAACTCCCCGTCCACGCGCAACTGGTAGTCCATCAACCCCATCTTGATGTTGCCCGATGACAGGTTCATGTTCTCCGCCTGTATGGCGTTCCCGATTTGTTCTATGCTCAGGTTATAGGCCTGCAGTTTCACCGGATCGGCTTCCACATAGATCCGTCGGCTGGGGGCACCGATCAGGTTCACCGAGCCGATCCCCTCTATCCGGTTCAAGGGGTTGATGATGCGCTCCTCCAGGATCTTTTCCAGGCCGGCATAGCTTTCCTCTGCCGTGATGGCATAAAACACGATCGGAATCATGCTCAGGTTGAACTTGAAGATGGTCGGACGGTTGGCCCCGTCGGGGAGCGCATCGAACATCATGTCGATGGCGTCACGGATGTCGTTCGATGCCTCGTTCAGATCCGCCTCCCAATCGAATTCCAGGCTGATCACCGAAAAGTTATCGCTGGATACAGAGGTGACCTCCTTGAGGTTGTCGACCGTGTTGAAGGCATCTTCCAGCGGACGGGTGATGTTGGTCTCGATATCGCTGGCGTTGGCCCCCGGATAGGTGGTCATGACCGAAACAAAGGGGGGATCCATTTCGGGAAACAGGTCGATGGGGATGTATATAAGGGAATAGATGCCCATCACAATCACGGCCAAAAAGACCATGACAGTGGTGGTGGGTTTATTGACTGCGCTCTTGAAAATACTCATTGCTGATCGGTTGAACGGTTGTTGATAAATGCCGCATATTATTCAGTCACCCGGACCGGAGTGCCGTCCAGCAAGCGTGCCTGTCCGGCAACAATCAGCCGGTCACCCTCGCGGATCTCATCAGAAAGGATTTCCAGCATGTCATCGTAACGGTCTCCCAGTTCCACGCTCACCCTCCGGGCCCGCCCGTTTTCCTCCAGAAACAGGTAGCGTTCGTTGGAACCCTGAAGCTTCAGCACGGCAATGGAGGGGATCACAAAGGCCTGAACCTGGGCCAGCTCCATGCCTGCCCGGGCAAACATGCCAGGCCTGAGGCGGCCGTCCGGGTTCGGCACGGCCACTTCGATCCGGAAGGTACGGGACCCCGGATCAATCATCGGATAAATGGCCGTCACCGTTCCTTCAAATGGTTCCCCGGGATACATGTCCGTGCTGATGGCCACTTTCAGGCCCTGTTTGATCTGTGGATAATAGCGTTCCGCCACATTGACCAGGGCCTTGAGGCGGGAGGTCTGCACCAGGGACAGTATGGCTGCCTTGCCGGCCGCCGTGTTGGGGGCTCCGGAGAACATCTCCCCGTTTTCGAAGTATTTGCCCGAGACCGTTCCGGCAAAAGGTGCCAGCAGGCGGGTGTTCTCCTCCAGAAACTCGACATTGGAGCGGGCCAGGTCGTACTGGGTCCGGATCTGGTCGAACTGTTGCTGGGAAACACTGCCCACGCGCCTCAGGGTGTCCAGCCGGCGGAAATCCACCTCCAGGCTCTGAAGCTGGACCCTGGCCTGGTGCAGCTGGGTCTGGTCCATTTCCACCAGCAGCTGTCCTTCCCGGACTTGCTGACCGGGTTCGACATGGATGCGGCTGATGCGGCCCGGGGAGGCAGAAGCCAGGTGCACCTCGCGGAATGCCTGAAGATGTGCCGTATAAGAGGTGGTTCGGGCTATTTCCCGGGGATGGACCGTCATCACCCTGACGGTCTCAATCCGCTGGTCCTCATCCGACGAATAATCCCCTGAGGAGTTCCCGGAGGAACATCCGAAAAAAAGAAGGCCGAAGGCCGGAATAAACAGCATGGCCCGTATGATCGTTTTGTTATTCATGGTCTTGATCTGTTTGTTGTTTATGTTTTTTTTGCCGGATCCTATGCCCTACAGGCTGCCCAGCAAGGCATCCAGGGCCACCTGGGCTTCCGTGAGCTGCATCATGGCATTCACGTAGCTGCCCTGGGCCTGCAGGAAGTTGTTGTTGGCCGTGATCATGTCCAGGCTGGACACCAGGCCCTGGTTGTATTTGTTTTGAAAATTTTCCCATACCCGCCGGGCCACCTCGATGTTCTTCTGCTGGCTTTCATATTGCTCCAGGGCGGAACTCAGGTTGAACCGGAGCTGCTTCTCCTGGATTCGCAATTGATGGCTGACCAGCTCCTTCTGGTTTTCGGCCACTTCCAGGTTGATCCTGGCCTGCCGGACTTTATGCTGGCGCACCCCGCTGGAGAAAATAGGGATGCTCAGATTCAGTCCGATGACATGGTTTGGGGTGATGTCAAACTCCGGTTTGAGCAGTTTTTCGGTATAATTGTAGAAACCGCTGAGGGTGGGCAGGTAGGCCGACTGTTCCAGGCGGACCTGTTTGCCGGCCAGCCCGGTCTGCAGGGACACCAGCCGGAAATCGGGGTTCTGCTGCAGGGTAAAGGGGCTCCCCAGGCTGCCCCGGAAATCGGATTGCCGCATGACATCCTCCAGGTCGTCGGTCAGATGAATGGGCTCTTCGGCGGGGGCGCCCAACTGCAACCGCAGCATGCTCATGGCAAGCTCCGTTTGTCTTTCAGCCTGACGGACGGCGTCCTCCAGCATGGTCACCTGCACGGCCAGCTGGTCGTAATCCACCTCTTCAGCCACCCCGGCATCCACCATGGCCCGTGTCTTCCCCTGCAGATCGCGGAGGTTGTCCAGATTGGCCGACACGATCTGCTGCGACTCCCGGGCCACCAGCACCAGGACATACGCCTGGGTCACCTGGGCCCGGATGTCCAGCTCGGTCTTCTCCCGGCTGGTCTGTGTGACTTCCCGGAACAACCGGGCCGTCTGCACCCCGACAATGTAGCTGCCGCTGAAGATCAGCTGGCCGAAGGAAACAGAAAGGTTGCTCGTCGGATTGAACTCGATCTCCATACCGGGGAATGCGCCCAGGGAGGCCGTGGAGCCAAAAAAGTTGTTGTAGTCCACCGTGGCGCTGATCTGGGGCAGGCCCTGGGCGATGGCCTCCCGCAGCCTGGCCCCGGCCTCATCTACGGCCAGGCCCGCATTGGCCAGCGTGAGGTTGTGCCGGATGGCGTGCTGCCTGGCCTCTTCCAGGCTCAGGCTGAGCTGGGCCCTGGCCGGGTGTCCCATCAGGAGGGAGAGTCCCCACAGCAAGGCGAATCCACTCAATTTCAGTTTGTACATCATGTTGGTATTGAACTGTTTGATTTTGACTGAAAACCTTTAAAACCTGTATGTTTTTCCCAGTATGGTTGTTCGCTTCAGACCGTCAGGAAAAAGTCCGAATCTTTCTCCAGATACTGGTCGATCAGTTGCAAGCCCCGGCCCGTGGCAATCCCCCTGAAAAAATTGATCATGACATTTTCAAAAACCACCTGCCGGGAAAACATGCCTTCAGGAAACACATTTTTGTCGTGCATGAGCCGCAGCTGCTGAATAAGCAGGAGGCCCACGATGTCCACATCGATCTCCTTGCGGAACAAGCCCTGGTTGATTCCCTTCTTCAGGATGGTCAGGATCTGCCTGCGCTGGTTTTCGGTATTCACCCGGTACACTTCTTTCCATACCTTCAGGTGGTGGCGCTTCAGGTCTTCCAGAAACAGGATGTTGACCTGGTTCATGGCCTGTATCCCCAGCTTCATCATGCCGAACACCATCTCGATGATGTTTCCGGATGCCTGGGTAACGAGTTCCTGCTGGTCAGCAAACTTTCTGTCCATATCGGTCAGGCAGGCACGGAGCAGGTCGTTCTTGTCCCGGAAATTCTCGTAAATGGTGCGTTTGGACACCCCGGCCTCACGGGCAATGTCGTCCATGGTAATGGCTTTGATCCCCGCCCGTTGAAACAACTGGGAGGCCATCTCGGTAATGCGTTCCCTGGTGGTCATTCCTGGAATTTTCGCAAAAGTAGGTGAAAACTATTAAAACCAAAATAGTTTTTCAGTTTTTAACTTTTTTTATTGGGCGAAATACCAAAAACCGTGCCTGTCCGCTTTGAGAACAAAAAAAATCCAGGGATCATAAATATTGTGACCCGGCCGGTTGGTCACCGGCCAGGCCACCCATGAGGTAGGGCTCAGGCGATGCTTTTGACAGGAGCATCCGACAAGGCCATGGCTGGTTTTTTGATCGCCTGCCACCGGCCATTAAACGCCCGTTTGGAAGGCTTGGACCCTAAAGGATGTGAAGCCATCCGGAAACCCGCGTTCATTAACGTTATTTGTGTTTATAACTTATTGTTTTTCAGTTTTTTTACCTACTTTCACCAAATATATTCAGCAAAGAGATCACGCATTATGAGGGCATTGAAAATTGGAAACCTAAGCATACCCGTACCCATCATCCAGGGCGGCATGGGCGTGGGCATTTCTTTGTCCGGCCTGGCCGCAGCCGTCGCCAACCAGGGCGGCATCGGGGTCATTTCAGCCGCCGGGCTGGGCTTTGTGCACCGCAACCCGGCACTGGACTACCTGCAGGCCAACATCGAAGGACTGAAGAAAGAACTGAGGCTCGCCCGGGAGAAGACCCAAGGCATCATCGGGGTCAACATCATGGTGGCCATGTCCAACTTTGCCGACATGGTAAAAACGGCCATCGCAGAAAAAGTGGATGTCATTTTTTCCGGCGCCGGGCTTCCCACGGAATTGCCGGGGTTCCTTACAGCAGGCAGCCACACCAGGCTCGTGCCCATTGTTTCGTCGGGCAGGGCAGCCAGGCTGATCTGCAATAAGTGGAAAGCGGGCTATGATCGTCTTCCGGATGCCATCGTGGTGGAAGGGCCCAAGGCAGGTGGCCACCTGGGCTTTAAGAATGAGCAGATCGATGATGCGCATTTTGCCCTGGAAGAACTGGTTCCCGAGGTGGTGAAGGAAGTTAAGGTATTCGAAGACACCTATCATGTGGAGATCCCTGTGATTGCCGCCGGCGGGATCTATTCGGGAACGGACATATACCACATCATGCAAAAAGGCGCCAGGGGGGTGCAGATAGGCACCCGCTTTGTGACCACCGAGGAATGTGACGCCTCCATGGGGTTCAAGCTCTCCTACATCAATGCCTCCGAAAGGGACATTGAGATCATTCAGAGCCCTGTGGGCATGCCCGGGAGGGCGGTCGGCAACAGTTTCATCGAGAAGATAAAGCAGGGCCTGAAGCGGCCCATCAAGTGCCCCTATCATTGCATCAGGACCTGCGATGTGGCCACCAGCCCGTATTGCATCGTCAATGCCCTCTATAACGCGTACAAGGGCAATATGAAAAGCGGCTATGCCTTCGCCGGGACCAATGCCTACCTGGCCACGAAAATCACCACGGTAAAAGAGCTGTTCCGGGAGCTGCTGGAGGGCTTTCAGGCAGCCATCACCCAGGAACCCGACCCACAAGAAGGTTAGGAAAACCCACAATCGCAATCACGGATCCTCAGACCTGGGAAATTAGCCATTATCTTTGCATCAACAAATGCAAGGGAGGGATTACTGGCAGCCCACCCGGAAGTCATTCATTGTAAACCCATGAACGAGATCTTGAATGTATTGCAGAAGGTTGAATTGTTCAACGAACTGCAGGAGGAGGAAATCGGCCTGTTGGTCAGGGAAATTGAAAAAGCATCCTACAAAAAGGGAGACTTTTTGTTTGCAGAGAACACCCCCGGATCCAGGAAACTTTTTGTGCTGTCCAAAGGAAGCGTGGAATTGTTCAAATCCACGCCATACGGGGATGAGAAACGGCTTGCCTTGTTTGGCCGCTACGATTTTCTCGGGGAAGGGACCATGCTGTCGGAGACCCCGCACAGCACCAGTGCCCGGGCCCTGGAAGACACCACCACCCTGACCCTGAGCGGGGAACGTTTCAAATTGCTGCTGTCCACCCATCCGCAGGTGGCCCTGAAGGTTTTTTACCGCATCTCCCAGGTGATCTCCCGGCGGATGCGGCAAAGCAACTCCAGGATCGTGAACCTGGCGGAACAATACGTATCCGGTCGCACCCGCAAGGAGAAAGACCTGCTCGGGGAAAGACAGGTTCCGGACGAAGTCTATTATGGCATCCAGACATTGAGGGCGCTGGAAAACTTCACCATTTCAGGGGTTACCCTGGCCTTCTTTCCCGTCCTGATCCAAAGCCTGGTCATGGTGAAAATGGCCGCCGCCAGGGCCAACCAAGAGCTCGGGCTCCTTCCCGAACACATGGCAAAGGCCATTGATGCGGCCTGCCAGGAGATCATCAACGGCAGACTGCACAGCCAGTTTGTGGTGGACATGATCCAGGGCGGGGCCGGCACCTCCACCAACATGAATGCCAATGAGGTGATTGCCAACAGGGCCCTGGAACTCCTCTCCCATGAAAAGGGGGACTACCGCCACTGCCACCCCAACAACCACGTCAACCTTTCCCAGAGCACCAACGATGCCTACCCCACGGCCATCAAGATCGCCCTGTTCAACAGCAACAAAAAGCTGGTCCATGTCCTCAGGGAGCTGATCAGGGGGCTCAGGGACAAAGAAGCGGCCTTTGCCCACGTCATCAAGATGGGGCGCACCCAGCTGCAGGATGCGGTGCCCATGACCCTCGGACAATCCTTCGGGGCCTGGGCCACCACCCTGGAGGAAGACATCGACCGGCTCCATGAAAACGCGGCCCTGTTCCTGGAGATCAACATGGGCGGAACGGCCATCGGCACGGGCATCAACGCAGATCCGGCCTATGGGGAGAAGGTGCTTATGCACCTGAAGGCCATCAGCGGCCTGGAGCTGAAGATGGCAGAGAACCTGGTGGAAGCCACCCAGGACACCGGGGCCTTTGTCATGTATTCCTCCGCCGTGAAAAGGCTGGCGGTGAAGCTGTCCAAGATATCGAACGACCTCAGGCTGTTATCCTCGGGACCCCGGGCGGGCCTCAATGAGATCAACCTGCCGCCCATGCAGCCCGGTTCCTCCATCATGCCCGGCAAGGTGAATCCCGTGATTCCCGAGGTGGTGAACCAGATCGCCTTCAAGGTGATCGGCAACGACCTCACCGTGACCCTGGCGGCGGAGGCAGGCCAGCTCGAGCTGAACGTCATGGAGCCCATCATGGTCCAAAGCCTGTTCCAGAACATCGAGATGCTGAAAAACGGCATGGGGACCCTGCTGCACCGCTGCATCAAAGGAATCACCGCCAACGAGGCCCATTGCCGCAATATGGTCATGAACAGCATCGGCCTGGTCACCGCCCTGAATCCGGTGATCGGTTATGAAAATGCCACCGCCGTGGCGAAAGAAGCACTGGAAACCGGCAAGGGCGTCTATGAACTCATCCTGGAGAAAGGGCTGATGTCCAAAGGGGAGCTGGAAGAACGCCTTCGTCCGGAGAACATGATCGGCCCCGCAGCCACCCCAGAAGAAAAATCAGGAAAGCAGTCAAGCCGGAACTGAACAGGGTGGGGTTCGGGCAGCATGCAGGATACTTAGAAAATGCCCATCCGCTGGCAGGCCTCATCCACGGCCTCCGGGGTTTCCGACAGGATGTAAAGTTTGTCCCCGGCATGGACCTCCGTATGGCCATGTGGTACAATATACTTTTCATCCCGCTGGATCATCGGAATAATCACATTGGCCGGCAGATGAAGGTCCACCAGTTTTTTCCCCACGGCGAAGTCACCCGGTTTAATCACCAGTTCATCCATGACCGTTTTTTCCCGGTCTGACAGAATCAGGTCGGCCGGTACCCGCCGCTTCACCCTTTCCGGCAAAGCCACGTGCAGCCACCTGGCGATGACCGGAAGCGTGGTGCCCTGGACCAGCACGGAGGTCAGCGACACAAAAAACACGATATTAAAGATCACATCCGCCTTGTCAATCCCGGCAAGCAAGGGGTAGGTGGCAAACACAATCGGAACAGCGCCCCGCAGCCCGACCCATGAAATATAGATCCGTTTTCTAAAATTCATCCTGAAGAAGACCAGGCTCAGCAGCACGCTGACGGGGCGTGCAATGAAAATCAAAAATCCCGAGATCAGCATGCCTATGCCCAGCACGGCCATCACTTTGCTCGGGAACACCAGCGTCAGGAACAGGACAATCTGGAACAACCAGGCGAGTCCGTCAAACACCTTGAGGATCGTTTTCTTATGGATCAGGTCATGGTTTCCCAGGTAAACGGCCGACACATATACCGCGAGAAAACCATTCCCGCTCAGGAAGTCCGTCGCCGAAAAGGTAAGGTACATCAGCGCAATGACCAGCACCGGATACAGGCCCTCATAATCAAGCTGGATCTTGTTGATCATGAACTTGCTCAACCTCCCGAAAACATATCCGGCGAGTCCGCCGATGCTCATCTGCATCAGGAACACCGGAAGGACCGAAGCCAGGGACTGGTCCTGGTTCACCACCAGGCTGAGAAATGCAATGACCAGGACATAGGCCATGGGGTCGTTGCTGCCGCTTTCAAATTCGAGGGTGGACCTCAGGTTTCCCTTCAGTGCCAGGTTCTTCGACCGCAGGATGGAAAATACCGCGGCGGCATCGGTGGATGACACAATGGCGCCGAGCAAAAGCCCCTCGTAAATCGTGAAATCGGTGATCGCCCATACGAAAAGACCAAGCGAAACCGCTGTCAGCAACACCCCGAGGGTAGACAGGGAAAAGCCCTGCCAGAATACCGGTCTGATGGTTGACCAATTGGTATCCAGTCCGCCGGAAAACAAAATAAAATTCAACGAGGCGATCCCGATAAACCGGGCCATGGCCGGGTTGTCAAAATAAATGCCGCCGATGCCTTCGCTTCCTGCCAGTATGCCCACACTGACAAAGAAGATCAGCACCGGCACCCCGAAACGGTAGGAGGTTTTTCCCGCGACGATGCTCAGCAGCAGCAGAACGGAGCCAATCAGCAGAAAGTTCTCCATGGATATATTCATGCAGGCGGGTATGGATGGGTTTTGGCAATGCTAAGATAATATATCGATCCGACAATAAGTACCCAAAAAGTGCATCAGGGCTGAACTTCCCGCTGAAATTTGCTGTCCGGCCGTGTTGAACGATTCGAATTCTTTCATACATTTACTTGGAGGGATGACATGGCCGGGCCACAACCCTGGGCAGTGCTGCCGTTTCGTTCAGCGTATCCTGCATCCGATTAATCGCTGTTAAGTCCAGGTAGTCAGATTTACACCCATCAAACCACAAGCCATGAAAAAGACCATGCATCCCGGGATGATCTTCATCCTGCTTGTTTTGTATCCCATCGTCGGATGGGCCCAGGAGAATCACCCGGAACTATACAGGATCATTACACATGACCGCAACGAATTTGTCGGCACCATCCTTGAGGAAACCGAAACAGAGATCGTCCTCCGCACGGCTCAGTACGGCGATATCCGCATGGCCAGGTCGGATATTTTCAGGATGACTGCCATCCGGCAGGAAACCTTGATCGAGGGCGTTCACTGGCCGGATAATCCGCAGTCATCCAGGTACTTCTGGGCGCCCAACGGCTACGGACTGAAAGAGGGCGAAGTGTATTACCAGAACATCTGGGTATTGTATAACCAGATAAGCGTAGGTGTTACGGAAAATGTGTCATTCAGCGCCGGCATGCTGCCGTTATTCCTGTTCAGCGCCGGCGTGACCCCGGTCTGGCTCGTTCCAAAAGTGAGCATCCCCCTGAGCAGCGATCGGGTGCAGCTTGGGGCCGGTGCCTTTCTCGGGGCCCTGTTGGGGGAAAATGAGGTTTTCGGCATCGTATTCGCGACGACCACCATAGGCAGCCGTGACAGGAACACGAATATCGGACTGGGCTGGGGCTTCGCGGGAAGTGAATGGGCAAGACACCCCATAATCAATGTGGGATTCATGGCACGCACAGGACCCAGGGGTTATTTCCTGAGTGAGAATTACCTTTTCCCCGGTAAGGACACGGTGGTTATGTTGTCAGCCGGCGGCCGGCGAATCGTGGGAAACGGGCTGGGCCTGGACTTCGGTTTATTCCTTCCCCTGAATACCGGCGATGATTTTATCGCCATTCCGTTTCTGGGAATCACCGTACCATTGAATAAGGGGTGAAAGCAGGGCGGGCACGGACGGATCCTGGAAAAAATTTTTATAGATTTGTGAAAGCGATCGCCATAGGAATGCAAGCCAATCGTATTAAATTGATGGCCAGGGAGAGCCGGTATTGCGCCATTGCAATCCTCCTGCTTTTCACCCTGAAAGCTGGTTTCCATGATTATCTCTCAGGCGATCCCATATTCATCTGTCACTTCCAGCCAAAGAATGGTCCGGTCATTCCTGCGGAACCAGGTGATGTTACTACCGGATACTCCGTTTTATCAAACCTGCTTTCTTCCCAAACTGAGCGGAACCTACAGCAAAACCAGGTTGTATGGCATGCGAAGCATGCCCTTGCAGGACTTCAGCAGAACACTTTTCCGTCAGGGGTAAAGGCACGGGATTACATACGTTATGCGTCCGCCATCAAGCCATCCCTTACCTCCACCACGATCATATTCCCCTTTCATACCTTCATCTGATCCGGAACATTTCTTCCTGTATTTTTCAACCTGTTCTTCACCGGAAGAATGGGCCTTCTCGCATACAACAATCATTAAATACAAAAGAAAATGAACTGGACAGTCATTCTGACCGCCTGCATAATCATAGCCATATTTGCAGGTCCGTTTATTCTTATAAGTAAAAAACAAAGCGGCAACAAGGGACCAGAGAGTCCCGGGGAGCCCCGCAAGCAGGAAAAGAAAGAATGAACCGGCATACCTGATTTCCCTGGAGTGCGTCGCCGGACAAACACCATCAACTACGGCCAGGAGCTGCCGCCGGCCCAGGGGATCAATTTCAGTTTCTGAGAAATTGGCTGCCAAAAGCCCTGCGGTTAAGCCCCCACGAAGATTTCACCGATCCGGTCCTGCAATTCCCGGATGTCTTCTTGGACGGGCAGGTTTTTGTCGAGCACATGAACGATGATGCTTTCTTCGGTGATGAGGGTACTGGCTGTCCCCGGAAGCAGGCTGATGATCCAGGCGAGAACCAGGGTTTTTCGCGGATCCTTGTCGTGTGCTATGGTCACAAAATCAGGCGCGATCGGAATCCTGCGGAAAAAGACCCGACGGGCCACGTCCCAGCCACCCCGCAAAGCCGTCAGGAGGAAATAGGGGAAAAACCGGACGACGCCCCGGGGTCGCAATACCCATTGTCCCGGGGGCACGCTGTACAGGCTGATAACCGTGGCCGCGGTTAAAAAGATAATCACGAACAAGATATCGCTGCGCTGTGGTCCCCCTGCCAACACCAGCCAGCCTCCGGCGAACAGGGCAAACCGCAGGAGAAAGGTTTTGAGAAGGATGCTGTTTTTCAGATATTTCATCGTCGTGATCATTATCTAAGGAAGAAGAACAAGGTCAGGAAAAACATCAGAAAACCGATCCCGACAAACTCCCAGCTTCCGAGCAGGGTTTCTGCGGAGGCACTGATTCTCGATGTCCGCTTGTCATCCATGATTCTGTAAAATATTTTCTCGGGACCCTGCAGCGATTGCATGAAGGACTGCAGCAAGGAAATTCCTTTCCGGATAATCCTTGCCAACAGGTTTCCGGCAAGGAGGATTACATGGAGAAAATCACCCGGCGGCAAGAGGGGCTTTTCCACGGGCCACCGGTTGAAATAGGCCAGCTTCAGGGTAACAGCCATCACCCCCGCCCCGATCGAGATGGGCCAAAGCGCATTCCAATTCGTGAACCGGTTCCAGAAAATGGCCGGGATCCCTTTTTCTCCGGCAATGTGGTTCATCAGTTCCGCAGGCAACAGAGCAGGCGAGAGGGTCCACCAGCCCCCGGCGAGCAGGAGTAGCATCCAGGGCAGCAGAAAGGCAGGGAGCGCAGGTTTGTCGTCGGATGGTGCCTCTATACGGGAAAGAAGGTGCAGGAAACGACTGAGCAACAAAGCCGTGGTGATGGCGGAAAATGTCAGCAAAAACAGGAAGGTTCCCGCCCCGGGCAGGCTGGTTTCTCCCAGGAAGGTCTTGAGCAGGTATTTGGTCCAGAGACCCCCGGTAAGAGCCCCCCCCGCAATGGACAGGATGCCGATCCCCAAGCCCGCCCACATGAGGATCCGCCAGGAACCACCGACCCTGGCAGGAAGCGCCGTACCCAAAAACAACAGGGCTTTGGCCGTTCCGTGATTATACGCATAGAGGGCAATGGCAGGAAGAAGGAGCCCGGCCGGGATGCCCCCATACAAGCCGATGCCCAGAAATGCGGTCATGAGCCCCATTTGGCTGATGCTTGAATAAGCAAGGTTGGTTTTGGGGTCCACCTGGGCCAGCCCGATCAGCGCTGCCCCCAAGGCCGCCGCAAAGCCCAGGGACACCATCAGCAGGCTCAGGGAAGGCCAGGTCACCATGCCCACCGGGGCAAGGTGCATCCAGCCCACGAGCCCGGCCTTGATCATGGCCCCGCTCAGGACCGCGCTGGCCGGGGCGGGAGCCGCCGGATGGGCCAGAGGAAGCCAGAAATACAAGGGAACGGCCCCGACCTTCACCCCGAAACCAACCAGGCCGAGTAAAAAGATGAACGGGCCATTGGGGGCTTCCGCCAGTGCCGGAGGGATGTCGGCCAGGAGCATGCTGCCGGCACTTTGTACACCGAGGTACAAGGCGGTGATCAGAAACAGCTCTCCGATGATGGCCATCACCAGGTAAATCCTGGCCGCCCGGCGGGCGGACGGGGAACGGCTGTGGATGACCAGGCCATAAGAGGCGAAAGTCATCAGGGCAAAGAAGGTGTAAAAGGAAGCCGCATCCCCGGCAATCAGCAGCCCGAAATTTCCCGACATGGCGAGGCCAAAATACAGCGAGAACTCCCCCCGCCGCGCATCATTTTTCAGGTACGACCCGGCGAAAAGGCCGGCGGCAGCCCACAGGATACCGGTCAGCAGGAGGAGGATCCTGCGCGGGGTATCGAGAGAAAAGTGGGTTTCCAAAAGGAACCAACGGGCCGTGATCCCGGATTCTTCCACCAGCCCGAGCCAAAGGGCAGGCAGGGTGGCGCCGGCCAGAATGAGACCGGCCCCGCGCCGCTTTCCGGCAGGAATGAAGGCCGCGACAACCGCTGCCAACAGGGGTAAAAGAATGGTGAGAAACCAGATCATGGAATGGTCAGATATAGTTTTTCAGCAATTTCACGGGCGATGGCAAGAGGACTTCCGGCTGTGGCGGCAAAGACTCCGGCGGCCAGGGAGAGCATGCCGGTGACCACCACCGGCAGCAATAAAGATGCCTGGGTCTCCAGAAGGCCTGAACGTTGCGGCCGGACGAAAGCCTGTTCCGGCTCACAAAACCACGCCCGGTAAACGATGGGCAGAAAATACGCCGCGTTCAGGGCACTGCTTGCCAGGAGCACCAGAATCACCCAGTAGCTTCCGGCCTGAACCGCCCCGAGGCCCAGGTACCACTTGCTGACGAAGCCGGCAACCGGAGGCAGGCCGATCATGCCGAAGACGGCAATGGTGAAAGCCCCCATGGTGAGGGGCATGCGGCGGCCGATCCCGTTCAGCTGGCTGATTTTATGGTAACCATAGGTTTCTGCAATGTTCCCGGCCGCGAAGAACATGGTGATCTTCATGATGCCCTGATGCACCAGGTGTACAACCGCTCCCGTCGTGCTGAGGACTCCCGTAATGGCCACCCCGAGGGCAATATAGGACAGCTGGCTGACCGTGGAGTAGGCCAGCCGTTTTTTAAAGTCGTCCTGATACAAAGCCCGGACCGAACCGTAGATGATCGTAAAGGCCGCCAAAACCGCCAGGGGGGTGAGCACTCCCATTTGTCCGGATGTCTCGATGCCATAAACATCGTAAACCAGCCGGACAATCCCGAAGGCACCGGCCTTGACCACGGCCACGGCATGCAAAAGCGCACTGACGGGGGCCGGAGCCACCATGGAGACCGGCAGCCAGCCATGCAGGGGAAAGATCGCTGCCTTGACCCCCAATCCTGCCAGCATCAGGAAGAACAGAACGGTCAGCAGGGTCCTGTTCTCCTCGACCAGGCCCGCGATGATGTCGGTCTGGCCAAAGTAGACGGGGCCGGCGAGCACGAACAATCCGACGACGCCCAAAAACAACACCGTGCCGCCGCCAATGGTATACCAAAGGTAGGTTCTGCCCGCTTTTACGGCCTTATCGGTGCCCCGGTGAACCACCAGCGGATAGGTCGACAGGGTGAGGAATTCGTAAAACACGAAGAAGGTGATCACATTTCCCGACAGGGCGATGCCGGTACTGGCGGTGACACAAAGGCTGAAGAAGGCAAAAAACCGCCTCCGGTGCTCCCCCCCTTCCAGATAACCGATGGCGTAAACCGTGGTGACCAGCCAAAGGACCGATGAGAGCGTGGCAAAGAGAAGTCCCAACTGATCCACACGCAGGGTAAAGGTCAGATCAAGAGCCAGGTTAAAAGTGAAGTTGTACTCTTCCCCGCGCAGGTAACCGGCAAAAACCCACGCGATCAAACCCACCTTGGCAAGGGCGCCAAAGAGGTTCAGGGAGGTCCGCAGGGCAATCTGCTCCTCCCGCAGGAGCAGAATCAATATGCCGGGAACGAGGGAGCTGACGAGGATCAGCAAAGGCAGGATACTAGTCGTTTCCATACGCACCTCCTTCCATGATTGTTTCGATGCCCGTACCAAAGACTTCGCTGCCTTCCAGGAACCGGATCAGGCTTTCTGCCGGCAAAACGATCAAAAAAGAACCCAGGGCCAGCAGCAGGGCACACACTTGAAGAATTCTGGGAACCGGCCGGAACGGCCCCTCTTCCCGGGCAGGAGCGAAAGCCAGGCGCAAAAGCATGAAGACATAGCCCGCCGTCAGCAAACTTCCGGCAAATGCCGCTGGCGCCCACCACCATTGACCACTGAGGAAGATCCCCTTTAAAAGCATCCACTTCGCCATAAACCCCCCACTCGGGGGAAGCCCGATCAGACTGACTCCGGCGATGCCGATCGCCAGGGCGGTCATGGGCATCCATGCCACCAGGTCCCGCAAGGACTGTATCCGGTCATGGCCCAGGGCCATGACAATGATCCCTGCGGACAGGAACAGGGAGGCCTTGGCAAAGGCATGGGCCAGTACCTGATAGATTCCTGCGGTCCAGGCCGGATAAAGCCAGTCGGCCGAACCGGCCGTCACGCCCGGAGCCAGCACCAGCAGCGGAAAAATCATCAGCAAATACCCCAGCTGGGCGACGCTGGAGTGCGCCACAATCAGCTTCAGCCGGTCCTGCATGAGGGCCTGCCAGGAGCCCCAGATCACCGCGATGGCCCCGGCCAGTCCGAGGAATTGCCCCACGGCAAAAGTCAGGGAGACACCGAATACCTCTGTCCACAAGCGAAGCAAAAGGTAAAAGGTGCCCTTCACCACCAGGGCCGAAAGCAGCGCACTCACCGGAGGAAGGGCGGAGGAGTGCGCCGGCGGGAGCCAGAAGTGGAAAGGGAAGCTGGCCGTTTTGATCATGAGCCCGAGGGTGATGACCAACAAGGCAAAGGTCGTGGTCGCGCCGGGCTCCAAAACCTGACCGAGAATGCCGATGTCCAGCGTTCCCGTACTTCCGTATAGCAGGGCGACCCCGAACAGGTAAGCCATGGAGCCGGCAATCGCTGCCAAAAGATAACGCAATCCGGCGGCCAATGCGGCTGAACTCCCGGACAGGACTGCCAGGGCCACGGCGGAGATGCCCACCACCTCGATGGCAACGAACAGGTTGAACAGGTCGTTGGAGAGAAAAAGCCCGTTCAGTCCCGCCCACAGGAAAAGCCACAGAGGCCAGAACAGCGGGAATCCGCCGGTACAGGCTTCCCGGGCACGGAGATACCACCAGGAATACAGGCTGATGACCACCCCTACCACGGCTGTCAGTCCGATAAACACGGCCGCCAGGGGATCCAATCTCAGCAGGATTCCCAAAGGGGGTTCCCAGCCTCCCAGAATATGGATGAGCGTGCCCCGCTGCGTCACCTCGAAAAAGGCAACGAACACCAGTCCCGCGGTGAGAAAGCTTCCTGCCAGTCCCACGGCAGCCCTTCCCCGGGCCCGGAAAAAGAGGCCAAGTACCGCCAGCAAAACCGGCAGGCCCACCAGAAGGGCCGGAAAAGGGGATGTGGGCAAATGGGTCATTTGTCGTTCGAAAAGGATTCTTTTCCGGTGAGTTGCTTGATGCGGCGGGCCAGAGAAAGGGCGAAAGCAGCGGAACTGACCGCCACCACGATCCCCGTGATCACCAGTGCATGGGGCACGGGATCGGCAAAAGCAAGGGCATCCCGCCCGGAAAAACTGACCAGGCAAAGAAAGACCCCTCCCCCCATGATGTTGGTGGCAATGATCTTTTTTATAAAATGTCCCGACGCAAAGACCCCGGCCAGGCCGATGACAAAGAGCACGGCGGAAGTCAAACTGTATATCTGATAGGTTTCCATGTGGGCGTGTCAGTTGGTTGAATCGGCTTGATCCGGTTCCTCATTCATTTGGTTGAACAGGGTATATATCGCCGTCAGGGCCGCAGCGATGCTAATGGCCGCCAGCGTTTCCACGATCAAAATCAGGACTCCGGCATGGGCAGGCGGGTATTCAAACAGGGCCCCTCCTCCGGCCATGAAAAGAAAGCCCATCAGAAGGAAGGCCCCCAGTCCCAATGCCAGGATCAGTTGCCGCAGCCAGCGGGGGATCACCGCAAAAACCGGCCAGCCACCCAGATGAAGAAGGATTCCCATGGCCCCCCACAATACAGCGGCCTGAAAAGCGCCTCCGGGTGCGGCTTTTCCGGCGTACAACAGGAAAGCCCCAAACAGGAACAAAATGGGAGTGAAAAACAAAATCACCTGGCGCAGCAGGGGATCCCTGGCGGCCATGCCGGGCCTGCGGTAAACCTCTGTTCCACCGGTTGCAACAATGGCCAGAAGGGCCATGAGGATGACCCCAATCTCCAGCCAGGTGTCGTAACCGCGGTAGTTCAACAGCACGGCGGTGACGGGGTTCCCAACCCCCGATACCGGAAGCATTTCCCCGGCAAGAACCGTCAGCCCCCCCCCATCCGGCATCTTCCAGATCGCCTCCAGGGCAATGAGCAGGAAAAGCCCCAGGCCCAGGCCAAGGGCCACCCCGGGCAACCAGGGTAATTTGGTGCCATTCCCGGAAAGGGTTTTTTGATTGTCTGTGGGATTTCCCTGCCTTTTATTCAGCGCATGAGAAAAATCCCGCAAAGCATCGATCATTAGAACGCCAAGAAAACCGGCGGCAATGGCCGCCTCGGCGATGGCGACATCCACCGCCCCCAGCCGGACCCAGGCCAGGGCCAGGGCCAGCCCAAAGGCAAAGAACAGAAACATGGTCTGGGGAAGTCTCGGTGCAAGCAGGCATTGGATGGCCAGGTAGACTGCCAGGATGGCCAGGATGATGTCGATCAACACACTCATGCGCCCTCCTTTCTCTTCCCCGCCTGGTCTTGTCCCCTCTGGAAGCGGGCGATCAGATAGCAGGAAGTGGAACTGGCCAGGAGGGTGAAGAACCAGATAAAGAAAATCTTCAGCGCCGCCCAGGGGGATGCGATATGCAGGGCCATGCCGGCAGCGATGAAGCCAAGCCCCAGGTTGTCCGCCTTGGTCAGGGCGTGCAGACGGGAGAATAAATCCGGGAAACGAAGCACTCCCAGGGTTCCCGCCAGGAAAAAGAAACAGCCCACCACCAAAAGAATGACAGTCATCAGTTCGGTGATTGTCATGGCGTTTCTCCCTTCTTGTTTTTCCTGACCTGGACCAGGGCAATGACCAGCAGGATTGCCAGTACATTGAAGGTAATGGCGATGTTCAGCAAAGTCAGGTCCTTCAAATACCCCGCCAGGACCAATAATATGGCCATACCGGTCGTGCCAAAAAGCTGGGTGGTCAGCAGGCGGTCCGCGACCGTTGGTCCCCGCCACACGCGAAACAGCCCCAGGGCGATGTTGAGCAGGAGGAACACGATCACCAGTATGAAAAAATGGTTCATATACATCTGTTTATCGCATGACAATTCCTTGTGCTGGTCTGCCCGTGCAAACCCGGCAGGATCCACTGCAAAAAACCCATTGCAGGCGTTCCCACGTCCGAGGGCCGGACCGGCATGAACGGTTTGTACAGGCCAGTCTCCTCCCGGTCGGATCCGAAAATCCAACAATAACTTAAAAAAAATGTTCAGAAACCGGGCGTCAATTGCACCCGCAAACGATGATTATCCTCTTTTCACTGACTCCTTTTATCGCTTGGGGTAAGCTTATGCTCGCGGCGCATCTCAAAGATGTCGGTGGATATTGAATAATCGCCTATCAGATGTTTGGCAAAGTAATCGGCTGTAAGCCAGAAATTATACTCACTATGTGCACCATAACCGTGACGTTGTCCGGTCATGATGAACATGTCGAAACGCTTTTTGGCCTTTATCAGCGCATCTGCCATACGGAATGTATTGGCAGGGTGTACGTTGTTGTCCATATCCCCTGTGGTTAGCAACAATTTTCCCCGGAGGTTTTTTGCCAGTTCGGAATTGGTTTCAATATCGTACACGAACTTGACCTCCCCCTCATTATTGGTGATCTCCTTGACGCCGTGGTGCTTTTCGCTCCACCACCTGTTATAAATATTGTTCTCATGGTTGCCCGCACTGGATACCGCGACCTTGAAAAAGTCAGGATACTGCAACATGGCGGCAGTGGACATGAAACCGCCTCCGGAATGTCCGAAAATACCCACCTGGTCAATGTTGATGAATGCATGGCGGTCTGCAAGCTGTTCTGCACAATATTTTTTGTCATCCAGCCCATAATCGCGCAAATCACCGTAGCCATAGTTATGGTACCACTTGGAGCGGTTGGGATGCCCTCCCCTGTTGCCCACGGTAACCACTATAAAACCTAACTGGGCAAGCCGGTCCGTGCGATCCATACTCTGAGAGAAGGAGGTATTGACCGCCTCCGTCTGGGGACCCGGGTAGACATACATGATGAGGGGGTAAGATTTTTCAGGGTCGAAATCAAACGGCTTGTACATCACCCCATGCAGGTCGGTGATGCCGTCGGCAGCCTTTACTGTAAATGTCTCCGGAAATTGATAACCGGCATGCAGGAGGTTGGAGAGGTCGGCCTCCTCAAGTTGCATCACCACCTCCCCCCGCGCATTTCTTACTTCGGAACGGGGCACGGCGTCGACACGTGAATAATTGTTGACAAAGTATTTAAAGGAGTCGCTCATGACCGACTGGTGATCATAATTGCCGGCATTAAGCAGCCGAAGCCCGCTGCCATCCAGGTTGATGCTGTAAAAATGCGTATAATAGGGGTTCACACCGGCTTCCCGCCCCTGGGCCGTGAAATACAGCACCCTGTTTTGCTCATCCACCTTGATAATCCGGTCGGCATGCCATGGTCCCGAGGTGATCTGAAGCTTCTTTTCTCCATCCGCCCCGTAAAGGTGAAAATGCGCCCAGCCGTCCCGCTCCGACCATTGAATGATCTCACCGGTATTCCGCATCAGATAAGGAGGGCGGGTGTCCACATAGGTATTCATCCTTTCCTCAATGAGCACATCCACCTCCATGGTCTCAAGGTCAACACGGCATACGTCGTAGCGCTTCAGGTCCCGGCTGATCCGTGTGAAGTAAAGTTCATCCGGTGAGGGAGAAAGCCAAATGGCGGGGGTGTGGTCCTCCAGCGATTCCTTATGCGAGCGGGGCATTTGCGGCACTGAAAGCGTTTGGTTTTTGAAGGCAGTCACAGGAATGGTGTCGGATGACTCACCCTTTATATCAAACACCCACAGCTCCGATTCGGCAGGATGCTCCTCCCCGGGCATCTGGTATTTGTAGCTCTCCAGCTCCGGACGGGGATCGGACAAGGAGTTAATGACCCACAAAAATTTTATTTCCCTGGTATCGTTCCGGACGACAGCAAACCGTCTTGAATCAGGCGACCATATGATATTGGCCCGGTAGCGCTTCTTTTGCTCTTTCTCGATCTTCTTCTGATCGTCATTCATCTTCACGGCATATCCACCCCCAAAAGCATGGTGCTGTTCACCCGCTGTGGTCAGCTGGTGTTCAACGATCGTTGTGTCCTCTTCATCCTCCAGGGCTTTCAGGAAGTTTTCCTTATCCATCCAGTACAGGTTGAAGTCGCGCGAAAAAACCACATAGGTGCTGTCGGGCGATACCGAGGCCCAGTTCTTGCTTTCAGCCTCATCCTCTTCTTCGACTTCATACAATTCTCCGGTAGCCAGGTTGTACTCCAGGAAAAATTCCCTGGGTTTACGCTTGGCAGGAGACTTTTCGGACCCGCCCTCATCCTTTTCCTTGTCTTTTTCCTTCTCCTTCTTCTCCTCCTTTATTTCCTTCTCTTCAAGCTCTTCTTCCTTCTCCTGCTCCTTCTCCTTCTCATTTTCCTCTTCCTGAAGATCCTCGTCTTTCTTCTCCTTCTCCTCCTTCTTATCTTCCACATCCACCATCTCGGTGCCGGTCACCTTAAACCGGAAAAAGCGGTCCCCCCGGACAAACTTCGGATCGATATCGGGAAGGTTCCGGTGATCGTATGGATCTTTTGTGATCAGCGTAAGCTGGCGCGCCATCTCGTGGTTGTCGAATAAATAACCCCTGGATTGTTTCTCAAGGTCCACCAGGTAATAGAAAGTGCCCTGGGATGTTTTGTACTTATACCAAAACTTATCGCCCGTTTTAAGCCATTTTGGTTCAACCCGTGTGCTGAAAACCATACGCTGAAGCTTGGTGGGAGAAAAACGTTCTGCCAAACGATAATTGGCGGCTTCTACGGGCGCATTTTGCCCGGTCACATTGGTTGCCGGGCCAAAAAGCAGGCAGGCAAGCACAATGACGATCATGGAGTCGTTAAATCGCATAGTCAATGATTTGGGTTGAATAACAATATGAAGTTGTTAATTATCAGGGGAGGAATACTCCATTAGCAAAGTGCCTGTATACCCCGCCTGAAAAGAAGCAAGGCAAAACTAAGAATAAATATCAATCACCCATGAACTCTGTGTTCTTAATAAAACTGCCGGAACGTACCTCTCAATCCGATTAAAAAAAAAGCCCTGTTTAAAGGGCTTTAATTGAGTTTATTACTGGTTTGTTATTGGGATGTTTTACAGCGTTACTCTCCGATACAATATCTTTTCATATACTGTATTACAGGTTTTTATATTATATCAGAACGTATTAACAACAAATAACAGCTGCTTTTTGTCTTGGAAAATACAACCATGGGCAAATAAAAAATGTGAAGGCACAAAATAATATCAATCGCAGTTAAGCAATTTTTCCAGAGCCAGGCTAAACGCTGATGGCAACCCTGGATTATCTGTTTCATGCAACAAAAAAATGGCTTTATCAAAAACTGTACTTCAGTTTCACATACAGCATGTCATTGTCTTTATATTGACCAAATCTTCCTTTGTCTCCCAGGAAAATATTGGCACCTCCGAGTACTTCAAAGCCATCAGCGAAGTTGTACGTTACTTTGGGGCGTATCAGGGCATCTTCATGATTGATGCCGATGTAGGCGAATAGTTCTGCCCAGAGCTTTTCCCTAAGGAAATCCTTTTTGGCCAGAAAGGTCATGGTATTGTCGAGTTCATCATTCTGCATGCCTTCTTCATAATCCAGAATGTACTCCTGGATAAACTGCGCACTCAGGGTAATGCCCCAGAGGTTATAATCCAGTCCGGCCATGTAATGCAGGTTGTCTTTTTCGAGTTTGGCTCCCTGCACCATGGGGTTGGTTGTCTGAAAATACCTTCCGGAGTAGTATGCTCCTTCGGCTCTGATCAGGAAAGGGCCCACCGGTGTGCTGATGCTTCCTCCTGCCATGCTTACCCTATGGTATTCGGGCATGAGGGTAAGGCTGGCAAGCTGCTGGGTTTGGTGGTCGATGTGACGGGTAATGTGCATGGCAGGGTCGTCGTACCAAAAGTAACCACCCACCAGCTCATAATCAAACCCGGATGCCATTGCAGAAAAACGAAAATAAACTTCACTGTTCTCCAGCGACGGGCTGATTTCTGCACGCGAATGGTCAAAACCTACCGGGGCAGGGAAATCCATCCGCGGCTGCCATATGGAGCCGCTTTCGGGCATTTGCGTAGGAGTAAAAACAGGGGTCCATACGGCCTCAAGGGTACTGTTGCCGAAATAATAATTAAGTTTGAATGCAGTGATTCCCATGCGAATCTCATCAAAATCAGGCAAAAGAAATTCACGTAAATCTTTGGGAGCCACCACGTCGGTAATGAACACCCCTTCGGCTTTGCCCCAGATGACTTGCTGCTTTCCCACGCGCAGGTCGAATTTGTTGAAATACATATCCATATAGGCCTCACGCAGGCCCAGCTCCAGATCCCTGTCGGTATAATGATACAGATATGGGTTTACTTTAAAAGCCATTTTATCGCCCCGTGAGCTGAAGTTGAGATTAAGGGTGTTCTGCAGTATGGATAATTCACCCGTTTCGTTGGTAAGTACTCCCGTATAGTTGCGCACAAAGCCATTGAACCGGATGTTGTCGTTGCCGAACTGTGCCATGGCCGGCAGCGAAAGCATCGCTGACAGCATGGTCATTAAAATGATCTTGTTTTTCATAATGAGATTTATACATGTTCAAATCAAAATAGATTATTCTCCCAGGGTCATGCTTCGCTCGGTAAACTGCCTGTCCGGAATGCCCTGATTGTACTGCACATCGGTAAATTTCATGCGGGTGGTATGATTGTTCTGTACGTTGCGCATCTCCGTTTCCAGAATGGTCCAAAAGCCATTGACTTTCTCGAATTGTTTGATTTCAAGAATTTTAAGCAGTCGGCCACGGTCGTCGTAAAATTCCCGCTTCAATCCCAGATTGTTTTCCTTCATCACCCAGGTGATTGTTTTAGAGTACATGTAATCAGGGTCTTTCGGGGTACTTTCCACGACATAGCAAGCTTTGCCGTTGAGGGTTTCCTCGCGCAGCAGTTTGTGGTTGTCGTCATCGGGGTGGCGTTCGCCCAAATCGTCGTAGGTAAAATCAGAGCCCATGAAGTAATCCCCTTTCCCATCGCTGGATATGCGACGCACCCGCCTCAGGGCCGGCAGATAAATCCACTGGTCATCGTCGCGTCCACCGGTGTAGCTCCAGTTCATAAACGAGGTTCCACGCACATCGGCCGGGCTGAGGAAGAACATGATTTTCTTTTCCACATCGCCATCATCTTTGGCGTATTGCCGCAGATTGCGCAGCCTTTGTTCTCCCTGACGGTTGATAAGGGTCATGGTAAGTTCGCCCTGCATATCATCGCCCTTGGGCAGGTTATACACATCTTCCATGATTTTCTGGCCGGTGGGCTGGGCCATCGAGCCACTGGTAGTGCATATGGCCAAAGCCAGAAGCGTTACACTGATGATTACATTTGGTTTTTTCATAACAATTATTTTTTGAGGTTTACAATGATTTTTACTTTTCTATTTTTACCTGAAAGCATAGGCCTGAAATCCAACCCGAACTACCGACAGTCTTTGCTGAAAATGCATGTTGTAATAGTCCTTGCCTGAATAGGCGTTGAGAAAAACACTTACATCGGAAAGAGCCCTGGGTCGGTAAGCTATGGTGAAGGAGATATTGAACCGTTCCCTGGTGTCAAAAAAGGATGCATCACCCATATCACCGAAAAGCCAGCTGGTTTGCAGGGTGGTTTGTAAGCGTGGGTTTTTCTGCATTTTCCATGAGCGCAGAGAACCCAGGGAGCGAAACACCCTGATGCTGTTGTTCCATCTTACAAAACTGTAGTGTCCTTTCAGTTCCCTGCTGCGGTAAAAATCCAGGTGGTATTCGAGGCTTGTTTTGAAGTATTCGGCAGTATGGGAAAAGGGCACCAGCTTTTTGTTGAAAAATATACCCAGTTCCAGATAATTGGTGGAAAAGTCACCGGAAAGGGTATTTAGAGTACCATCCTCCATAAAAAAACGATCGTCCTGCCCATTGGAGTGGTGCACCAGAGAAAGAAATACATACTGCCATGCCCTTCCCTGTTCATCATCAAGCTGCCTGTAAAAAGTTACCTGCGGCATATAGCTGGGTGTTCTCACGGGAAAGGATTCTTCGGCATACATCCTTAAAAGGATGGCAGGCGAGAGTGTGGCCCCCCAGCGGGAATTATCACTGGTGCGGAGCAGGAAATACGGAGCGATAAATGCTTCAAAAATCAAAGGCTCCCTATTCCCAAGTCCGCCACCCAGGGTAATATAGCTGTCATGCTGGTTGGCACGTATGGTGCGAAAAAAACTGTTCTCCGCATTCTCGGGCATATGGGTATCCTGAGCCACCGCAAACAAAGCAGTAAACCAAAGACCTGCAAGAGAAAGAACAAGCAATTTTTTATACATGACAGCCAGGTTTCAGGGATTGAACAATCTATGGCTTTTCGATTATTTTTTATTCTGAAATAACCGGAACGCTACCCCAAGAACCATCATGACAGAAAGGGTGCCCAGCAGGCTTGTAAACATATTCATGGACACCAGCGCCCCCAGGGTACGGTTGGGTGGAAACACAGAGAACAACAACACCAGAAAACCTGAAATCACCACCACGGCGTTGAAAAGGATGGCCCTTCCGGTTCCTGTCATGGAGGCATAAACAGCTTCCATGTGGCCCAGCCCATTTTGGAGGTGCATCCGGTAGTTTTGCAGGAAATGAATGGCATAGTCAATGCCTATTCCAATAGCAATGCTCGAAAGCAACGCAGTGGTGGTGCTTAGCGGGATACCCAGCAAGCCCATGACACCAAAACTGATCGATGCGGTGATCAAAATGGGGACTGAACCAATCAGGCCCGCCTTGATGCTGCGAAACATCAAGCTGAGCAATACCAGCACCAGGAATAGTGAAATGGCGATGCTCATCATTTGCCCTTCCAATATCAACCCGATAAATACCAAGGCTTTGTATCCCGACCCCGCGTAATTGATTTCCACATCATGCTGCGCAAAGGGCTCCCGGAATGTTTCAATCACTTCCAGCGTTTCGTTGATGGTTTTGGAGTCATCGCCCTTGAGCTGAAAGGTTACATTGATGCGGTTGTAATCATAATTTACCACCTTAAGCAGGTTTTGCGGGTCGCCCGACATTTCATACAGCAACAGGTATTGCGCTACCAAGTCTGAGCTGGAAGGAATGGAGTGATATTCCTCCTGGTCCTCGTTCATCACTTTGTTCATGCGTTTGAGGTAGTCGGCCAGGGAAAAAGAATTGCCGGTTTTCTCAAGCTTGACGGTTTCATGCTGCATGTCATCCACCAGCCTGAGTATTTCGGGTTGTTTGAATACGCCCGCCTGTTTGCTTTCGAGAATGACATTGAGCGTCGAGGTACCGCCAAACTTGCTGTTGACAAATTCATCCGTCAGGACAATCTCGCTGTCTTTTTCGAAATTGCTCAGGAAGCTGGAGTTTATCCAGACCTTCTGGACGCCCCATCCAGCCACAAATACCACCACGGCAACGGCAAAATAAACTTTCACCTTGTTTCTCAGGAGCAAGTCAGCCCATTGGTTAAGCCATGAGGCTTTTTGTACAGCCTCTTCTGATCTTGTTCGTTGCCGGGGTTTGTAACCCAGCAAAACCACCGCCGCAGGCAGAAAGGCCAGTGCCAGCAAGTAGGCCACAAAAATGCCGAAGGCGGTAAACACCCCAAAGTATTTGATGGGAAATACCTGTGAGCTAAGCAGGGAAACAAAGCCTATCATGGTCGTGGCAGCTGCCATGGAAAGAGGTTTCCACAACACCTTTAATGTATAATGCAACGCCTCAGAGACATTTCCCTGAGGGAACTTTTTATAAAACTGATTGAGATGGTTAAAGAAGTAGATGCCATAGGCGACCCCGATGGCGATGAGCATGACAGGCATCATGGTCGACACGGAATAAATGGGCACCCCCAGGACGGCCATCATTCCAAAAGCCCAGATGGAGCTCACAAAGACACTGAATAATGTTGCCCCGGAAGCACGGAAGCTGCCCAGCAGAAAGTACAATACAACCGCAATAACAGCCAGTACGATGGGCACCATGCGCTTCATGTCGTCCGGACCCAGCAATGCCATGGTCCCTTCCACTACGGGCCGCCCGGCCACAAAAACGGTTTCGTCCTCACTTTCGAATCCTTGGGCAAAGGCCATGATGTCGTGGTAAAACTCCTGGGTGAAAGCGTCGCTGTGCAAACCCGCAATGATCAATGCCACGGTTTCATCTTCCGACACCAGCCTGCCGTACACCATGTCATTGGCTCGAACCTGCTGCCGGATTTCTTCCAGGCCTCCCGGAGATATGGGTACACGGCGATAAAACGAGCGCACATCCAGCCCCCACTCCGTTCCGGTAATGTTGTCGGCCGAATAGAGTGACATCACATCATTGGAGTCAAATTCAGGCATGTCTTCGAGGGCTTCTGTGATGTCACGAATCTTTTCAAGGGTTTGCGGGTTGTATATGCCCTGCTTGTTTTCAATGGCAATGAGAATACCGTCTTTGATATTGAACCAGTCTTCGGCCATATCGCTATACACAAATGCAGGATGGGTACGGGGCATGTACTCATCCAGATTGGTCTCCATGCGGACGTTTTCTTTCATCTGAAAAATAAAATACACGCTTACAGAGAGAACTGCCACGACCGTGACCCAGGCCAGGGTTTTCAGATTATTATGGATTTTCATGGTGTGTGGTTTGTTAATATTAACTAACTCATTATTTCAAATGAAACCGTTGCGGCATACGTAACGGTTTTTACTGTCTTTTACAATAATTTCGACTGAGATGTCGGCTTGGGCGTTTTAACCACAAGGATGCGTGCAGGTTTATCAGAATTGTTGTACAGGCAGTGCACAATATCCTTTGGACTTTCCACCAGGCTGTCGGCTGCCACCTGTATTTTCTCTTCTCCTACCAGTACCGAAGGGGTTCCCTCCAATATGTAAAAAAAAACATCGACAGGCGTGATGTGCGGTTTCAATGCCTGCCCGGGCTGCAGGGTAATATGCATAGCCTGGGCATTGTCTTTGTCGTACAGACGGCGCACGTCTACTTTATGAGGGGTATCCACCACGGCGGTCCTGTTTACTTCAATGATGTTCATGGGTTTGGATTTTATTTGGGTAATGTATTTGTTATTCATTCAGGTTGCATTGCATTGAAATGTTTATTTAACCCGCTTTGATCAATAATTTTACGGAATTCAGTATTTTTTGCCCGTCATCCCTGATATCGAACCGATATCCGGAGAACTGCCATATTTTCACAAAAAGCCTCAAAGACCCCATAATCGTGACCGCCAGGTGGTCGCTGCTGATGTCTTTGCGTATTTCACCGCTTTGCTGACCCTGTTGAATTATTTGGGTCAGTATGGATGCATTTTTATCAATGACCCTGGCAATTTTTTGCATCAAGGCAGGTTCACTACGAAACAGTTCCTCCGAAAACAGCACAGACACCAGGCTGGGATTGCTGGCAAAACGCTCAAAGTGCCGGGTAAAAAGATGCTCGATTTTCTCCGTAGCAGAGATACCACTGTGCAGCTCCTTCTCAAAAATCTCACGGGTACTTTCCCTGAACAAATCCATTATGGCCAGCAAAATTTCAATTTTACTCTCAAAATGCCGGTAAATGGCAGGTTCGCTGATGCCAATTTCTTTCGAAAGGTTTTTCATGGTTAAACCCTGAATACCCTTCTCGTTAATTAGCTTAAGTGCGACATCTATAATCTCCTGCTGACGTACGGTTTTCATACCATTACATTTTTGAATACAACAAAATTAGTTAATATTCACTAACCAACAAGCAATATTGTAATTTTTTTTTTTTAACACGTTCCACGTCCGTTTTTCCATTTCGCCGGCCTTGTCAACCCTAAGATTTACGGTCATTCTGGCTATGTTTTTTTTCTGGCTGCGAGATTATGCAGGATGGGTTGTTTCGACTCTCACAAAACTTTGGGAATACATCTGAACAAGATATAGGCTTGTAAATAGCTGACTTAATACGCATTATTCTAACTTAAATTTTTTTGTTGTTTTCATTCCACATTATATCTTGATTTTGGGGATTATATACCATATATTTGCAATATAATTGCCTATATATTACACAATTAATAAAATGAAAACACTTGTTGAATTATCCAATAAACATTTGAAAAGCTGTAATACTGTGTTTAAACGGTATATAATCGATGAGATTGACTGGAGCGACAGACTGATCGCTATCATGGGTTCACGAGGGTCCGGGAAAACCACTCTCATGCTGCAACATCTTAAGGAAACATACGGACCTAAAGAAGGTGCATTATACATAAGCCTTGACAATATTTACTTTGCACAGAACACGTTGATAGATGTGGCAGATCATTTTGCTAAACTTGGAGGCAAAGCCCTTTACATCGATGAGGTTCATAAATACCCAAACTGGTCCATAGAGCTAAAGAATTTGTATGACAATTATCCTGAGTTAAATGTGGTATTCAGCGGTTCCTCTATGCTGGAACTTTACAAAGGGCATGGAGACCTTAGTCGCAGACTATCCACATACATCATGCCTGCAATGTCATTCAGGGAATACATTGAACTTGAACACAAAATCAGATTCAGCTCAATTAATCTTGCCGATATTCTGGCCAGCCACACCGAAATCTGTCATGACATTTGCAATAAGATAAAACCGATTGCTTTGTTTGCAAAGTACATTGAGTATGGCTCACTCCCCTTTTACCGTGAAAGCCGCGCGAAATACCATGAGAGATTGCACAATATAATCAATATGACCCTGGACTACGACCTGCCATCGGTAACACCGACCGATTACTCTCATGTGATAAAAATCAAACTGCTGCTAAAGATAATCAGCGACTTAGTGCCCTACAAACCCAATATCACGAAACTTGCCACACAAACCGGCATAGACCGCAAAACAGCACTTAAGTACCTTGACTTGCTGCATCGCTCAGGATTGACCATGCAACTATCAAACGCCGGAATAGGCGATTCGGTTTTTACCAAGCCTCAAAAGATATACCTTGGAAACGCCAATTTAATGTTTGCTCTTTGCAATGACCCCCCCCCGGCAGGGACATTGCGAGAAACATTCTTCTGCAATCAACTATCTGCAAAACATAAAGTAAATACAAGCGATGTTTCCGATTTTCTGGTTGACAACACCTACACCTTTGAGGTTGGGGGTAAAAATAAAAGAAGCAAACTGTTGGAAACCGTCAAAAACGGATTTGTTGCTGCCGATTCTATCGAATATGGTTTTGGCAATATTATCCCCCTCTGGCTTTTTGGTTTTTTGTACTGATATCAAATCTTATCTGCCCCCCTGCTTTGCCTGACTATTTATCAGGCTCTTAGCAGCAAAACCGCTTCTGCAATAACCCTTGCCGATTTTTCCGCCTGTTCAGGAGTGGTGTATTTTCCGGTGGAGATGCAGGCCTCATCTCCGATTTGGATGGCCAGCCGATTGGCTGCCACACCGGTAAATGCAATGCCCAGGGTATTGGGCAGTGACTGGGCGGTGCTATTGTTAAGCACAACGCTGTCATCTTTCAGAAGGTAATGACTTTGTCGCTCTCCACGACCCATTGCGTAAATTCTGCCATGGTGCTGATCTCAGTCCCTTCAATGAGTGTGGCGTTTTTCAGTCCCCTTGCGTCCGCGCACGATCCACATATTTTCACCTTGGTCCCCTTGTTCAGGGAGTATTTCATCATCCTTTCGATGTTGTAATATCCATTGGGGGTATTTTGTCCAGCCACGGCACAAGCAACGGCATCTGCCATCAGGAATATGCGCACCTCCACATCTTCGTGGGCCTTATTCAGTTGATTGGCCAGGCGAAGCCCGTTATAAGCCTTTTCGGTTCCGTATGGGGCGTCGTTGATTAGGATCAGTATTTTTTTCATGGCAATTTGTTTAAACTTCTTTCAGTTTTCTTAAAATCGTGAAATCCAAGGACCGTTTACCTGCACCATAAATGATCAGGTAGATCAGCAGCATGCTCATGGCGAAGTCGGTGCGCGCAGCATGTGCCATCACCCAGAAACCGTCGGCCATAAGAATGGGAATCTTTGTGGACGCGATGGCTGTGAACATAATAATCAACAATGGGATGGCGGAGAGTCGCACGACAAAACCTGCCAGCAACAAAATACCGCAAAGGATTTCAAAGGTCCCCACAAAATAGGCGAAAAATTCAAAGTTCTCAAAACCAATTCGTTCAAATCGCCCCGCTCCCACCACTTCGGGCAGGATGTATTTCTGTATCCCTTCCGAAAGGAAAACCAATCCCACCACCAGGCGCGGTATCAGCGATTTATTGTCAGGGTGAACATGAATTATCCGTTGGAATAGTCCTTTGATTATTGCCATGGTCTAACACTTCTGGATAAGTCCTGAACCGAAAGCCAGTGATATTGGAATGACCATCTTTTTAAAAAGCATCCGGATGCGACGTTATGAAAACTATTTTATGATTCCATTTAGGTACAAATATAGATGTAAAAAAAAGAAACCTTGATGAATTCAATTGAAAAAGGTAATATTTTTATTACTTTTACTACAATGAAGTAACTGAACTTTTCAGGTTGTTACGAAAGGATGGTTGGGTTGTTTTGAGGGGAAAAGGCAGTCACGTCATTCTACAGCATCCCACAAAACCAGGGCAATTAACAATACCAAACCATGCAAGCAAAGAAGTAAAGAAAGGGCTGTTGTGTGCAATTCTGAGACAAGCTGGAATCTCAACAAAAAAACGATGAAAATGAAAAGGAAAAAGATAAAGGTTTCAATAACCAAGGAAAAAACTGGATATAGCGCCCACGCTCTAGTGGGTGACAATTTTATTGCAACCGAGGCCGAAACCTTTGAAGATCTGAAAGCAAATATTCTGGAAGCTGTGAATCTCGCTTTTGAAGATGCCATGACCTCCTTCAATTTGGATGCCATGGTATTTGAGTACGATCTCGAAAGCTTCTTTGAGTTTTATAACGTCATTAATGCAAAAGCACTTTCTGAAAGAATTGGAATGAACCAAAGTTTATTGGCTCAATATATCAAAGGCTTAAAAAAGCCTTCTGCATCGCAAACAAAACGAATTTTGCAAGGTGTGCAACAAATTGGGCGAGAGCTTACAGAAGCTCGTTTTCTGATGTAATCCAATTGAATGAGTAAGACCCCGGGGATTGGTCAAAACAATTACTTCCCGATACAGAACTTACCAAAGATCTCTCCCAGGATTTCGTCGGATGTGACCTCGCCGGTGATGGTCCCCAGGTGGTGCAGGGCCCGCCTCAGGTCGATGGCCAGCAGGTCGCCGGGAACCCCCTGTGCCATGCCCTCCTGAATCGAAGACACCGCCTGGGCGGTGCCCGAGAGGGCCTCATAATGCCGGCTGTTGGTCACGATGGCCCCGTGCTCCTCCCGGGAGGCCAGGTTGACTGAGTCCAGCAGGGCTTCCGCGATCAGGTGGATGTTTTCCTTGCGCTTGGCCGAAACAAAAAGGGTCTCCCAGTCCACCAGGTTGCGGAAGTGGTGGGGGATCTCCTCCATCAGGTCGATCTTGTTGGCAACCAGGATCAGGGGTTTGGAAGCATCCCCCAGGGTGGCCCTGAACTCCGCGATCGTTTCCCGGATTTCCTCCAGACTGGTGTCGCTCACATCGAACAGGTACAAAATGATGGCGGCCTGCCGGATCTTCTCGTGGGTGCGCTCGATGCCAACGGCCTCGATGGCATCCTTGCTTTCCCGCAACCCGGCGGTATCGATGAAGCGAAAGGCCACCCCCTTTATGTGGATGGTGTCCTCGATCGCATCACGGGTCGTGCCGGGGATTTCGCTCACGATGGCCCGCTCCTCGTTCAACAGGGCGTTGAGCAGGGTCGATTTGCCGACATTGGGCCGGCCGATAATGGCCACCGGGATGCCGTTCTTCAGGACATTGCCCATGGCGAAGGACTCCCTCAGGACAGCCACCTCCTGTCCGATCTGCTCCAGGAGGCTGGCCAGCCGCGCCCTGTCGGCAAACTCCACGTCCTCCTCGCTGAAATCCAGCTCCAGCTCAATCAGGGAGGCAAACTCCAGCAGCCGGGCCCTCAGCTCCCGGATCCTGTCCGAGAAATGACCCCGCATCTGACGCAGGGCCAGCCGGTGGGAGGCATCCGAATCGGAGGCGATCAGGTCGGCCACCGCCTCGGCCTGGCTGAGGTCCATGCGTCCGTTCAGAAAGGACCTCATGGTGAATTCCCCGGGCCGGGCCATGCGGGCACCGCGGTCGAGGCACAGCCGGAGCAGCCGCTGCACGATGTACGGGGACCCATGGCAGCTGACCTCCACCATGTCCTCCCCGGTATAGCTGTGCGGGGCCACAAAGCGAGTCAGCAGCACCTCGTCAACCACCTCCGGCCCGTCCATGATCCGGCCGAAAATCATGCGGTGGCTTTCCGCCGTCCCGGTCTTCAGGGAAGGTTTGCGGGGTACAAACAAGGTCTCCGCCAGGGCAAAGGATTCCGGCCCGGACAGCCTGACAATGGCAATGGCTGCGGTCCCGGGAGCGGTGGCCGGGGCGCAGATGGTGTCCGTGTGGTAGTGCTCTTTCCTCATGATCCTGTATGGTTTATCCCCCCGGGACCAGGCCCGTTCAGGTGCTGACTTTGCCGATCCTCTCCTCCACCGCCCTTAGCTTGTCCTGCAAGCGCCCGGCAGGTCCCTTGCGGATGTCCAGCTTGAGGCTGGAGTACACCCTCCGGCAGTCGGGCTCAAGGCAGGCATAGGCCCTGCCAACCAGGGCAAGCACCTCCTCCAGGGTATCGGCCTCGACCACGGTTCCCATGGGGGTCAGGCGGTACTCCAGACCGCTGTCCCGCACCATCGCAATGATGCGGCTTACATAGGGACTGACGCTTTCTCCCTTGTCGGTGGGAAACATGGAAAATTCAAGCAGGACGGACATGTTCAGTCTCTTTTGGGTTGTCTGACCGAAATTACGCATCCGACGGAAAGAATCAAAGGGATTGATTATATTTGACAATATTTTTCCCAAGTCCGACCCAAGCAAAACATTATGAGTGTACTGGTTAACAAGGATTCCAGGGTGGTGGTGCAGGGCTTCACCGGCTCTGAGGGCACTTTTCATGCCACCCAGATGATCGAATACGGCACGAAGGTAATCGGGGGCGTCACCCCCGGCAAGGGCGGGCAGACCCACCTGGACCTGCCCGTGTTCAACAGCGTGGAAGAAGCCGTCCGGCAGGCCGGAGCCGATGTCAGCGTGATCTTCGTGCCTCCCGCCTTTGCCGCCGACGCCATCATGGAGGCGGCATCAGCCGGCATCGGGCTGATCGTCTGCATCACCGAAGGCATCCCCGTGCAGGACATGGTGCGCGTGAAGGAATACCTCCAGGGCAAGCCGGCCCGCCTGGTCGGCCCCAACTGCCCCGGGGTGATCACCCCGGGAGAGGCCAAGGTGGGCATCATGCCCGGATTCATCCACACCCCCGGCACGATCGGCATCGTATCCCGCTCGGGCACGCTGACCTATGAGGCGGTGGACCAGGTCACCAAGGCCGGGCTGGGCCAGTCCACCTGCATCGGGATCGGGGGCGACCCCATCCCGGGGACCACCATGAAGGAGGCGGTGGAGCTGTTCATGAACGACCCCGGGACCGAAGGCATCATCATGATCGGCGAGATAGGGGGTGGCATGGAGGCGGAGGCCGCCCGGTACATCCGCGACCACGGCACCAAGCCGGTGGTCAGCTTCATTGCGGGCGCCACCGCACCCAAAGGCCGCACCATGGGCCATGCCGGCGCCATCATCGGAGGAAAGGACGACACGGCCGAAGCCAAGAAGCAGATCCTGCTGGAATGCGGGGTACACTATGTGGACTCCCCGGCGGAGATCGGCAAAAGGATGAAGGAGGTCATGCAAACGGCCTGAGCCGGTGGCCGGGAACCATTATTTTTCCTCTTCTATCGGATGGTACTGCAGGGCGCCCAGGTCGGGACGCTGCAAGCGCGGCTGTCCCAGCAGATCCAGGGGCACCCCTTCAGCAATCTGCTGGCTGCCCGCCCCGATGGCCGGGGAGTCCTCCAGCAAACGGTAGTCGCCCGTGTTGGATGCGTTGAAGCGGGGGTTCTGGTTCACCAGCACGTAGGGCCAGGGATTGCCCGTGGTCTGGTGCTGGGTCCTGACCAGGCAGTGGTCAAACACATAAGAAGGGCTGGTCCCCGGATGGAAATCGAAGGCCAGCTCCTCCTGCAGGGAGCCGTACAGGATGCTGTTGCCGAAAAACGCCTGTTCCAGTTCCCGGACCCGGATGGTCCCGTCGGCATCCTCGTAATAGTTGTTCAGCACGATGGAAGGGGTTCGCCGGATGGGGCTGTTGGGCAGGTTGTAGTAATTGGCGAAGGTGCAGTGCCTGAAATCGTACCTGCCACCAAGGGCCAGCAGCAGGGTGTGCTCCCCGCAGTTCCCGATGATCAGGTTCTCGGCCCGCACATGGCTGCCCTGGGCCAGCAGGCCGACCAGGCTCATGTTGCGGATCACGCTGTTGCGGATGGTCAGCGTCGGACGGGTCACACTGCCGAGGGTGTCGACATGCAGTCCCACCGTGCCGTTCTTGATGATGGCATAATCGATCTCATGGTCCCTGCTGGTGGCAGTGAGCCAGATGCGTCCCCACTGGCCGGGCACCTCCGAATAAAAGGACTCGAGGCGGTCTCCCTGGAAGCTGACCGGCTGCTCCGCCGTCCCCCGCACCTTCAGGGAGGAGCGTTCCAGAAAGATCAGGCTGGCGTTGTTGTGAAAATGCACCCGCGTGCCCTCCTCCACGGTCAGGGTGCGGTCGGGCGCCACCACGGCCAGTCCGTAAACCACGTAGGGCATGCCGGCATCCCAGGTCACGTCTTCCTCGAACAGGTGGTACTGTATCCCGCTGTCCGGATCGGCGTAATTGGGCCGTATAAAGCGGGCATCCTGCCCCCAGGCCACCAGCTTCACGTCCTGCACCTGGTTGTTGATATGAAACACCAGGCTGTCCGCAATGACCAGCGGCAGGGACTGGTTCACCGGGTCCACCGTGACCTCCACAAAGACAAACAGGCTGTCGCGGGCCCCAAGTTCCACATCGCGGACCACGGTGCCGGCACGGCCATCCACGTTGACCCGGAAAAAGGAGCCCGCCCCGCCGGCCAGCTCCACCGAAGAGATGTTCACCCGGCGGTTGTGGTCGTTATAGACCAGGAAGGAGCGCGTGGAGGAGCCCACCGAGGTAAAGACCGTGTCAAACAAGAGGGAGTCGGCCGAGAACCCCAGCCGGATGGCCGGATCGGTGTCGAAACCATCGTCCCGGCAGGAGTAGAAGGCCGAAGCCAGGAGAAGCAGGGCCGGGATGATGCCGTACAGAATCCTCTTGTGCATGGTCATTAATTCATTTGATGCGGGCGTCCGGTTGACTAACGCCCGCCGGGCGCCTTCTGGTATGCCAAAATTATAATAAAACACGGGGCTGGTTTGCAAAAAAAAACTAATTTTGCAGCCTAAATTCCATAAGATTATGTCAAAGAAAACCAGAAAATCGCAGGAAGACAAGAATATCGTGGCCGTCGAAGAGGCGCTCAGCAAATCCGAACAGTTCATCGAGCGGAACCAGAACACCATCGTGTGGGCCGTGGCGGTCATCGTGCTGGTCATCGCAGGCTATATCGGATACACCCGTTTCATTCTGGCTCCCCGGGAACGGGAGGCGCGTGCGGAACTTTTCATGGCGGAGAAATACTTTGAGCAGGGCGATTACGAACTGGCCCTGGAAGGGGATGGCACGTATCCGGGTTTTCTGGACGTCATGGATGATTACCGCCTGACCAGGTCGGCCAACCTGTCCCGCTATTATGCCGGGATCAGCCTGCTGAACCTGGGCGAATACGAAGAGGCCATCGAGCAGCTGAACCGCTTCCGCGGCCGGGACAATATTTTGGGGGCCATGGCTTACGGGGCCACGGGGGATGCCTATGTGGAGCTCGGCGAACTGGAACAGGCTTCCCGTTATTACCGCAAGGCTTACCGCTTCAAGCCCAACGAGCTGACCACGCCCATGTTCCTGTTCAAGGCCGGTTTGCTGTTCGAAGAGATGGGGCAGCCCCAGGAGGCATTGCGCCTTTTTGAGCGCATCGAGAAGGAATACAGGAACTCGGCAGAGGGTCGCAACATCGACCGCTATATTGCCCGGGCGAAGGCCAGCCAATAGAACCCCGCCATGGCCGACAAGAAGAAAAACCTTTCTGTCTACCAGCCGGCCTCCGTGCCCGATGCCGCGGGGATGAAAATCGCCGTGGCAGTGGCCGAGTGGAACCCGGGCGTTACCCAGGCCTTGCTGGAAGGCACCTTGCGTACCCTGGAGGCCCATGGGCTTGCACGGGATGCGGTCCCGGTGCATTACGTGCCCGGCAGCTTTGAGCTCCCCGGAGCGGCCGCCCTGTTGATTGATGCCCTGCAGCCTGAGGCGGTCATCTGCCTGGGTTGCGTGATCCAGGGGGAGACCAGGCATTTTGAATTCATCGCCCAGGCCGTGGCCCAGGGCTGCACAGACCTGGCGGCCGCAACCCTGACCCCCGTCGTTTTCGGCGTGCTGACCACCGACACGATGCAACAGGCCGAAGAACGGGCCGGGGGCAAACACGGGAACAAAGGGGACGAAGCCGCCGTCACGGCCATCAAAATGGCGGCCCTGAAAAGACAGCTGAGACAGGGACGCGGCCTGTAAGACGGACCAAAGCATGGATCCGAAGAAATTGCGCATTGTCTTTATGGGCACGCCCGAACTGGCTGCCCATTGCCTGGATTCCCTCTGCAGGGAAGGGTATCATATTGCCGGGGTGGTCACCGCCGCCGACAAACCGGCCGGCCGCGGCCGCAAGATCAGGCAGTCCGCCGTCAAACAAACCGCCCTCGACCGGGGCCTTCCCCTCCTGCAGCCCCTTAACCTGAAATCACCTGAATTCATCGAAGCCCTCAAGGATCTGAAACCGCAACTGCAGGTGGTCGTGGCCTTCCGCATGCTGCCCGAATCCGTCTGGGAGCTGCCCCCCCTGGGGACCTTCAACATGCACGCCTCCCTGCTGCCCCAGTACAGGGGGGCCGCACCCATCAACCATGTGATCATCAACGGGGAAACCGAAACGGGGGTCACGACCTTCCTGCTCGACCGCCGGATCGACACCGGCAGGATCCTTTTCAGGGAAGCCATTCCGGTCGATGAAGACGAAACCGCCGGCTCCCTGCATGAAAAAATAAAACCTGCGGCCGCAGCCATCATCCGCCGGACCATCGACGCCCTGGCCACGGGAGAGGCCACGGCGGTGGACCAGGAGCAGTTCATGCTGCCCGGGGAGCCGCTCAAGCCAGCACCCAAGATCCACCGGGAGGACTGCCTGATCGACTGGCAGCGGCCCGGCCGGGAGGTGGTCCGCCGGATACGGGGACTGTCCCCCCAGCCCGGAGCCTGGTGCGAAGCCCCTCTCCGGCCGGGCAGCATCCAGCCCATGAAGATCCTCTCAGCCCGATTCGAGCCCGGTCCCACCGGCTATCCTGCAGGGACCCTGCTGACCGACAACCGGGAGGTGCTGGCCTTTGCCACCCCCGATGGCAGGGTGCGCGTGGAGGGGCTTCAGGTGCCTGGCAAAAAGCCCATGCCCGCGGATGCTTTCCTGCGCGGTTTCCGTTTCGGTAATCCGTTACTGACAGGCTGAAGGCATCGCCAAACCAGCAAAAACCCTGTAATGACGGGCCTTTCAGGCCGCAGTTATTAACAAAATCCCGGATTTATCAACAATACCGGCACTTTTCGGCGCTTAAACTTGCTTTTCCTGAGAATTAGCCTATATTTGCATTGATTAATGCAAGCCTAATTAATCCTCGTTTAACTAAAACCTAAAAAGATGAACAAAGCAGAACTGATTGATGCCATTGCATCAGGAGCAGGCTTAACCAAAGCTGACGCCAAAAAAGCGCTGGATGCATTCATCGGCGCCACCACCAAAGCCCTTAAGAAGGGTGATAGAGTTGCCCTCGTTGGTTTCGGATCATTCTCAGTATCCAAGAGGGAAGCCCGCAAAGGCCGCAACCCACAGTCTGGCAAGGAAATCACCATTCCCGCCAAGAAGGTGGTCAAGTTCAAGGCCGGTGCCGAACTTGCCAAGCTGATCAAGTAATTGGCAAGGAAATGATTTCAAAGCTCCGGCACGGACCGGGGCTTTTTTTTTATCATGGAAGAGCCACTCAAGGGATATGACCCCGACGGGGTCGCCAACACGAACAACAATATCTTCGGCCTGCCCTTCGGGACAGACAGCGCCAGGCTGGTCATTATCCCGGTGCCGTGGGATGTGACCACCTCCAGGCAGGCGGGCACCGCCCAGGCCCCCCAGGCGGTCTTTGACGAATCCTTCCAGATCGACCTGTTCGATCCCCTGGCGCCGGACGCCTGGAGGGAGGGCATGGCCATGGAGGCGGTTGCCCGGGAGGACATCACCCTGAACAAGCACCTGCGTGAGAAGGCCTCCGTATACATCCGATTCCTGGAAACCGGGGGCCGGGCGGGGGAATCCCCCGACATGGACGGCATCGCCCGGGAAGTGAACCAGGCCGGGGAGGCCCTGGCCGAACGGCTGAAGCAAAAATGCCTCGCCTACCTGGACCGGGGGCAGATTCCGTTTGTGCTGGGAGGAGAGCACAGCGTCCCTCTGGGACTTCTGCGGGCCCTGGCGGAGCGGGAGCCGGGCATGGGCATCCTGCAGATCGACGCCCATGCCGACCTGCGCCTGAGCTACCAGGGTTTTTCGCATTCCCACGCCTCCATCATGCGCAACGCCCTGGAGCTGAAAGGCCTGGACAGGCTGGTCCAGGTGGGACTGCGGGAACTCTGCCCGGAAGAGATGCAGGTGATCCGGGAGCATCCCCGGCGGATCAGGGCCTTCTTCGACCAGGAGCTGCAAGCCAGGCTGTTTCAGGGAGAACCCTGGGAGCGAATCTGCCGGGATATCGTGCGGGAATTGCCCCCAAAAGTCTATGTGTCGTTCGACCTGGACGGCCTGGACCCGGCCCATTGCCCGGGCACGGGCACCCCGGTCCCGGGGGGGCTCTCCTACAATCAGGCCCTGTATTTGCTGGAAACCCTCGTCCGTCAGGGCCGGCAGATCATCGGGGCCGACCTGGTGGAGGCAGGCACCGGCCCGGTGGACACCAGCACGGCCTGCCGGCTGCTCTACCGCATGGCGGGCATGATGATCCATTCGGCAGGAAAAAAGGGCACATCCACATCCGACGACAACCCATGACCCCCCTTTCCGATCCACAGCCACTGATCGACTACCTGGCCGGCTTCATCACCCCCAGGCGTCTGAAGAGAATGCGGGAGGTGCTGGAAGGACGCACCCGCTATATCACCGTCGTGCTGGAAGACATCTTCCAACCCCAGAACGCCAGCGCCGTGCTGCGCTCCTGCGAGTGCTTCGGGGTGCAGGACGTGCACATCATTGAGAACCGCAACGCCTTTGAGGTGAACCCCGAAGTGGCCCTGGGCGCCTCCAAATGGCTGAGCCTGCACCATTACAGGGAAGGAGGGGAAAACACACAAACCTGCCTGAGGCAGTTGAAAAACAAGGGCTACCGCCTCGTGGCCACCAGCCCGCACCGGGACGATTGCCTGCTGGAGGAATTGCCGCTCGACCAGAAGACGGCCCTGTTGTTCGGTACGGAGTTGCAGGGGCTGAGCCAGGCGGCCCTGGACAGGGCGGATGGCTTCGTCCGCATTCCCATGCGCGGGTTCACCGAAAGCTTCAACATCTCCGTATCGGTGGCCATTTGCCTGTACCACCTGAGCCGGCGCCTGAGAGAAGACGGCGCAGACTGGCCGCTTCCGGGAGGGGAAAAGCAGGCGCTGATGCTGGAGTGGATGAAGAAATCCGTCCGCCATTCCGACCAACTGATTGGCCGTTTCCCCGGTTTTTCCTAAATTTACCTGCCGACGCCCCCAATGGGCGGGACCGGGACCCGGCGAAAAGCGGCCGGGGCTTCCCGAAAACATTTTTCATCCATCTATTGACAGACATATTATGGGAAAAGGAGATCAGAAAACCCGCCGCGGGAAACTGTTCCGCGGAACCTATGGCAAGACACGCCTTCGCAAGAAAGACAAACCGGCGGCCGCAGCCATGCCCCCCGCCAAAAAAGGAAGAAAAAAAGCCTGAACCGCCCGGTTGTGTGCTTTAAAATCTTTGCCCCTGCCGGCAGGGGCCGCCCTCGGAGGCCGCGGTGGCGGCCGGAGTGCGTCCATGCTGCCCGGAGGCCGCCAATACTTTCCTGGACCGTCACCGTTTTCCGGGAGCCGTCACAACGACAAGTGCCCGTTACGATCGCTTCAGGCCGGCCACCAGCTCCCTGAACCGGTCCCCCCGCTCCCGGAAGTTGGCAAAGCTGTCGTAGCTGGCGGCCGCGGGCGACAGCAGGCAGACATCCCCCGCCCGGCAGGCGGCGGCGGCCAGGGAGAACGCCTCGTCGAAACTGCCTGCCATCAGGCATTGTTTTCCGCGGTAGGAGGTAAGGTTGCAGGCCAGCCCCATCATGCGGCGGCCGGCCTCTCCCACAAATACCAGGGTCGGGATGCCGGACTGTCCGATGCGGCGGATCATGACCCCATAGTCCACGCCACGGTCGTGCCCGCCCAGGATGAGCGCGGCGGTCCGGGGCAGGGTGTCGATGGCCGCCAGGGTTGATTCCGGCACGGTGGAAATGGAGTCGTTGAAAAATTGAACGCCCCCGACTGTCCCGCAATGCTCCAGCCGGTGTGGCAAGCCCTCAAAGCCTTCCACGGCCCGGGGCAGAAAATCCGTATCCACCCCCAGATGCACCGCCACCGCGGCGGCAGCCGCCACATTCATCAGGTTGTGCCGGCCCGGCAGGCGGACCCTCCCGGCCAGATCCTTCAGGCGTACCTCCCGGGCCGGGAGCCGCAGCAGGAGGTCGTTCCCTTCGAAACGGGCATGGTAATCCCCTCCCCGGCCCAGAACAATGCGGGAGGAAGGAATGGCCATCTGCCCCATCAGACTCCTGATCCCTTCATTTTCCAGGTTGTAAAAGACCGCATCCCCCTTGTGCTGCCAGCGGCATATATTGGCCTTGGCCTGTCCGTATTCCTCGTAGGAGGCATAGTGGTCCAGGTGTTCCGGAAACAAATTCAGCAGCACCGCCGCATGAGGCGATTGGCTAACATACTGCAGCTGGTGGCTGCTCATCTCGAACACCACCAGGGTGTCTTCCCGCATGTCCGGGATCAGCTCGAACACGGGCCGGCCGATGTTGCCCGCCAGGACGGACCGCTTTCCGGCAGACGAGAGGATGTGATGTAACAGGGAGGAGGTCGTGCTTTTGCCCTTGGTGCCGGTGATCCCTGCGATGCGGTCCCGGAACAGGGCAAGGAACAGCCCGGTCTGGGATTCCACCGCGGCCTGCAGCCCGAGGCCCTCCAGCACCCGGAAAGGGATGCCGGGCGAACGGATGATGAGGTCCGCCTCCCGGAGGCCCTCCAGATAGCCCGCCCCGGTCCACCAGGCGGCCTGCCCGTCCGGGTCGAAGCGTTCCCTGAGGGAGGCCACCTCCGGAGACCGGTCGCAAACGGAGAGTTGCAGGCCGGGAACATAGCGCCTCAGGGTGTGGAAGGTGGACTGCCCCTCCTGCCCGAAACCGAGCAGGGCCACCCTGGGGCGGGCAGCGAACAATGCCTCAAACCGCTTGGTGTCCATAATTTTATACTATTTTGTCGGATGGTCCTGGCGTCTCCATCCCTCCCTCCACCGGCGGCAACTGCCTGAGGGCATCGTGCAGCAGGGCCTGCAGCGGCTCCGGTACGAAGTGGGGCAGGTGCCAGCCCTTTAGATAAGGAGCCAGCCGCGGGGAACCGACAGACTCCGTCTGGGTGTCCCGGTAACGCCTGAGCAGGGCAGGCAGGGGCCGGCCCTCGTTCTCGTACCGCCGGATCAGGAATGACAGGGCGGCCTTCACCTCCCCTGTGGTGCCCACACAATCGAAGGGCTTATCCGGCGCCACCCCGCTGAGCTGGTCCAGCAGGCCCCCCAGTGTGGCATCCTCCAGCAGGTCGGCCCCGAACACGGACAACAGGGCATCACGGTCCATGAAGGGCGCCAGGATCACATAGGTAAACAGGCACTTGGCGCATTTACGGCACCAGCTGTCCGTTCTGCTCCCGGCATTGCAGCTTCTGAACACCCCGTGGTAGGCAGGCATGCCGGAGAACAGGGCAGCGATCTGCAGTTCATTCAGGGGCCGCAGGAAGCTGAAGTACAGGTCGTACAGCCCGAAGCATCGCCCTATATGACTGCGGAAGGCGGCTTCGAAGGCCAGGGATTTGGAATACTGGTGGTTGATGCCGGTGCCCGGGATGGTGTCCTCGCTGGCGCTGGATTCATTCGACAGGGCGATGGCCTGAATGCCCTGAAGGCTGGCCGCCAGAGAGGCCACGAAGGCCAGCATGGCAGAGAAGGGGGTGTGCCCGTTCAGAAAGCCTTTGGCGTTCAGCTCCAGCAGCAGCGGGTCGATCGTGCGCTCCACCTCCAGCACCTGGTCTGCGGGAACGCCCGATGCCCGGATCACCTCCCGGGTGGCCCCCCTCTGGTTGATCACCAGGGGCCGGAGGGTCCGTCCCGCCCGGCGCAACAGCTCCAGGGTCACAACCGAATCCTTGCCCCCGCCCACCGGCACCATGATCTCACCCGTTGTACGGCCGGCATCCGGGGAGGCCACCTGCGCCTCTCCTGCCGGGAGGGGCCGGGCCTCCGGCCCGAAATGAAACGCAAACAGGTCCGGACCGGGTGCGGGAATGCCATTGGTGTAAAAAAACTCTCCCAGGCCCTTTAAAAACAGGTCCTTCCACCAGGCTTGCCCTTCCGCATCCAGGGTGTGGGGCAGGATGCGGATCTCCGGCGAACAAAACGCCTTCCAGTAGGAAATCATCTCCACCATGCCCACCTGAAATGCCAGGCTGCGGATGTCGGGCCCCTCCAGGCGGTCCGCAGCCGGAGGGGTCATGCAGAGCAACAGGCGGGGCCGGAACACCAGGTCCCGTCCGACGGAAAACACAAAATCGAGCGCCACCCCTTTCTCATGCGGGCGGATGAAAAAGGAATCGTACACAAAGACAGGATACTGCCGCCTCAGGGAATGGTATGCTGTGCTCCGGCCGGGGGACTCCATTTGAACATTGAAAGGGATCTGGTTGTTGATTGGTGTGGTTTTTGTACCTAACTTTAGCAACACATCAAAAGTAACAAAAAGCCTCATACCGCGACCCATCATTGAGCCAGGTTTGCCATGATCAAGAAACAACAAACGCCATCCAGGGGAAAGCTGCTGATCAGTGAGCCCGCATTGCGCGACTTTTATTTCGGGCGCAGTGTGGTGTTGTTGGTGGAGCACAATGAATCCGAAGGCAGCATCGGTCTGATTTTGAATAAACCCATTCACCTGAAGCTCAACGAGGTCGTCAAGGAGTTCCCCAACAATGATTTCCCGCTCTTTCTGGGCGGCCCCGTCCACCCCGAACGTCTGTTCTACCTGCATACCGTAGGAGAACAAATACCGGGCAGCATCGAGATCATGCAGGGCCTTTACTGGGGCGGGGAGATCCAGAAGCTCATGGAGCTGATCGACCAGGGGGTTGTCACCTCCCCGGAGGTGCGTTTTTTCATCGGCTATTCAGGATGGGAGCCCGGACAGCTCGACCGCGAAATGCTGGAGAAGTCCTGGATCATCACCCAGTGCCAGCGCGACATGGCCATGGAACAAAAGCCCGAAAAGCTCTGGAGCAACCTGCTGAAGGAACTGGGCAACGACTACGCCATCTGGGCCAATTTCCCGGCCGACCCCATCCTGAACTGAGCAGCGCTTCCCGGCGGGCCGGCCCGCCGACAGGCGAAACGGGTCCGGACAGCCGGTCCTGAAATGATCCCTAAGGGTTCCCTTCCCCGAACACCAGCGCAATGACATGGTCGGGCCTCACGGTTTCCCCCTTGATGATGCAATGGGCCTGCAGGTACCAGGGCTCCCGTTCCGCAAGCCGCCGGGTAATCTCCTGCAGCAAGGCAGGCCCTTTGAGTCCTTTAACCAGGGGGCGTGGCACCCGGGCATGCTCCAGGCGGTGGGCCAGGCTCGACTCTGCCATGCGCAGGTAGACCGACACCCCGTGCTGCCTGATGAATGCCATGTTGTCTCCGTGACAGGGCGTCCCGCCCCCGGTGGCCACCACGACCCGCTCCATGCCGGCCGTCTCCAGCAGCGCCTGCCGCTCCCTGTCACGGAAAACGGCCTCCCCCTCCCGTTGGAACATCTCCGCCACGCTCATGCCCCAGCGGGCTTCCACCGCCTGGTCGGTATCATAGAAATCATACCCCAGCCTGCGGGCAAGCCGCCGGCCCAGGGAACTCTTTCCGCTGCCCATGAAGCCCAGGAGGTAGATGCGCATGGCCATAGCTTTTGGCAAAAGTAACGGAAAAATCCGGCGAAAAGCAAAATCAACTACCTTTGCAGGAATCGCTCCCCCCAATCCCGCCGACATGTCTTTCCTCAGGAACCCCAACCGGGATTTATTCAAAGGCATTCTCACCCTGGCCGCCGGAACGGCGGCTGCCCAGCTGGTGGCCATCGTCCTGCAACCCGTGCTCAGGAGGCTGTTCAGCCCGGAGGATTTCGGGGCCTATGCCGTCTTCATCAGCCTGACGGCCATCCTGGCGGCGGTGGGGCCGCTGCGGTACGAAATGGCCATCGTGCAGCCGCGCCGGCACAGCGATGCGGTGAACCTTTTTTTCCTTGGCTTTTACATCAACCTGGCTTTCGCCCTGGTCCTGGCGGCGGCCACCCTTTTGTTCCACCGGCAGGCAGCGGCCTTCCTGAACCTGGAACCCGGCTATGCCCCCTGGTTGCTGCTGGCCCCTGCCAGTGTGGCCCTCCTGGGGACCTACCAGTGCATGAACCACTACCTGACGCGGCAGAAGGCATTTCGTCCCCTGTCGGTCAACAAGGGCATGCGCCGGATCGCCGAGGGGGCCGTTCAGATGGTCTCCGGGCTGGCGCGCTTCCCGGCCGGGCTGGTGGCGGGCGATGTGGCGGGGCACCTGGCCAATGTGGGCAGCGGCCTGCGGCAGATGCGGCGGTACCGATTCACCCCCAGGCTGCATTCCTTCCGGCGGCAGGGGCAGCTTGCCCGTCAGTACCGGGACTTTCCCCTGTATTACCTGCTGCCCACCCTGCTCAACATGCTTTGCCTGATGCTGCCCACCCTGTATATCAACAAATTCTTCTCCCAGGAGACGGCGGGTTTTTTTGACCTGACCCGGCTGGTGCTGCTCATCCCGGCTTCGGTGCTCACCATGAGCGTCGGACAGGTCTTTCTTCAGTCAGTAAGTGAAAAAAGCAGGCTGACACAAAGCCTGGCGAGGGACTTCCGGCAGCTGGCCCTGATGCTGGCCGCCATGGCCGCCCTGAAAGTCTTGCTGCTGGTACTGGCCGGGCCCTGGCTGCTGGGCCTGTATGCCGGAGCGCCCTACCGCGAGGCCGGAGAATATGCCCGGATCCTCGTGTGGGGGTCTGCCCTGCGAACCATCGCCTCCCCCCTGTCCATGATATTTGTCGGCCTGCGCAAACTGAAAGTCCAGGCCGCCTGGCAGGTCTCCTACTTCGTGATGATTGCCGCCCTGCCCCTGTTCCGGCATTGGGGCATCGCGGGTTTTATCACCGCGCTGGCCGCCATGGACGTGTTGGCCTATGCCCTTAATTTTTTCCTGGCACGGCACACCCTCAACCGATATGAAAAGACCATCAGGCATGCATAAGATCCTCACCATCATCGGGGCCCGTCCCCAGTTCATCAAGGCCGCCCCCGTTTGCCGGGCACTGGCCGCCACAGGGACCATTCAGGAAGTCCTCCTGCATACCGGGCAACATTTCGACCACCGCATGAGTGAGGTGTTCTTTGAACAAATGGACATTCCCCGGCCCCGGTACAACCTGGGCATCCACAGCATGACCCATGGGGCGATGACCGGCAGGATGCTGGAAGCCATCGAGGGAATCCTCCTGGAGGAAAAACCGGACCACGTCATGGTGTACGGCGACACAAACTCCACCCTGGCCGGGGCCCTGGCAGCCGCCAAAGGGCACATCCCCGTGGCCCACGTGGAGGCCGGTCTGCGCTCTTTCAACACAGGCATGCCCGAGGAGATCAACCGCATCCTCACCGACCGGGTAAGCAGCCTGCTGTTCTGCCCCACAAAGACCGCGGCGGAAAACCTGGAAAAGGAAGGCTTTGCGCATTTTGGCGTGCGCATCGAGCAGACCGGCGACGTGATGCTGGACGCCGCCCTGATGTTCCTGGACCGGGCCAGTGCGCCGGAGGGGATCCGCCTGCCGGAGGATTTCGTGCTGGCCACCGTCCACCGGGCCGAAAACACAGACAATCCGGACCGCCTGCAGGAGGTGGTCGACGGCCTCCGCAGGGTGTCGGAATCCATACCGGTGGTCTTCCCGGTGCATCCGCGCACCTGGCTGGCCATGCAACGCATGGGAGGGCCGGGACTTTCGGGGCGTATCCTCCGTCTGGAGCCCCAGGGATACCTGCAGATGCTCTGGCTGCTGAAGCACTGCCGGATGGTGATGACCGACAGCGGGGGCCTGCAGAAAGAGGCCTGCTTCTTCAAAAAGCCGTGCATCACCCTCCGCCGGGAAACCGAATGGACTGAACTGACCGACAGCGGCTGCAATGTGTTGTGCGGCACCGACCCGGAGGCCGTTTCCGGTGCGGCTTCGGACTTTATGGCAAAGCCTCCGGCCTTTCCGGACGGGCTGTACGGAAATGGGAATGCCGCCTCTAAAATCGCGGCGGCATTCCTCAGCACAAGGTCGTAGGACCGTACACTTGCCTTACTCAGTTTCCGGACCCTTACACATACCCCTGTGCGATCATGGCATCGGCCACTTTCACGAAACCGCCGATGTTGGCGCCCTTCACATAATTGATAAAGTCTCCTTCCTGTCCGAAGGTGACGCAGGTTTTGTGGATGTTGATCATGATGTTGTGCAGGCGCTGGTCCACTTCCTCCCGGGTCCAGGACAGGCGCAGGGAGTTCTGGCTCATTTCCAGTCCGCTCGTGGCGACCCCGCCGGCATTGGCCGCCTTGCCGGGACCATAGAGTATCTTGTTGTTCAAAAACACCTCCACGGCCTCCGGGGTGGAAGGCATGTTGGCACCCTCTGACACGCAGATGCAGCCATTGGCCACAAGGGCTTTGGCCTCCTCCTCGTTCAGCTCGTTCTCGGTCGCGCAGGGCAGGGCGATGTCGCACTTCTCCATCCAGGGACGGGAAACCCCCTCCACGTATTTGCAGCCGTACTGATCGGCATACTCACGGATGCGGCCGCGTTTCACGTTCTTGAGGTTCATCACATAATGAAGCTTTTCGGTGTCGATGCCGTCCTTGTCGTAAATATAGCCGTTGGAGTCGGACAGGGTGACGACCTTGCCGCCCAGCTCGATCACCTTCTGGGTGGCAAACTGGGCCACGTTGCCCGAGCCGCTGATGGCCACCGTCTTGCCCTTGATGCCTTCATTGATGGTGGCGAGCATTTCCTGGGCAAAATACACCGTGCCGTAACCCGTGGCCTCTGGACGGATCACGCTGCCTCCGTATTCCAGGCCCTTGCCGGTAAAGACCCCGGTAAACTCATTGCGGATGCGCTTGTATTGTCCGTACATGAAGCCGATCTCGCGGCCGCCCACCCCGATGTCCCCTGCCGGCACATCGGTATCGGGCCCGATATGGCGAAACAGCTCCGTCATCAGGCTCTGGCAGAACCGCATCACTTCATTGTCGCTCTTTCCCTTGGGATCGAAATCGCTGCCTCCCTTGCCGCCTCCCAGGGGCAGGGTGGTCAGGCTGTTCTTGAACACCTGCTCGAAAGCCAGGAACTTGAGCACGCCCAGGTCCACGGTGGGGTGAAAGCGCATCCCTCCCTTATAGGGGCCGATCGCGCTGTTCATTTCGATGCGGAAACCGCGGTTGATCTGCACTTCCCCCTTGTCATCTATCCAGGGGATCCGGAACATGATGACCCTTTCCGGCTCGATCATGCGCTCGAAGACTTTGGCGGCCTTGTATTTCGGATTTTCCTCAAGGAAGGGGATGATGGTCTCTGCCACCTCCTGAACGGCCTGGTGGAAGGCCCTTTCCGAAGGGTTTTTAGCGACCACATAATCCATAAATTTCTTAAGTTGTGCATCCATGGTGAACTTGGTTTAAGGTTTAGAAGGGTTGACATTTCATTGACAAAACAATTTTAGGGGAATTTGTGCCCCGCATATATATTTTTGCAAAACATATTTATTTTTCTTTTTGCTTGTATTTTTCATTTTTTTTTATATGAATGGCCGGGACCACGAACCATATTTTTGACTTATGTACGCAAATTATCCGAAATTTGTTAAGAATATGCCCCTGTGGGCGGCACCCACACAGAGGGTCTTAACCAGCCTGCCACACCCATGAGTGACAACCCATCCATTCCCGAAACCGGTCTCCGGGGCCCCGGAGAATTCCCGGAACCCGGACAGCCCCTTTCCATCAGCCAGGAAGAAATCCAGAAGATCCTGGCAGACAAGAAAGAGCGTCTCAAGGAGCTCGGCGCCATCAACAAGACCACGGCCATCCTGAAGGAGGACAGGCCCATTGCCGACATGCTGCGGGAAATTGTCCAGCTGCTGCCACCGGCCTGGAAGCATCCCGAAGATGCCGTGGCCCGCATCAAGTATGGCAGGGACTTGTTTTTGAGTTCGCCCCGCTTCAGGGAAACGCCCTGGTTTCAGAAAAAGACTTTCGAGACCATCGACGGAAAGGAAGGGACCCTCGAGGTGTTCTACCTGAGTGAACAACCCGAAATGGACGAAGGACCGTTCATCATCGAGGAAAGGCACCTGATCAACAACCTGACAAGCCTGATCACCGGGTATCTGAACACATCCATCGGGAAATCCCTGCTCAAAAAGGTCGGCCCGGAAAAACGCCCCCCCGAGGAACCTTCGGTCGAAGGCGAGCATGCGGCCATGAGCCGGCAGCTGCTGCAGAAGTTCCTGAACAAACACAATTCAGACCGGGACATCTACCATGACCTGATGCAGTATAAAGTCCGGGAGATCCTGCTGGTGGCCAACCTGTATGATGCCTACATCATCGAGCAGGAAGGACGTTTCTTTGAACAGGTCACCGGGGAGTACTACCAGCTGAACCTGTCTTCGGCACCCCGCATCACGGGGGTGTCCACTCCCGAGGAAGCCCTGGAAAAGCTGCAGGAAAAGCATTACGACATGGTCATTGTGATGATGGGCGTGGAGAAATCCACCCCCATTCAGCTGAGCAGGATCATCAAGCAGATCTACCACAACATCCCCATCTTCATGTTGCTGAACAACAACAGCGACATCGCCCTGTTCGAGGACGGCAACAAGCCCATCAATTCCATCGACAAGGTGTTCGTATGGAACGGCGACTCCAAGGTTTTCCTGGCCATGGTCAAATACAACGAGGACCGCATGAATGTGGAAAACGACATCCGCATCGGGATGGTCCGGGTAATCCTGCTGGTGGAGGATTCGGCCAAATACTATTCCCGCTACCTGCCGATCCTCTATTCGATCGTGATCGAACAAACCCAGCACCTGATCGAGGAGGTCAACACCGACGAATTGTACAAGCTGCTCAAAATGCGGGTCCGGCCCAAGGTACTCCTGACGTCCAACTACCAGGAGGCCATCGGCCTGTTCAACAAATACAAGGAAAACCTGCTGTGCCTGATCTCGGATGTCAAGTTTGAAAAGGACGGCAAAATGGATGAACAGGCCGGCCTGGAACTGGTCTCCTATGTCAAGTCACAGGTTCCGAACCTGCCCACCGTGTTGCAGTCTTCAGACCCTGAGAACGCCCGCAAGGCCTACCTTCTGAAATCGACTTTCATCAACAAGAATTCGGAGACCCTGAAACAGGACCTGCAAAGCTTCATCAACTACTATCTGGGGTTCGGGAACTTCGTCTACAAGGACGAGGAGGGGCGCAAGGAAATCGCCATCGCACGGTCCATGAAGGAATTCCAGACCCACCTGAAGACCATCCCCGAAAAATCCCTGATCTACCATGCCAAACGGGACCATTTCAGTCACTGGCTCATGGCCCGGGGAGAGATCCAGATCGCCAAGCGCATCAAACCCATGAAGGTGGAGGATTTTACCTGCCCGGGAAGCCTGCGCAAATACCTGATCGGGGTCATCGAACAATGCATTCACGACAAGCAGAAGGGCAAGGTCATCAATTTCGAGGAGTCCGCCCTGACAGATGAGACCAATGTGGTGAGCCTGGCCCCCGGATCTTTGGGCGGCAAAGGCCGGGGACTGGCATTCATCAACATGATCATCAACAACTTTGATTTCTCCGAGCTGGTGCCCGACATCCGCATCCGCACCCCCAGGACCTCCATCATCGGCACCGAAGAGTTCGAACGCTTTCTCGAGCAAAATGACCTGTACCAGGAGGCCTACTCCGAAACGGATTACGAAACCATCAAGAAACGCTTCCTGGAAGGCCGGCTCACCGAGACATTGCGCAAACGGCTCAAGGCCTACCTTTCCATTATTGACAGGCCCCTGGCCATCCGCTCCTCCAGCCTCTTTGAGGATTCCCTCATGCAACCCTTCGCCGGGATCTTCGACACCTTCCTGCTGCCCAACAACCACCCGGAGCTGGCGGTCCGCCTGGAACAGGTCATGAACGCGATCAAGCTGGTGTTTGCCTCCATTTTCTCCCCCACGGCCCTGGCTTACTTCAGGGCCGTCCATTACAAAATCGAGGAGGAAAAAATGGCAGTCATCATCCAGGAGGTTGTCGGCAACACCTTCGGCGACAGTTTCTACCCCCATATCAGCGGGGTGGCCCAGTCTTACAACTTCTACCCGTACTCCTACATGAAGCCCGAAGAGGGTTTCGCCTCCGTGGCTGTGGGATTGGGAAAATACGTGGTCGAAGGGGAAAAGACCTACCGGTTTTCCCCGGTTCACCCCCAACTGGAGATCTACACACCCAAGGACCTCTTCAAGAATTCCCAGGTCCATTTCTACGCCATCGACCTGAGGAAACAGGACCTCAACCTGCTGGAAGGGGAAGACGCCGGGCTGATCAAGCTGGAGATCGACCGGGCCGAACAGCACGGCACATTGAAACACTGTGCCTCGGTCTACGACTTCTCCAGCGAAAGAACCATCCCGGGCATCACCCAGGCGGGTCCGCGGGTGGTAAACTTTGCCAACATCCTGAAGTACGGCTACATTCCCCTGCCCAAAAGCATTGAGGTGATCCTTGACA
>Ga0334900_1000449_pt1 | contig 60231 bp, 56 predicted proteins | sample GraSluR3_MG_2_FD_207231 | JGI IMG/M metagenome (GOLD analysis project Ga0334900, IMG submission 207231) | Sludge microbial communities from methane-producing bioreactor in Wageningen University, Netherlands - Granular Sludge_31_08-R3 | ecosystem: Engineered > Bioreactor > Anaerobic >... | reverse complement strand
TTCAATTGGAATCATTGAAGCTTTTTTTTTAGCCAATCATTGGCAACCTTTAACTCTCCTATTTGTGAATACAACTCTTTTATTAACACCTCTTTCTCATCCTTGTCTCCCTTGGTGTTGTTATCAAACAACAGCGAGCTGTTGTCCAAAAACTGCTTCCTCCACATACTAATCTGGGATGGATGAAGTTCGTACTTGCTTGCCAGTTCCTCTATACTCGAACGCTCCTTTAATGACTCTAATACGACTTTGGATTTGAATTCGGGGTTGAATTTTCTTTTTGTTTTCATTTTCTGGTTTATTTATGCAAATCTAATCACTTTTGCACCTGTCCAGTTTTTGGGGAGTATATTACTGAAAACTAATTATGTACAAAAAGGACTACTAAGTTTAACAGAAAAGCATGTAAATAGAATGAAATACAAAAAGCCCGTAACAAAAAGTAACGGGCTTTTTTGATTTTCACTGTTTACTCTTCAATTTTCAAATCTTGTAAGGAGAGGATGTGCCCGTCGTTTGGTTTGGTTGCTACAATCCTAACTTTCTTGACAGGCTTTTCGGGAATCAAAACTGCCGTGTTCAATTTGAATTCTGTCTTGCCGGTATAGTTTATACCGTCGTAGCTATACTCTGCGTACCCATCGGTTACACCGTAAAAGCTTATGTTGGGAATACCGGTCTCTACGGTTATCCTGGAGGCTTTGACAGGTTGTTCGAATATGTAGGTGAAATGGTCCCCGGTCTCGATTTGGGTAGCGGTGCGGAAATAAGTATTTTGTTTGTAGTCAGTAACATTAGAAATTGGGAACCTTGTGTTTTCGGTCATTGAGGTCTCGATAGTTGTGGCTGGTGTGAGATATGTGTAATCGGCATTTTCGGGTTGAATGGAAATACTTTTGACCTCATCTTTGAAGAATGTTGCAAAACGGAACTTATGTGCCTTGTCTGTAATGATTTCTCCCCTGTAAACAGGTGAGTACATTGTAGGTTCCGATTCGTCCGTTGTGTACCTTACAACTGCCCAAGGGTATGGGGCTGTAACCATGATTGCACCATTGATGTAAACCGCTTTTGGAGGGTCCATGCGGAAAGCTATACCCATTTGGTACAATCTTTCCAAGTGGGCAGAGGATAGACGGTATGAGAAATCGGTGAATTCTTTTAATTCAGGTTGTGTCCAGCCAACCTCTGCCAATGCGGCTATGCGAGGGTATGCCTGGTATTCCATGAACCTTGCAGGGTGGCCGAACAGCTCTGCCCAAAGCGCAGCCTGTACACCCAGTACTAGTTTGGCTTCATTTTCGTCAAGTTTTGCAGTTTTGACAGGGTCAAGTGAATATGCTTTTTCCAAAGTTACGATACCTGCCCAGTTGTGACCCCTTTCGGCCGGAGATTGTTTCATATCGTAGTAGCAATATTCTCCAGGCAACATCACGGTAGGTTGTCCTTTTTTTACCGATTCAATGCCTTTGGCAACGCTTCTCCAAGCATATACCCTTGACTCCGGCCTGAGTTCTCCCCCATCCAGGATTTCATCCCATCCGGCCATATGTTTGCCGTGTTTTTCCACGATGTTTTCCATCCTGCGTACAAAATAATTGAGCAACTCTTCGTGGTTCTCCATCCCTTTCTCTTTCATTAATGCCTGGCAGTGCGGGCAGTTGTCCCATGCGTCGTAATTGACTTCGTCCCCGCCAATATGGAAATATTTGGAAGGGAACAGTGCAGCAACCTCTTTTACGATGCGGTCCAGCATTTTGAAGTTATCTTCCTTACCCACGCACCAAACGTTTTGGGCCTCTCCCTGTACACTTACCGAATTGTCGTTGCCATCACATCCAACCTCTGGATAAGTAGCTGTGACAGCCCTGCTGTGCCCGGGAAGGTCTATTTCTGGTATTATCTCGATATGCCTTTCTGCAGCATAAGCTACTATCTCTTTAATCTCTTTTTGTGTATAAAAACCGCCATATCTTTCGTTACCAGAACCAAAAGAGGGTCTTAACACTTCGTTCTCGCCCCTCCATGCTCCGAGTTCGGTGAGTTTGGGGTATTTTTTTATTTCTATCCTCCAGCCGTTATCATCTGTCAAATGCCAGTGGAATGTGTTTATCTTGTGGTAAGATAACCAGTTGATAAAGTTTTTTACTGTCTTTGCATCAAAGAAGGTGCGGGAAACATCCAAGTGCATTCCCCTGTAGGCAAAACGTGGGGAATCTTCTATCTCTGCCCCTTGAACTGTCCAGTTCTCGTCTCCTTTTGGGTTACCCGAATAGATTACCGGAGGGAGCATCTGGAAAAGTGTCTGGATTCCGTAAAAGATACCGGTTTGGGTAGAACCTTGTATAGTGATACCCTCTTTGGTCACTTTAAGCTTGTAACCTTCCAATGGAATGCTGTAGTCGGGAGACATGTCAAGTATTATGAAATTTGCAGAGGGCATTCCTGCTGATTGTTCAAATTTGAATCCGGATGCGCCCTCAAGAAATTTTCTCAAATATTCCAGGTTTTTGTCGTTTTTGGTGTTGGAAAAAACAACCGTCCCTTTGTCGATTTTAAAATTATCGCTTCTTACAACCAACTTGTTTGGTTTGGGGATAATTGTAATTTGTGCAGTCATTAAAACTGTAAAAAAAAGTGTGGCAAAAGTGGAAAATAATCTTTTCATTGTAACATTTTTTATTCGGTGTAAAGATACAAAATTTGCCAACGAAGCATATATAATTGCTAATCTTCCCTAAATTGATTAATTTTGCGACTTTAAAATTCTTTTATAAAATGTCCGAAAAACTTAATTCTAAGATCCCTGAGGGGCCATTGTCAGAAAAATGGACAAGGCATAAGTCTCAGATTCGGGTAGTAAGCCCGGCCAACAAGAGAAAGCTTGAGGTAATTGTGATTGGTACCGGTTTGGGAGGAGCATCTGCTGCTGCCGCACTTGGTGAGTTAGGCTACAATGTAAAGGTTTTTTGCATCAGCGACTCTCCACGCAGGGCTCACTCAATTGCCGCGCAAGGTGGAATAAATGCCGCAAAAAACTATCCAAATGACAATGACTCTGTGTACAGGCTCTTCTATGATACTATCAAGGGTGGCGATTACAGGGCAAGGGAAGGAAATGTTTATCGTCTTGCAGAGGTAAGCAACCATATTATTGACCAATGTGTTGCCCAAGGTGTCCCTTTTGCCAGGGAATACGGCGGATTGCTGGACAACCGCTCGTTTGGGGGTTCACAGGTTAGCAGGACCTTTTATGCACGTGGACAAACAGGGCAGCAGCTTCTTTTGGGAGCATATGCCGCTTTGAACCGTCAGATTCATCTGGGTAATGTTAAATCCTACAACCGTAGGGAGATGATGGACCTGGTACTGATTGACGGTGAAGCAAAAGGAATTATTGTCAGGAACCTTGTTACAGGCGAAATCGAGAGATATGGTGCGCATGCAGTTGTTATTGCATCCGGAGGTTACGGAAATGTCTTCTTCCTCTCTACCAATGCAATGAACAGTAATGGTTCTGCAGCTTGGCAATGTTACAAGAAAGGGGCTTTTTTCGGAAACCCATCTTTTGCGCAAATACATCCGACATGTATCCCGGTTCACGGAGAACAACAGTCCAAGCTTACATTAATGAGTGAATCTCTCCGTAACGACGGAAGAATTTGGGTTCCAAAGAAGAAAGAAGATGTAGAAAAACTGAGGAGCAAAAAGATAAAGGCATCACAGATACCAGAAGAAGACAGGGATTATTATCTCGAAAGACGTTATCCTGCTTTTGGCAACCTGGTGCCACGCGACGTGGCTTCACGTGCAGCCAAAGAGAGGTGTGATGCAGGTTTTGGAGTTAACGAGACCGGGCTTGCAGTATTCCTGGATTTCAAAACAGCTATCGAACGATTAGGCCGAAAGGTTATTGAAGAGAGATACGGAAACCTTTTCCAGATGTATGAAAAGATTACCGATGTAGATCCATACAAGGAGCCTATGATGATTTACCCTGCTATCCATTACACGATGGGTGGTATTTGGGTAGATTACAACCTGCAAACCACAGTTCCAGGGCTTTATGCCATTGGAGAGGCAAACTTTAGCGACCACGGAGGTAACCGTCTGGGTGCCTCTGCATTGATGCAGGGTCTTGCCGACGGATATTTTATATTGCCATATACAATAGGAGACTTCCTTGCGGGTAAAATTCAGGTTAAGATGACTGATACTTCCCACCCTGCTTTTGAAGAAGCCGAAAAGGCCGTAAAAGAAAAAATTGCAAAACTGTTTGCAATCAAGGGCAAAGAGCCTGTAGACCATTTCCAGAAAAAACTTGGTCACCTCATGTGGGATTATGTTGGTATGGCGCGTAACGAAAAGGGGCTGGAAAAAGCCATTGATGAGATTAGGAAGCTCAGGGAAGAATTCTGGAAAAACGTCTATATACCAGGCGAAAACAAGGAGTTCAACCAGGAACTGGAAAAGGCTCTGCGTACAGCTGACAACCTGGAATTGGGTGAACTGATGGCCAAAGACGCCCTATTGCGCCGGGAGTCATGCGGAGGTCATTTCCGTGAAGAGATGCAAACCGAAGAGGGCGAGACCAAACGTGACGATGAAAACTACATGTATGTGAGCTGCTGGGAGTATGCCGGCGAAAACAACGGACACGTGATACACAAGGAGCCGCTCAAATATGAGTTTGTGAAAATTGCTACCAGAAATTACAAAGACTAAGTATTTTACAGATATGGACTTTACACTAAAAGTTTGGCGTCAGAAAAGCGCAAAGGATAAAGGATATTTCGGGACATATCAGGTGAAGGGAATATCTCCCGACACCTCTTTCCTGGAGATGATGGATATTCTAAACGATCAGCTGGTGCGCGAAAATATAGATCCTGTTGCTGTCAACAAAGGTTGCAAAAGCGACGGACCTGTAGCATTCGACCACGACTGCCGTGAAGGTATATGCGGGATGTGTTCCCTCTATATAAACGGAAGGGCGCACGGACCGGATGATGATATTACTACTTGCCAGCTCCATATGCGCAAGTTCAAAGATGGTGAGACTATTACCATAGAACCTTGGCGTTCTGCAGGGATGCCTGTAATCAAAGACTTGGTTGTGGACAGGAATGCTTTGGACAAGATATTGCAAGCCGGTGGTTACGTTTCTGTAAACACTGGTGGTGTTCCGGATGCAAACTCGATTCCGGTACCAAGGGAAGATGCAGAGGAGAGCATGGATGCAGCAGCCTGCGTAGGATGTGGTGCATGTATTGCAACATGCAAAAACGGTTCTGCTATGTTGTTTGTCTCTGCCAGGGTTAGTTCGCTGGCGTTGCTGCCACAAGGAAAGGTAGAGGCGGCCCGCAGGGTGAAAGCTATGGTTGCAAAGATGGACGAGCTAGGTTTTGGAGCTTGTACAAATACCCGTGCATGTGAAATGGAGTGTCCAAAAAACATTTCGGTCACACATATCGCAAGGATGAACAGGGAATTCCTTAAAGCCAAGATCAAAGACTAATCTTTGGTAAAACATTTAAAAAGAGAGAGACTCAAAATTTAAACCTTTGAGTCTCTCTCTTTTTATTTAGTGTTTTTAGTTTGTCTTGCGGAACGATCCCACGCCTTCGAACTTTTCTATAAGCTGTTGGTATACCTCATAAGGATCGTCATCCTCTGTAAGCAGCAATTTCAGGATTGACATCAATTTATCGTAGGTATAGTACAATTCCAGCCTGATGTTGTCGGATGCACCACTAATGCCGTTGGGAAATATAACATTGGTGATTGTGAAAAAGCCATTGTTTTGTTCGAAAGTACCTTCTACAGGAAGCGGAACATCGTTGTAGATGAAATCTGCCTTATTTGGAGCTTTAAATGCAATCCTGAGGGGTTTCATGAGCTCTCTCCTGATTGTCTGGAGATTCTTTTCCAGGAATTTCTTGGTTTCGGGGTATTCATTTGCAATTACGGGGTTGTAAACAATATAGACCATTACGGCACTTGTGTCCAGGTCCCAGTTTCCGTTGAGTACAATTGGCTCAAATTCTTTATTGCAGCTCCATATAGAAAAAGATATGAGCAATGTTGTGAAAGCCAGTAATATGATTGATTTTAGTTTTTTCATGTCCATTTGATATGCCCACAAATTTAGAAAAATTGTGATTAAAAAGTTAATTTTGTACAAAACAGAGATAAAATGGAATTTTTCAAGACATGCAACGGTATTCCGGTTCATATTTCAGACAGTGGTGAGGGTGACAATGTGCTTGTGTTGTTGCATGGATACCTGGAAACCTTGTACATTTGGGATGAGTTCACAAAATTGCTGAACAAAGGGTTCAGGGTAATCTCCATTGATTTGCCGGGTCACGGGTTGTCCGGGACTTTCCCTGTGAACACTATGCAAAAGTGTGCACAAACAGTTTTGTCCGTTATGGATAACCTCAATATTCAAAAGGCAACCATTGTTGGCCATTCAATGGGTGGGTATGTTGCCTGTGATGCGGCAATCACTGCCCCTGATAGGTTCAATGCATTGATAATGATTAATTCAACACCATTTGCAGACAGTGAGGAAAAAGCAAAAAACAGAGATCGTGAAATTTCACTCATACGACAAAACAAACTCCAAAAAATTGTAAAATCATCTATAGCAAATATGTTTTCTCCACTGAATAAGAGTAAATTCGAAGAGAAAATCCTGGAAATTTCAGAAATAGCAGAGGTGCACGATCCGGAAGGGATCACATCTTCTTTGGAGGGAATGAAGCTTAGGGGGGATTACTCTGCCAAACTTTCGGAATCTTCTTTGCCTGTGTTGTTTTTCTTTGGCCTTCAAGATAATTTCATATCAAAGGAGGTATCGGACAAAGTAATGTCTGCTGTTCCCAATGCAAAATATATCTTCCTGGAAAAATCGGGGCACAATGGTTTTTTGGAAGAGCCCCAGAAGTGTGCTTCAATCATTACTGAATTTTCTAATGGCAAATAAAATGAAAAATCTTTTAGCTGTAGCTTTGTTATCTTTTTCAATCATGAATTCTCAACCGGTAAAGGCTCAAGAACGAGTACGGGACTTTGGAATAGAGATAGGTCTGTTCAAACCCGGCAAATACAACGCAATAACAGATGTCCCCGGAGTAAAAGTGGGGCACAAGACAATAATTAAAGGGGACGATATCAGGACCGGTGTAACTGCTATTATACCTCATCAAGGAAATATCTTCAAGAAAAAGGTACCAGCTGCAATTTACATAGGCAATGGCTTCGGGAAACTTGCCGGATATAGCCAGGTCAAGGAACTGGGAAATATTGAGACTCCTGTTATACTGACAAATACAATGAGTATTGCTCCGGCGCTGGATGCTCTTATTACCTACACATTACAACAAGAAGGAAACCAAAATATTGCCTCTGTGAATGGTGTTGTAGGGGAGACCAACGATGGTGGTTTGAATGATATCAGGGCAAGGGTTGTAACAGTAGAAGATGTGCTAGAAGCAATTGAAAATGCAAAAGATGGCCCTGTAAAGGAGGGTGGGGTAGGAGCCGGAACCGGAACTATATGCTTTGGATTCAAAGGAGGGATAGGTACATCTTCCCGGGTTCTGCCTCCATCTTTGGGAGGCTATACGGTAGGTGTGCTGGTACAATCCAATTATGGGGGGGTGCTGGAAATAGCTGGTGTTCCTGTTGGAAAATTGCTGGGTCAGTTCGATTTCAAAAAGGATATTGATTCATATGCAGACGGATCATGCATGATGGTGGTTGTAACAGATGCACCTTTAAGTTCAAGGAACCTGGAAAGGGTAGCAAAAAGGGCAATGATGGGTTTGGCAAAAACCGGTGGTATAGCTTCCAATGGTAGTGGTGATTATGTTATTGCCATGTCTGTCAACGATGGTAACCTGATTGACGAATCCAAACCTTTTTATGAGCCTAAAGTGCTGCACAACAGCTCTATGTCTTCGCTTTTCCTGGCCACAATTGAGGCAACCGAAGAGGCGCTGATCAATTCACTGTTTATGTCTGGCACAACAACCGGCTACAAGGGCAGAACTGTAAAGCAGTTGCCTGTACATGAGGTAGTAAAGGAGATTAAAAAAGCAAAAAGATAGTTGATGTTTTACCACAGGAAGTTATCAAAAGGGTATCTGCCTGCGTGTATTTCTGCTACCATCTTGTAGAGGTCATTCCTAAGTTTGTCAATATTGGTCTTGTTGCGTGCAGATATGAAAATGCACGGATTGTGCTCTTTGCTCATCCAGCTTTTTTTAAGCTCTTCAAGACTGAAATTTTCCCTGCTTTTTGCCTTGAAATCAAATTCATCCTGAGGGATATAGTTGTATGCATCTATCTTGTTGAAAACCAAAAATACAGGTTTGTCTTTTGCTCCAATCTCATTCAATGTCTCTTTTACAACTGCTATATGCTCTTCAAAATTGGGGTGGGAGATGTCTACCACATGCATCAATATGTCAGATTCCCTAACCTCGTCCAATGTACTTTTGAATGACTCAACAAGTTGGTGCGGAAGTTTCCTTATGAACCCTACGGTATCACTTAGCAGGAAAGGTACGTTTTCTATAACAACTTTGCGGACAGTGGTATCTAGTGTTGCAAACAGTTTGTTCTCTGCAAAAACCTCACTTTTTGCAAGAAGATTCATTAGAGTGCTTTTTCCAACGTTGGTGTAACCAACCAGGGAAATTCTTACAAGTGAGCCTCTATTACCTCTTTGTGAGGCCATTTGCCTGTCAATTTTCTTCAGTTGCATTTTAAGTTTGCTTATCTTGTCCAAAATGATCCTGCGGTCTGTCTCTATCTGGCTTTCACCGGGTCCTCTCATTCCTATACCACCTCTTTGCCTTTCAAGGTGGGTCCACATCCTTGTCAGACGTGGCAACAAATATTGGTATTGAGCAAGTTCTACCTGGGTTTTAGCATATGCAGTCTTGGCTCTCTGTGCAAAAATGTCCAAGATAAGGTTTGTCCTGTCCAATATCCTGCATTCGAACTCCCTCTCGAGGTTCCTTAGCTGGGATGGGGTGAGTTCATCGTCAAAGATTACAAGTTTAACTTCGTTATCTTGCGCAAATGCTTTGATTTCTTCTAGTTTGCCGGTTCCAATATAGGTTTTTGGATTTGGCTTGTCCAGGTTCTGGATGAATGTTTTCAATGAAACAGCACCAGCTGTTTCTGCAAGGAATTCAAGTTCTTCCAGGTTGTCCTTTATTTTGAGTTCATCATCATTGGGTCCTGCAACCCCTACAAGTACTGTATTCTCCATTCAAACAATATGAAAAAAGACTGCTTCTTTCGAGGCAGTCTTTTGATTAATTCTCGGTTTAACTATCTAAGCTGGAATATAACAGGGAATGTGTAAACAACCCTTACAGCTTTGTTCCTTTGGCGCCCCGGTGTCCATTTTGGCGACGAAGAAACAACCCTTACAGCTTCTTTGTCAAGCGATGGGTCAACACCCCTTACCACGGTAACATCACTAACACTGCCATCTGTGTTAACGCGGAATTGAAGTATAACACGACCTTGAACGCTGTTTTCCTTAGCAATTTCGGGGTAAACCAACCTCTCTGCAACCCATTTTGTAAATGTGTTTTCGTCTCCACCCATGAATTTTGGTTTTTCCTCTACCATTACAAATGGAATCTCCTCTTCTTCAATGACCTCTTCTTCCCTTCCTTGGACATACTCCCTGATTTCAACTCCAAGGTTTTTGTCATCCTCTGTATTGATGATGAGTTCAGTAGTGATCTCTACATCATCGTCAACAATTATGATGTCGTCCGAAACGACAGGGATTTTTGGCATCTCTGGTGGTGGCGGAGGTGTTTCGTTAGTAATAGGAATCATTTCCTCTTCTATGATAACAGCATTGTTGTCAGCCAAAGTGGAAACGTTTTTCTCATAAGTCTTATATTCAAAACTTGCCAGAACAACCAACAAAGTTACTACTAGTCCTATTTCCCTGAATAATAACTTTTTGTTCTCGAGATCTGCCTTAGGTGTTTTTTTAACTTCCATAATTGTGCGTCTGTTCAGATTAAATTTGGATTGTAAATTTAAAAACAATTAATTATTTACCAAAAGATATTGTTGATAAACTTTTGAGAAATAATTCCAAATACTACATATAGAGTGCTTTAGGTTAAATATTAATTGTTAAAAACTAGTGGAGCATATCGGAGTCGAACCGATGACCTCTTGCATGCCATGCAAGCGCTCTAGCCAACTGAGCTAATACCCCTTATTTTTGCAACGCAAAGATGCAAAAATATTTTAATTATCCATGCAACCTAAACGAAAAGTTTAGACTAAAGCACTTTGGATTCGTACAGGATGTTGTTGGTACTTCTGACAGAATCTGCACTTTTCTTGAACAGAGTCTTCTCTTCTTCGTTCAAATCAAATTCAATGATCTTTTCCCAGCCTGTTTTTCCGATGGTAACCGGTACTCCTATGCAAATATCTTTTTGGTTGTATTCCCCTTCCAATGACACGCAACAAGCATATGCCCTTTTCTCGTCAAGGATAATTGATTTAACCAATACTGCTGCAGCAGCTCCGGGAGCGTACCATGCAGAGGTTCCCAAAAGTTTTGTCAAAGTTGCCCCTCCTACCATAGTATTAGCAATAACTTTGCCAAGTTCATCTTCTGTGAGAAGATTGGAAACAGGGATACCTTTATAGCTTGCAAATCTGGACAGTGGAATCATTGTTGTGTCGCCGTGACCACCTATTACCATTCCTTCTATATCGGAAGAAGGGACATTAAGTGCTATGCTCAGGTAATCTGTAAAACGGCTGCCATCCAGGATACCTCCCATTCCTATTACCCTGTTTTTTGGAAGCCCTGTTTTCTTGAGGGTTAGGTATGTCATTGTGTCCATAGGATTTGAAACAATAACCAAAACTGCATTTGGTGAGTATTTCAGCACATTGTCAACAACATTGAGTACAATCCTGGCATTTGTTCCAATAAGTTCTTCCCTGGTCATGCCTGGTTTGCGTGGAATACCGGAGGTAATTACAACAACGTCGGAGTTTGCTGTAGCTTCGTAATCATTTGTAACTCCTTTGACTTGTGTGAAAAACCTGTATAATTTGGCGGTTTGCATCATATCCTTAGCTTTGCCTTCTGCAAATCCCTCTTTGATATCCAACAATACGATTTCGGATGCAAATTGCATGTTTGCCAATGCATTTGCACAAGTCGCGCCCACATTTCCCGCGCCTATCACTGATACTTTAGACATAATTAAATGAATTTAAGTTTGCTTTTATTTTGTAATTTTGCAATAAAAATCAAATATGGATTCAATCGCGCAATTCCGCACATATCGTGCCAAGATGAATAAGGTAATACTTGATTCAAACAATTTATTCTTTAAAAGGTTTTTTAATCTGGATACTCGTACATATGAAAATGGTGCATTATCTGCCCAGGTAAAGGAGATGCTTGGATTGGTTTCTTCATTAGTCTTGAGATGTGACGATTGCGTTAAATATCACATAGAAAAATGTTTCGAGTTAGGTGTAACAAGGGAACAGGCTTTTGAAATATTTTCCGTTGCAAACCTTGTAGGGGGTTCAATTGTTATACCCCACACAAGAAGAGCTATTGAATATTGGGATATACTTGAGAAAAATGAAAAACAAGGAGAGGATTAGTTATTACAACCAAGGTATCAATTATAATTTGAAACATAAAAGATCATTGTCCAATTGGATCAAGCAAGTAGTACATTTGGAGAATAGTAACTTTTCTGTTGGTAACATAAATGTTGTATTATGTGATGATGAGTATGTTTTAGACATTAATAAACAGTTCCTGAATCACAATTACTATACTGATATCATTACTTTCGATTATTGTGAAAACACATTGATTTCGGGTGATCTTATGATAAGTATAGATACAGTAAAATCAAATGCAAAGGAATATGAAGTTCCTTTTATTGAGGAACTTTACAGGGTAATTGCACATGGGGTGTTACACTTACTAGGTTACAAAGATTCTACAGAAAACGAAAAGAGTGAAATGAGAGTTGCAGAGAATAATGCTTTGATTTTGTTAAAAAGTATTCTTCCATTCTAACATCTTTCCAAATTTATTAAATGGATAATAATTACGATATTATTGTAGTAGGAGCCGGTCATGCCGGTTGTGAAGCTGCATATTCTGCGGCAAAAATGGGTTCGTCGGTGCTTTTGCTCACTATGGATATGAATAAAATTGCCCAAATGAGTTGTAACCCTGCTATGGGTGGTATAGCTAAAGGGCAAATAATAAGAGAGATAGATGCACTTGGTGGTTATACGGGATTGGTTACGGATGCCTCTACCATACAGTTTAGAATGCTAAACAGGTCTAAAGGTCCTGCTATGTGGAGTCCCCGTGCACAATGTGACAGACAACATTTCTCTTTAAACTGGAGATACCTTTTAGAAAACACCAATAATTTGAATTTGTGGCAGGATACTGTAACCAAGTTTATTTTTTCTTTTGATGAAAGTACAAAAAAACATTCTGTTTCTGGTGTTGAAACTGCAATGGGTGCAAGGTTCCATTCCAAATCTGTCATTCTCACAGCCGGAACTTTTTTAAATGGAAAATTATTCATAGGCCAAAATAGTTCTGTTGGGGGCAGAATAGGGGAGCTTCCATCTTTGGATCTGTCAGAGCAACTATTCTCCCTGGGACTGAAAGTTGACAGGATGAAAACCGGAACTCCTCCCAGGATAGATGTAAGATCTATAGATTTATCAAAACTACAAGTGCAGGAAGGAGATTCCAATCCGGAAAGGTTCTCGTTTTTAAATATACCATCTCCAATTCAATCCGGAGTAAATCAGTTACCATGTTATATGGTACACACAAATGAAAAGGTTCACAATTTCCTTAGAGAAGGATTTGAGTTTTCGCCTCTGTTTTCCGGGATGATTTCTGGTATCGGTCCAAGATATTGCCCAAGTATTGAGGATAAATTACGTACTTTTTCAGATAAAACTTCCCATCAACTATTTTTAGAACCAGAAGGTTGGAATACTAACGAGTATTATTTGCAAGGTTTTTCTTCTTCTTTACCTTTGGATGTCCAGTATAATGCTTTAAGGGCAATACCTGGATTTGAAAACATAGTTATTTTCAGACCTGCTTATGCTGTAGAGTACGATTTTTTTCCTCCTACGCAATTATACCATACATTAGAAACAAAATTGATTGATAATCTATATTTCGCGGGCCAAATAAACGGAACGACCGGTTATGAAGAAGCCGGGGCACAAGGATTGATGGCCGGAGTCAATGCTCATTTAAAGATAAACGGAAAAAATCCATTAATTTTAAAACGTGATCAAGCCTATATAGGGGTTTTGATAGATGACTTAGTTACTAAGGGAGTAGATGAACCGTATAGGATGTTTACATCCAGAGCAGAATACAGAATTCTATTAAGGCAAGATAATGCCGATATGAGGTTGACAGGTATTGGATATAGTATCGGATTGGCTACAAAGGAGAGGTTTGATTTAATGAATATAAAATATGGTAAAGTCGATTCTTTGATTGGATATTTAAGCACAAATAGCATAGAGCCAGATAATATAAACGGTTATTTAAATAGTGTAGATTCTTCAATAATTCAAAATAAAAAGAAGTTTTCCGAAATAATCACAAGACCTCAAGTAAGTATAAAAGATTTGCTTGAATATGTTCCACGAGAAACATTCTCCTGTAATGTTCAAATAACCAAGGATGTAGTTAAACTTCCTTATCAGCCGGACTCAAATGTGAGTGAAGAATTGTCTAATAAGTATCTGACAAGAGAGGTTGTTGAGGCTGCCGAAATTTCCATAAAATACCAAGGGTATATAGAAAGAGAAAAAAGGATAGCAGATAAAATCTTAAAATTAGAAGATGTTACTATCCCGGAAAAATTTGATTATTCACAGTTGAAGTCAATTTCAACAGAATCCAGGCAAAAGCTTTTGAAACATAAGCCAAAAACAATATCTCAAGCTTCAAGGATTCCGGGAGTGTCTCCGGCAGATATTTCTGTACTATTAGTATACTTTGGTCGCTAAATTATTAGAAATATTGTATATAAACAAGGAGTGTTCCTCGTGGAACACTCCTTGTTTTTGTGTTATGCCGGTATGAATTGTTTACTCCAGTCCAAGTGAAATTATTTTAGATTGAATGTCTTTTTTTATTGACAGGTCGTTGGAAAAAACTTTTGCCATTGAGTTTCTTTTTAATATATAATTGCATTTGATTTCTTGTGAAACCGCTTTTGGTAACTCTATTATTACTTTATTAAAACCAGGATAATCGTAGGATAATACCTCTTTCAAATATTCTGTCTCTTGGTTGGTCTTAATATTGTGGTCAACTATTTTTAGTGTGAAGCTGTCAATTGGATGTATGCTGTATATAATCCTTTTGCCATTGTCTAAAACTATTTGCTTGTATGCACCGTTCCAGAAATGTAATTCACTTAATCCGTAATTTACAATATCCTTGCTCCATAATATATGAGTTTGGGAAAGCTCTTTTTTTCTTATTGCATAGTATTGGAGAGGATCTATCCAAACAGACCTGTATTTAGTTTTTTTATTTGGACATAGCTCAAGTGTGGTTTCATAGGAGTATAGAGTTGTATTGTACGATTGTTTTCTATATAAATTATACAGACTTTCTTGAGCAGGTTTTAAAACTGTAAACTGGATATTGTTGTTTTTTGCATATTCAAAAAGATATTCCATCAAATTGCCGGAGTAACCTTTGCCTCTGTGGTTTTTAAGGGTACCAACACCATAGACATAATATCCTTTTAGTACAGATAAATTGTTGTCAACTTTAACTAATGAGTATGCTGGTAGTATTGAGAGAATGGATACTGCTTTGTCTATTGAGCCACTGAAGAATCCAAAAGTATGAGAGTAGGGGAAACAGTTGTTAATGAAATTGTCTATGTAGTTGTTGTCGGTAGTAAAACACTCCCTCCAAATGTTTGCTATGGAAGGAGTGTCGTAACTATTTAGTAGTCTTATCATTATTGTATTTTAGTTCTCGTTCTTGTAAATGTCATTTATAAGTCCTTGATACTTTGCTTTAATGTTGTGTCTTTTTAATTTCAAAGTTTGCGAAAGCATATCATTCAAAGGGGTCCATTCATCTGATATGAGTTTTACTCTTTTAATCTGTTCATGTGGAGCAAGCTTTTTATTTGTGACAACAATTTCACGATTTATCTTATCCATTACCTCTTTTAGCAAGATCAGGTCTTCGTTGCTATTATAATGTATTTTGTTTTTGGCTGCCCAAAAGTGTAATCTGTTGAAGTCAGGGATTATTATTGCAGAAGCAAATTTTTGATTTTCTCCAACCACCATGCAGTTTTCTATGTATGATGACTCTTTAAGCATATTTTCAATTACTTGAGGTGCTATGTATTTGCCGGCAGAGAGTTTGAATATCTCCTTTTTCCTGTCTGTGATTTTAAGGAAAATTTCATCTACCATAACTCCAATATCACCTGTATGCAGCCAACCATCCTGGTCTATCACTGTTTTGGTATATTCAGGGTCTTTGTAATATCCCATCATTATATGTGGCCCTCTTGTCAAGATTTCACCATCTTCTGCAATTTTTAGTTCGGTGCCTTCCATTGCTTTGCCAACTGTTCCAATCTTGATTATTTTTTCTTTGGGATTGTTCACTGCTATAACCGGAGAGGCTTCTGTCATGCCATACCCTTCGAAAATATACATTTTGGCGGCTGTGAACAACCGTATTATCTTGGCTTGAATGGAAGATCCTCCAGAAACAACCAAAAGCTCTTTTCCACCTAGTTTTTCCCTCCATTTACTGTAAACCAGTTTGTCTGCCAGGTCGTACCTTAAATTATGATAGAACCCATTCTTGTTGTAGTCATATTCGCAGGCAATTTTAAAAGCCCAGTTATAGATGATTTTTTTGATTCCCTTAAGGTCTTTGCCTGCTGCTTCGAATTTGTTGAACATCATTTCCAGTACCCTAGGTACAGAGCAGAATCCATCTGCCTTGCAATCGGCCATATCGGCGGCAATTGTGCCTAAATTCTCTGCATAGTAAATACTTATCCCAAGATATTGGTAGTCATAGTTCATTCCTCTTTCATAGATGTGGCACAGAGGGAGAAAGCTAAGCATTTTGTGCCTGTAATCTCTGATTTGTTGGTTTGCGGTGCCTATAAAATTAGATACCAGGTTTTTATGTGACAACATTACTCCTTTTGGAGTTCCGGTTGTACCGGAAGTGTAAATTATTGTTGCCAGGCTATTTTCATCTATGCTCTCCTTATTTGATTCAATTGCTTCTTTATATTGATTTTCATGCTCTTCTCCCAATTTATATAAATCATCTATACTTTGGTACCCCTCTATTTTATCGTAAGTGAGAATTTTAATTTCCCTGTCAATTTTAGCCACCAAAGGAGATATTTTTTTTGCCAAAGATTCATTTCCGAAGAATATTGCTTTTGCATCACTGTGGTCTATTATATGCAGGTAATCTTCGTTGCTCAAAGTGGAATATACCGGGACATAAACCATCCCTGCCAGGGTGAGCCCCATGTCTGTAAAATTCCATTCAGGCCTGTTGTTGCTTATAGATATAACTTTGTCTTCCTTATTAAAGCCCAGTGCAAGGAAGGCGTATGCCATCAGGTGGGATTTGCGTGAATACTCGTCACAGGAGTATTTTATCCATTTGCCGTTGGACTTACGGCTAAGGATATCATCTTTGGGATACATTGTCACCAAATTTTCCAAAAGATCGAATGTTCTGGTTACTTCCATAGTATTTAGGTTGTTAAGTTATCAATTAGGATTGTTTATTACAGGTTGTCAATCGAATTTATAATGTCTTTCAAATCACTTACAAACAGATCTATGTCCTTTTTTGTTGTGTTGAATGAACACATCCATCTTACCTCTCCGGAAAATTCGTCCCAAACATAGAAATAATGTTTTTCGTTTAATCTGGAAGCAATTTCCCGAGGAAGGATTGCAAATACAGCATTGGTTTGCACGGGCCTTGTTATTTTCACCTCCTTTATTCCGGAAAGGCTTTTTTCCAGGTATTTTGCCATATCGTTGGAGTGGGTAGCAAGCCTTATATTCAAATCATTATTAAGGAATGCTACAAATTGGGCTGCTATGAATCTGTTTTTTGAGTATAGCTGGGCTGCTTGTTTCCTTATGTACATAAAGTTTTGTGCAAGTTCTTTTTTGAAAAAGAGAACGGCCTCTCCAATCATCATCCCGTTTTTTGTGCCTCCGAAGGATAGTGCATCGGCACCACAATCTTTGGTGAATTCCTCAATTTTCATTCCAAGGGCAGCAGAAGCGTTGGATATCCTGGATCCGTCTATGTGAAGATAACCATCAACGGAGTGCATTAGTTGAGCTAAAGAGCTAATTTCTTCTTTTGTGTAAAGGGTTCCAAGTTCTGTGGGCTGTGAAATGGATAGCACTTTGGGCTGGGAGTGATGTTGAAAACCAAAGCCTTTCAACTCTTTTTTTACTGTATCGCAAGTTACTTTCCCATCTTTTTGAGGCAGAGGAATGAGTTTGCAGCCTGTTAGTTTTTCGGGAGCACCACATTCATCTACATTTATATGTGCTGTTTCTGGGCATAAAATAGAGTTATGGCTGTTTGTCATGGCTTTCAATGCAAGTATGTTTGCACCCGTTCCGTTGAATACAAAAAAAACAGAAGAGTCTTTCCCGAACATTTTTTTGAAGATTTCCTGAGCCTTCAGAGTAAATTCGTCTTGGCCGTAAGCTATGGAAAATCCTGTGTTTGCTTTGTTTATAGCCTCCATTATTTCCGGTGCAACCCCGGAGTGATTGTCGCTTCCAAAACTGTGTATCATTATCAATTTTACTTTTTGATTGTAAATTTAAAAAAAATAAAACCTGCAGAGATATTTCCATGCAGGTTTTAAGAATGTTTATGACCAGTTTGGGTTAAAGAATAGCCTTGTAACCCTCGGCATCTAGTAATGAATCAGCTTCTGACGGCTCAGTCATCTCAATTTTTACCATCCATCCGCCTTCGTATGGATCTTTGTTTACGGTTTCAGGTGCATCTTCAAGAGCTGTGTTAACCTCTGTTATTTTGCCGGATAGGGGCATAAATGCATCAGCTACTGTTTTTACGGCCTCAATTGCACCAAATACCTCGCCTTTTTCCAAGGTTTCTCCTTCTGTCTGGATGTCTACGAAAACAATATCGCCAAGCTGTCCTTGAGCAAAGTCGGTAATGCCGACTGTGGCAATGTTTCCTTCAATTTTGATCCACTCGTGATCGGTCGAATACTTAAGATTTGCAGGAATATTCATCTCTTTTGATTTAAATTTTTACAAATGTATAAAAAAAACTGATATTATAATCTTTTTAATGCAAGCTTGATGAGCTCTTCCAAAGTGTAGAGCGGGTTCTCTTTATTCAATGAATCAAGTACTTTCTCTACATTGTTTTTTGTGAAACCCAAGAGGATAAGTGCAGAAAAAGCCTCTTCCCTGTGGCTGTTGCCCTGTGTTCCCATTATGAAAGAACCGCTCTCGGAAGAACCTTTTCCAATCTTGTCCTTTAGGTCTATCAAGATGCGCTGCGCTGTTTTAAGGCCAATGCCTTTTATACTTTTGAGTTTGTTCAGGTCTCCTGTTATTATTGCATTGCGCAACTCTTCTGTTGTCATGGAAGAGAGCATCATACGAGCACTATTTGGCCCGATTCCGGATACCTCAATCAAATTCAGGAATATTTTCCTCTCTTCCTTTTCTGTGAATCCGTAGAATAGCTCTGTATCTTCCCTTACATGGTGGTAAATATAAAGCTTGCTCTTTGTATTTTGTTGTAGACCAGAGTAGGTTTGCAATGAAATAAGTATTTTGTATCCTATCCCGTTGTTGTCAAGAACAAGTTCGGTAGGGTTTAGTTCTGTTATTGTGCCGGTTATATAGTCGTACATTTTTATTGAATAAACATTTGGGACAAATTTATGTTTTTAAGGTATAACAGGCAACTTTGTTTTCTTAAATTTGCTGTCCAATAATTTTTTGAAATGAAAAAGATATCCAATGTTTCCCAAATAAGAGATCAGTTTCCGGCGCTTAATCAATTTGTCAATGGCAAACCACTTGTATACCTGGACAATGCGGCTACTTCTCAAAAACCCCAAAGTGTAATTGAGATGGCAAATCAAATGAATTCATTTACCAATGGTAACATTCACAGGGCTGTTCATGAATTAAGTGCAAAAACAACCGTTTTATACGAGGGAGCAAGGGACAAGATAAAAGGATTTATCAATGCAAAAAGGAGAGAAGAGGTTGTATTTACATCAGGAACAACTGCTTCTATTAATCTTGTAGCGTTTTCACTTTCCCAAAGGTTCCTGGGAAAGGGCGATTCTGTACTTGTCTCTGCCGCAGAGCACCATTCCAATATTGTCCCATGGCAAATGGCATGTGACAGGTTCGGAGCCACTTTAAGGGTTATTCCGGTAGACCAAAATGGACGTTGGCAAATGGATAAATTGGATTCTATTCTTGACCAAGGTGTTAAAATTGTCTCTGTGGCACATATATCAAATGTACTAGGCATAATCAATCCGGTAAAAGAGGTAATTGAAGCCGCTCATAAAAAAGGTGCAATTGTAGTTGTGGATGGTGCACAAGGTATTGTACATTCAAAAGTGGATGTCCAGGAACTGGATTGTGATTTTTATTCCTTTTCGGGTCATAAAATGTATGGTCCCACAGGTACAGGGATATTATATGGAAAATATGGTTTGCTGGAAGAGATGCCACCTTGGATGGGTGGTGGGGATATGGTGGCAACTGTATCATTTGCACATACCACTTATGCAGAGCCTCCATTGAAGTTTGAAGCCGGCACACCAAATTTTGCCGGGGCTGCTTCTTTGGGAGCGGCCGTAGATTTTATAGATTCTTTGGATTTTGTCTCGGTTAATGAAAGGGAAAATGAGATAACAGCATTTATACTAGAAGAGTTTGAAAAAATACCTGGATTGGTTATGTATGGTAAATCTGAAACCAAAATCCCACTCTTTTCAATCACAGTAAAAGGGACTCACCCAACAGACCTGGCTATGCTGATGGACAAAATGGGTGTAGCCTGCAGGTCGGGGCAAATGTGCAGTGAACCGGTAATGGAAAGGTTCTCTGTAGAATCTATGTTAAGGGCTTCATTTGCAGTTTACAATACATTGGACGATGCAGAAGTTTTTATAAAATCATTGAGAAGGGCCATTTCAATGCTATCTTAGTAACTACGATATGCATCTATGGTTTAGTCAATAGAAGTTAAATAAGATTAAAACAAATATATACATAATGTCAATTAAAGAAACAGAACAACAAATTGTAGAGGAGTTCTCCATTTTCACAGACTGGATGGACAAATATGAATATTTGATAGAGCTAGGCAGATCTGTTCCAATTATTGCAGATAGTGCCAAACAGGATTCCAATCTAATAAAGGGATGCCAATCAAGAGTGTGGTTAGATGCTGAATACTCTTCCGGAAAACTTTTTTTTAGGGCAGATAGCGACGCCATAATAACAAAAGGCATTATTTCTTTGTTGATAAGGGTTTACTCCGGAAGAAGCCCCGAGGAGATTCTGGATGCAGACATTAGTTTTATAGATAAAATTGGATTGCAGGAAAATTTGTCACCAACAAGGGCAAACGGGCTGTTATCCATGATTAAACAAATCAAGGCATATGCTGTTGTATATGCTTCTAAAAATGTTTGATTTATGAGTGTAGAGAAAAGAATTGTGATGGCCTTGAAGCAGGTCTATGACCCGGAGATACCAGTTAATGTGTACGACCTTGGATTAATATATGAAATCAAGGTAGACGAAAACAACAAAGCATTCATTAAAATGACACTTACAGCTCCAAACTGTCCTATGGTAGATGAATTGTTGCAAGATGTTCATGATGCAGTATCCATGGTGCCTACAATTGAAGATGTTGCAATTGAGCTTACCTTTGAACCACCATGGGACAAGAACAGGATGAGCGAAGAGGCATTGTTTGAATTAGGGATGCTATAGACCAATATTGCTATAAATATGGAAAGTGTTTATCTCTTGCTGGGTAGCAATAAAGGGGATAGTCGTCTGTTGTTGGACAAAGCAGTCGCGCACCTTTCCAATATTGCAATGGATGAGGTTGTTTTCTCCCATATATACAAAAGCGAACCATGGGGCTTTGACCAAGATGCAAACTGGTTCCTGAACCAAGCAGTGAAAATTGATACCAATTTGACTCCTGAAAAATTGTTGGACTATTTGATGGAGATAGAAAAATCACTCGGCAGGGAACGGAGTCATGTTTTTTGTGGTTATGAATCGAGGGAGATGGATATTGATATTATTTTTTTTGGTAACATGGTTGTAGAATCCGTAAAATTGCAAATACCACATCCAAAATTGAAGCAGAGAAGGTTTGTGTTGCTTCCTTTGAATGAAATAGCCTCTGAATTCGTTCATCCTGTTGTAGGTAAACCGGTAAGTTTATTGTTGGAAGAGTGTTCAGATAAAAGTGAGGTGAATCTTTTATGAAAAATTCATTCTTTACAGAGATTACCGGAAGGGAAATCCCTTCATTTGACCTTATACACCAAGATCAGCCAGCCTTGTTTGCATACAGGACAATGGAAGAGATTTTTGACCAAAGTGGAGATATCCCGGATGAAGCACACAAACACAATTTCTTCACAATTATATTTGTCAAAAGTGGAGAAGGATCACATATAATTGATTTCACTCCTTACCAAATCCGGGATAACCGGATATTTTTCCTCTCTCCTGGCCAGGTTCATCAAGTTTATACACCATCACGTCCGTTGGGACATGTCATAATGTTTAGTGAAGAATTTCTGTGCAGATACAACATAGATGAATCATTCATTACAGATTTGGGTTTGTTTGCGTGTCAAGTAGGAACTCCACCCCTTGATGTGCCAAATGAGATCTCTGACAGGCTGTATGGAATGGGTAAAGAGATTGAATCTCTTTTCTTTAAGGAAGAGAGGTATGTGAATGAAGCTGTAGCAGCCTGGCTTAAGCTTTTTTTGATAGAATGTAACAGTGTTTCAAGAAAATTGTACAGAGGAAATACCCAGATGTTGGAAACTGGCAGGGATGTGATGGGTAAATTCCGTAAGCTGCTGGAGAAGAACTTCCGCCATTGGCATCAGGTTTCGGATTATGCCCAGGAGCTAAGTATAACCCCGGATTATTTGAATAGCGTTATTAAAAGCTCGGTGGGAAGTACTGCTAAAGAGTTTATCCAGAACAGGCTGATTACTGAGGCAAAACGGATGGGATATCATACAAATCTATCTTCAAAAGAGATAGCATACTCTTTAGGTTTCAATGATCCGGCTCATTTTAGTAAATTTTTCAAGAAGGCAGAAGGGACTTCTTTTTCCGATTTCAGGGTCGGGTAATCATTCGAGTCGGGATTTTTACATCTTTTAAAGGTTTTTTTACATTGATTGAGTTTTTTCACCATAGTACCTTTGCACTATATAATAAAACAGGTAAAAAATGGAGAAAAATAAAAGATATAATCTAGTAAAAGCATCTACCAGAGGCATGTCCAATCATGGATGGCTAAAATCTGCACACTCTTTTTCTTTTGCAAACTATTATGACCCCGAAAGGATTCATTTTGGTGCATTAAGAGTTCTCAATGACGATTTTGTAGCAAAAGCAGAGGGGTTTGGAAAACATCCGCACGACAACATGGAAATCATCTCAATTCCTTTAAGTGGAGAACTTAAACATAGTGACAGTATGGGTAATACAACCATAATAAAAGAAGGAGAGGTACAGGTCATGAGTGCGGGTACAGGAATTATCCATAGCGAGATGAACAACAGGGATGATATTGCTGTGGAATTCTTGCAAATATGGGTTTTTCCAAACAAAAAGAATGTGGAGCCCAGGTATGGTCAAATAGAAATCGGGAAAGAAGCAGTTCTCAACAAATTGGGTTTAATTGTTGCTCCTTTTGAGGGAGAGAACCATGTATGGATAAATCAAAATGCATGGTTTAACCTTGGAGTGTTTGACAAGGAAACTGAATTGGTTTACAAACTGCAAGAGCCTTCCGGTGGAGTTTACATTTTTTTGATAGAGGGTAGGGCGCATATTGACGGTCATGAACTGAACAAGAGGGACGCCTTGGCTGTTTTGGATGCGCAAGATATTGATATAAAAGTTACAGAGAATACAAAAATACTTGTCATGGAAGTACCCCTGACATGGTAGATATAACGATTATTAACAATTTAAATAACAGACAATGAAAGTAGTAGAAGGGTTGAAATGGCGCTATGCCGTGAAGAAGTTCGATTCAACAAGAAAATTGACACAAGATCAGATAAATTATGTAAAGGAAGCTATCAATTTTATACCATCTTCTTATGGATTACAGCCATACAAGGTGCTGGAAATAAGTGATCCTGCAATCAGGGAGCAACTAAAAGAGGCGGCATACGGGCAGACACAGCTTACAGATGCTGCACATTTGTTCGTATTTGCAAATTTCACGGAGTTTGGCCCGGATAAGGTAGATGATTTCATAAACTTGACATCAAATATAAACGATATCCCAAAAGAGAGCAGTGAAGCTTATCGCAATACATTGAACAACATGATTTCTTCAATGACACAGCAGCAGCTCTCTGTATGGACTGCAAAACAGGTTTACATAGCCCTGGGATCTATGTTGGCAGCCGCATCTGAACTGGGGATAGACTCTGCAGCTATGGAGGGATTTGACAAAGACAGATTTGACCAGATACTTAAACTTAAAGAGAAAGGACTGGCATCTGCTGTTATTGGAGCCATAGGTTACAGGTCTGCAGAAGATGCAAACCAATTTTTGAAAAAGGTTCGTAAACCAATGGACCAGCTTTTCGAAAAAGTATGAAAAGATATATAGATAAAAATGAGTAAAAAAATAAGAGGGTGTCTGTTTAAGGCACCCTCTTAAGTTGAAAAAAACCAAAAATCATTTCCGTTATTGAGCTTTTTCAAATGCTTCAATACCGGAGTTCAGGAAGCTCATGAATTCTTCAACTGAACTTTCGCCGACAGGTTCTGTAAGTACGTTTTGGTTGGAGTCAATCAAAACATAATATGGCTGGGATGCAACCCCGAACCTGCTAAGTTGGTAATCCCTCAGTTTACGGCCAAGGGTGTTTTTCAATTTGCCATCAATTTGTGATACTACTTGCTCGTTCTGAGGGAGTTCTGTACGGTCATCCACATACAATGAAGCTAATACATATTTCTCCCTTATTATTTCCAGAACCTCGGGTTTGCTCCATACCGTGGCTTCCATCACTTTGCAGACACTGCATGTTTGGGCTTTGAATGAGAGCAATATTGGTTTTCCTGTCTCTTTGGCACATTCAATGGCGTCTTCTACCGTGTAGTAGCTGGGAAGTCCGTGCGGTGCCCTGTTCTTGACTGTAGCATATCTTGCCTGGCCGCAAAGCCCTTTGCTGGGCTCGTTAATGGAGGCAGAACCGTTGGAGCTTACTGTTGACGATCCCAACACTATTGTGCTTCCATCCTGAGGAGGAATGAGACCCGAGAGGGAAGCCAGCGGGGCACCAAACAAGCCGGGAACCAGGTAGATTGCAAAAGAGAAGGATGCAATTGCAAGCAATATGCGGAATGTTCCTACAAAAGGAGTATCGGAGTCATGTGATGTCTTCAATTTTCCAAGAAGGTAAATACCAAGCAGAATTGAAATAGCAATCCAGATAGAAATGAACAATGCCCTTGTGAGGATTCCCCATCCAAAGTAAGCATCTACGGTTGAAAGGAATTTCAAACTGAACCCAAGCAAAATGAAAGCAAAAACAACTTTTACAATGTTTAGCCATCCACCAGATTTTGGCATCTTTTTCATTAGAGAAGGGAAGAAAGAGAAGATCACGAATGGTAAAGAGAATGCAAGTCCAAATGCAGCCATGCCCAGGATTGGTTTGATTGCAAGGCCTCCGGTGACAGCAGCCGCCAGTATGGATCCAACAAACGGCCCTGTACATGAGAATGAAACAATGACCATTGCAAATGCAACAAAGAAAGAGGCAATAAAACCTCCTTTGTCTGCCTTGGCATCGGCTTTATTTGCCAAGCCGGTAGGAAGTGTTATTTCGAAAGCTCCAAAGAAGGAGATTGCAAAAATCATAAAAAGCACTGCAAACAACAAGTTTGGAATCCAATGAGTGCCCATGGCATCTGTGGCATCTGTGCTTTGGAACAGAGCTACAATTACTCCTACAAGTGTATAGATAAGGGTTACAGAGATTCCAAACACAAGCCCTTTGATTATCCCGTCCCTTTTTTTGCCGTTGCCTCCTATGAAAAAACTGACTGTCATGGGAATCATCGGGAATACACAAGGTGTGAAAACACCTCCTAGACCGGCAGCAAAAGCTATCAGCAGGAATGTGAAAAGACCTTGGTTTGCCTTATTTTCCGATTGTCCCGAAGTAGAATTCTCTTTTGGAATGTCGTTTTTTATTGTCCGGCTGCCTTCCTGTGCAATTGTCCCGGCTTTTATGCTGAATGAAACATCAATTTCGTCCATAAGGCATTCGCTTCCGTTGCACGTTTGGAAAATCAATATCCCCTCCACTTTGAATGGCTCATTTGTAAGCCGTTTGATTGTGTATGAAAAGGCTGCTTCTTTTTCAAAAACAAGAACATCCATTCCAAAAGCATCGTCGTACTTTGGTCTTGGAGTAAGTATATCCTTGAGTTTGTCGACAGATTCGAATTCCGGTCCCTGGTTTATTTCAAAGTTGGTAGGCAGAGGCCCGTTTTCGAATTGAGTTGTGTTGTACATGTACCATGGATGCTGAATATCTGCCTTGAATATCAGGTCAATGGTGCCATCTCCGTTGTCTTTCTGCTCAAAACTCCATACCGCTGCCTCTTGGGAAAATATTGATGTGGCAGCAAAAATGGAAATGAATAATAGTATTACTTTACGCATATAATCTGTTTAATTTTTTTAAAGAAAACAAAAATAGGAAATTTTATATAAAAAGCACTAATTTTGTAGTTTGTAAATTTTATTGATATGACACAAGAAGAGCTTTTCAAGAGTTTGATTGCACACGCAAAAGAGTATGGTTTTATTTTCCAGTCCAGCGAGGTTTATGACGGGTTGAGCGCTGTTTACGACTATGGACAGCTTGGAGTCGAATTAAAAAACAACATAAAGAAATATTGGTGGGACGCCATGGTGCGCCTGAACGAAAACATTGTGGGTTTGGACTCTGCCATATTCATGCATCCAAAGATTTGGGAAGCATCCGGCCATGTGGGGGCGTTCAATGATCCTTTGATAGATAACAAAGATTCCAAAAAGAGATACAGGGCAGATGTTTTACTGGAGGATTTCATTGCCAAGCTAGAGGAGAAGATTGAAAAAGATGTAGAAAAGGGTCGCAAGAAATTTGGTGATGCTTTTGATGAACCACAATTTCGGGAGACCAATCCAAATGTACTGAGGAACAAAAAGAAAGCCGATGATGTCCGGATTCGTATGAACAATGCCCTCAACAGTAATAACCTGGAAGAGCTTAGGCAGGTTATTTTGGATTGTGAGATTGCCTGCCCCGTTTCGGGATCACGTAACTGGACAGAAGTCAGGCAGTTTAACCTCATGTTTTCTACACAAATGGGGAGTGTGAGCGAAGATGCCAGTGTAATATACCTCCGTCCTGAAACCGCACAAGGTATATTCGTTAATTTTTTGAATGTCCAAAAGACAGGCAGGATGAAGCTTCCGTTTGGAATTGCACAGATTGGCAAAGCTTTCAGGAATGAGATAGTTGCCCGTCAATTTATATTCAGGATGAGGGAGTTTGAACAGATGGAAATGCAGTTTTTTGTAAGACCTGGCGAGGAACTCAAATGGTTTGAACATTGGAAGAAAGCTCGTTTGAGATGGCATGAGGCAATTGGCTTGGGAGAGAGCAAATATCGTTTCCATGACCATGAAAAACTGGCCCATTACGCAAATGCAGCAGCCGATATTGAGTTTGAATTTCCTTTTGGATTCAAGGAGTTGGAAGGAATACACTCCAGAACCGATTTTGACCTTTCTCAACATCAAAAGTTTTCTGGCAAAAAGATGCAATATTTTGACCCTGAAACAAATGAAAATTATGTGCCGTATGTGATTGAAACATCCATAGGGTTGGACAGGACATTCCTTGCTATTTATTCATCGGCTTATTGCGAAGAGAAACTGGAAAATGGTGATGAGAGGGTAGTCCTTAAATTGCCAGCATTCCTGGCGCCGGTAAAACTTGCTGTTTTGCCTTTGGTCAAGAAAGACGGACTTCCTGACGTTGCCCGTAGGATAATGGACGATTTGAAAATCGATTTCAATTGCCAATACGACGAGAAAGACAGCATAGGAAAGAGATACAGGAGACAAGATGCCATAGGAACGCCGTTTTGTATTACCATTGACCATCAGACAATAGATGATGATACTGTTACCATCCGTTACAGGGATTCCATGCAACAGGAGAGGATTTCTGCAAAAGAGTTAAGGGGAATTATAGAAAATAAAGTTAACTTTAGGAATATTTTTTCAAAACTATAAAAACCAGGAATATGTCTGATATATCTGTAAATTATATGGGTCTTAAGCTAAGCTCGCCAATAATGGCAGCCAGCTCAGGGCTGACAGCCCAACTTGACAGGGTGGCAGAATTTGAAAAAGCGGGAGTTGGAGCTATTGTTGTAAAGTCTCTTTTTGAAGAGCAAATTGTTAATGAGGCTGAGTTTCTCCAAAGCCAGTCACATGATTATCCGGAGTCTGCAGATTACCTGCATCATTATTTGAGGCAGAATTCAATTGAGCGCTACCTCAAACTGGTGACAGATGTCAAGAATACTGTTTCCGTGCCGGTTATTGCAAGTATAAATTGTTATTCCGGAGGTGAATGGACCTCTTTTGCCAAGGAAATTGAAAAAGCCGGGGCAGATGGGTTGGAGTTGAACATCTACTCGTTACCGCTGGATATTTATAAATCTTCCAATGATATAGAGAGGGAATATTTAAATGTAGTAGAGAAGGTTTCCAAACAACTTAAGATTCCTGTGGCAGTGAAGATTGCCTCTACATTTACAAATCTCCCCGGGTTTGTAAACGCCCTTAAGGCACACGGCGCAAAAGGTGTTGTAATGTTCAACAGGTTTTACAGTCCTGATATTGACATTAAAAAGGTAAGGGTTTTCCCTGCAGATGCATTCTCTTCTCCGGAAGAGAGTTTGAGGGAGCTAAGATGGATGGGTATTGTCTCTGCACTTGTTCCGGGTATAGATCTTTCTGCCAGTACCGGAGTCCATAACGGGACGTTGGCCCTTAAGCAGATTCTGGCTGGGGCTACAACGGTTCAAATGTGCACCGCCTTGTACAAAAAGGGTGCTGTTTCAATCTCAAATGCAATTGACGATATCAACTTGTTTTTGGATACTCAAGGATTCTCTTCTGTAGAGGAATTCAAGGGAAAACTAAACTATGCAAATATAGAGAACCCTGGTAAGTTCGAGAGGGTCCAGTTTATGAAAACATTTGGGAATAGGGGATAGTGAAACTGAATGTGGAGCCTTTCCCAAGAGAGCTTTCCACCCAAATTTTACCCCCAAGGAGTTCTGTATAATACTTTACGATGGCAAGGCCAAGTCCTACGCCATCGTATTGTTTGTTTAGATTGCTGTCCACCTGGTAAAATCGGTCGAAAATTTTCTCTTGCAACTCTTTTTCAATGCCAATACCTTGGTCTTTTATATTGAATTGTATGAATCCGTTGTCAATTTGATAGCTGAATTCAATCACACCTCCCGAAGAGTATTTTATTGCGTTTTTTACAAGGTTGTTGACTATGGCGTACAGTTTGTCCCTGTCTGTATACACAACAAGGTCTTTTTCCATCTCCTGACTGCAAATCATGGTAATACCCTTTTTCTCGGTATCCATTTTGAAAAAAGTGCGTACATTATGGCATAGGCCATTCAGCGATACCGGCAGGATGTTGACACTCTCTTGTTCGGAATCCAGCAAGGATATCTTGATGAGGTCATTGAGGATGCTAATCATCCTTTGCCCGCTGTTTTGGATGATTCCTATGTATTTATCTTTCTCTTCCCGGGAGAGGGAGTCGTCTTTGAGAAGTTCTGTGAAACCTATGATCCCATTCATTGGTGTACGTATCTCGTGACTCATGTTGGCAATGAACTGGGTTTTGAGTTTGTCTGCCCGCTCTGCCCGTTCTTTCTCTTTTTTAAGGTCTCCCTTTTGAAAAATATACCTCTTGAACAAATGTCCGAGATCTGAAAATTCTGCCGGGGCTTGTATTAGTCGGTCTACATCTGACATCTCCTCTCTTTCCAGGATTTTTCTGACCAACGATAGGGGACGGATTATGAGTTTTTTGATGGATTGCATGAATACCAGCCACATAATTACAAAAAACAGTAAAAGAGAGAGGATAAGATAAGAAGAACTGTTTTTGTAAAGTTTGAACAGCAAATCCTCTTTTGAAAACCATGCTCCTCCAATCTTTGATCCGTTATGGTCCAGGAATTGGTAATAGGCTTGCAAATAATTTGAATTTTCCTGCTTGTTGTCAATGGGAGTGTTCTCTACCAATGAAATAGAATAATTGAGACTATTTGCCAGTGTAGAGACATATTGGTTATTCCATAACTTGCCCAGCACAAAATAACCGAAAGTGGGAGGGAGGCTTTCTTTTTTATAGGTCTGAGGGTGTATCGGTGCTGCTACGTACTCAAGATATCCGGCTTCTGTTTTGGTGAAACAATTCAAATATCTTTTGCCGGAAAGGGATAATAATGCAGATGCCGGTATAACCCTGGTAAGATTGTAAGGATATATGCTGTATTCAATTTGCAGAGTAAGGCTTTTATCGTATATGGCAACATAATCAAGGTCATAGGCTTCCAGTAAAGATGAGAGGTTGTAATCGAACCACTCTTGTGTCACCCCCTTTTCCATTGCTTTTGAAAACTCATCCCAGTGTGTGTAGTCCAGGATTACCTCTGTCATTTTGATGCTATGGTATTCGATCAAAGAGTTGAAATCCTGGATATACTCTTCTTTGCTTTTTTCATGGAGCATCCTGGCCTGTCTGCTTTGGAGAAACAAAATGGCAGTGAATACAATGCTAAGTATTACCCCGGCATAGATAACCATCTTCATAAGTTGTGCATTGATACCGGAGTTGTTTCTCATTGTTCTGTTTTTTGCATTGGCCACCAAAGTTAGGAAACTTTTAAAAACCCTTTACATAATAAGGGATTCCCGACGTTTTAATTTAACATGAGTTTTGTATGAAAACTTTTGCCGGTGTAATTATATGATATCCTGTCTTTGAGTGATTCTTTGAGCATGGCGTATTGCTCAATTCCGGTACAATGTCCTGTATGGATATATTTTACATGTGTGCTTGCCAGGCTTTGGGATAACTCAAGAATTTTTTTTGCAGAGTATTTTGATGTATGTAGCCCACCAATTACTTCAATTACTTTGTTGCCCGTAATATGTTGGGTGTCTGATATAATATCAATTATTCCTTTGTGAGAGCATCCTGTAACCAAAGATGTTTTTCCATCAATTTGGAATGCGAGATATTGTTCGTCGCAAAACAGATCTTCTGCAGGTTCAGTTTTGCCGTCATGTTTGATGGAAAAATTGTTTGCAGAGGTCAAAGATTTGTTGGGAGTAGAGATAATTGACAGAAGCGGAGAGATTGGTGTGAAAATAGATTTGGTGAGTATAAAACGGTTTTTGGCCGGATTATCTTTTTGCAATAGCTTTTCTTTATTGGGAATCCCGATGTATTTTCCGTTATGCATCTTATGCCAGAAAGCCTCTTTGCGAATATAAACTGTTGCCTTGTCGTTTATTTCCAGAAACTTGGCAAGGCCACCCGTATGATCGTAATGACCATGGCTAATTATCAATAAATCTGTTTGTGACAGATCAATGCCCAGGTGTTTTGCATTGTGGTAAAATAGGTCACTTTGCCCGGTATCAAACAATATATTCAGCTTTTCCTGGTTTAATAGGGGATTCTCATCGATTTCAATATACAGAGATAAGCCGTGTTCTGCCCCCATTTTGCCGGATGCGACATAATTGTCTACCAAAGTTGTGATTTTCATGGGATGAATTTTTAGGTAACTAAAGGTAATAAAAAAAGTCTGTAACTCTAATGAATTACAGACTTTGTTGTCGGGGTACTCCGACTCGAACGGAGGACCCCCTGCTCCCAAAGCAGGTGCGCTAGCCAACTGCGCCACACCCCGAAAATTTAAAGAACAATTCCTTTTGCGATGTAATCTTTCCCAAAAGGAGTGCAAAGGTATATCTTTTTTCCAATTTAACAAAAAATGGAGATAAAAAATTTCAATAATTTTGGCACGAAATATGAATCGTGTACGATATAAACGAAAACGATTAATAAATCAACTAAAGTTTTATGAATAAGATTAATTTTTATGATCTCGAGGCAGAGAGCCTAAAAGGGAAAGTAGTCCCGATGTCGGAATTCAAAGGGAAAACAGTAATTGTAGTCAATACTGCAAGTAAATGTGGGTTAACACCACAATACGAGGGGCTGGAACAGCTTTACCGTAAGTATAAGGAGGATGGATTGGTTATTTTGGGTTTCCCTTGTAATCAGTTTGCCAACCAAGAGTCCGGTAGCTCCGGAGAGATTGAGGAGTTTTGCCAGGTAAATTACGGAGTCACATTTCCAATGTTTGCAAAAACAGATGTAAACGGAGATGGAGCTCATCCTTTGTTTAAATTTTTAAAAAATGAGCTGGGTTCCATTTTTGGTAGTAAGGTAAAATGGAATTTTACTAAATTTGTGATTGATAAGAATGGAAAACCGTTGAAGCGGTTTGCCCCTTTTACCAAACCCGGAAAGATGGAAAGCTTTATAAAAGGCATTATATAATAATTCGTTGGTAATTATTGATTTATACAACGTATCGGGATATGGAGAAGGTTCAAACAAGTAATTTGGATAAAGAGCAAGTTGGAGCGGAGGTGTTGTTTATTGATAATCAGATTTGTTTTCCTTTGTATGCAGCTTCCAGGTTGACGACTCAGTTGTATGCTCCCATTTTAAACGTGCTGGGGCTAACATATCCGCAGTACCTTGTTATGATGGTTTTGTGGCAGTACAAACAGATGACTGTGAACGAAATTTGTTCCAAGCTTGTATTGGAAACCAATACTGTGACACCTCTGCTTAAACGTCTGGAGCAAAAGGGAATGATTGCTCGTAGACGTTCCATTGAAGATGAGCGTATTGTGATTGTTTCACTCTCTGAAAAGGGTACAAATCTAAGGGATTCTGCTTTGGAGATTCCTTCAAAGATAGTTGCAAATTTTAGCGGGAGCCAGATATCCAAAGAAGAGATGCTTGCATTCAAAGAGACTATTTGGAAATTGCTGGGAGTTCTTAAAACTAAATGAACTTAGCTTTATAGTTGTTATATTTGCTAAACTGTAATTTAATTTTGCGATGTTGAATTTTACCGGAATAATCATAGGGGTCATCACATTTGTGATAATAGGTCTTTTCCATCCATTGGTAATAAAGGCAGAGTATCACTTGGGTGTGAGAAGCTGGGTTTTGTTCCTCATTGCGGGGTTGGGTGCAGTTGCAGCCTCTTTGGTTGTGGCAAACATTGTTGTCTCTGCAGCACTGGGTGTGTTTGGCTTTTCTTGCCTTTGGAGCATTAAGGAGGTTTTTGAACAGGCAGAACGGGTAAAGGAGGGGCGTTATCCTAAAAATCCTAAACGAAAATATTGATCAATTATGAAAAACTTGTTTGTTTTATTGGTGATGTTTGTGTTACTCTCTTGTGGCAATACAACCAAAGAGGCTACGGACACAAACCAAAAGAAGGTTTGGGCGTGGATGTCAGGAAAAACTACCATGACCCATGACCAATGGGACCATTATTTCAGGAATGCCTCCCAAGCGGGTATAGACGCCATTATACTCGAGTGCCATGGTGGTTATCCGGAGGTCCTTGGGGACTCTACCCAATTCCGGGACAGTGCTGCAATCTTAATCATAAACACTGCATTGGAATATTCAAAAGCATATGATATTGAGCTTCATGCCTGGATATGGACTACTAACAGGACAGAGATGAGTTTAAGGAATGCCCATCCAGAGTGGTATCAGGTAAATGCTCTTGGTCAATCTTGTCTGGATATCAAGTTGTATAACAGGGAACATTACAGGTGGTTGTGCCCCTCGCGTCCAGAAGCAGTGCAGTATTTGAAAGAGAGGGTGGCAGAGCTGGCACAGATTGATGGTTTGGCGGGAGTTCACCTGGATTTTATCCGTTATCCCGACGCAATTTTGCCTTATGGCTTGCATGAATCACGGAATGTTGTCCAGGATAAGGTGTATCCGCAGTGGGATTTTTGTTATTGCCCGGTATGCCGTTCAAAATTCAAAGATCAAACAGGAATTGACCCCATGGAGCTGGAAGATCCAACAGCCAACCAAGAGTGGATGCAATTCCGTTGGGACGCTTTGGCAAACATGGCTGGCGAGGTAGCATCGGAGATAAAGGCACATGGCAAAATTTCATCTGCTGCAGTTTTTGCCTCCCCAGAGGAATCAAAAAAACTGGTAAGGCAGGATTGGGCGAACTTCAGAAACATAGATCATTTCTTTCCAATGATATATCATAAATTTTATGATTGGGAAGATGAGGCAATAATGACTGCCACAAAAGAGGGGGTTGAGGCATTGAAGGCAAATGGGAACAGGGGTATACTAACTTCCGGGTTGTTTGTAGGGCATGTTCCTGCAGAGAGGATCCCTGAATTCTTTGGTTATGCAATCCAAGGCGGTTCCCAAGGAGTTTGCCTTTTTTCGCTGGAAGGAGTAGACATGACCCCGGGTTATTGGGAAAAACTAAAAGAGGCGATTGCCGGGTACAAGTCGGGTACTTTGTAGCACCGCATGAAATCATATAGAGGCAATCAATTGTTCGGTTTCGGGAATGTACTCGGGGCCGAACAAGTTTATATGGTTCATCATGTGGTATAATTGGTAAACTTTGAAGCGTTGCTCCCAACCCTCTGCCAATGGGTACTCTTTGTGGTAACTGTTGTAAAAATCGTGCGGGAAATACCCGAAAAGCCTGGTCATTGCCAAATCGGTTTCCCTGTGTCCGTAATAGACAGCAGGGTCTATCAATACTGCGTTGTCGTTATGTGTGCAGATGTAATTGCCAGACCAGAGGTCTCCGTGTAACAAAGAAGCTCCCTCTGCCTCCACTCCTTGCAGGATGATTGGCAAAACCGATTCCAACCTGCGGAATCTGTTTACCAGGGCAGGTGTCAGCAAATTGTTATGTTCCAGCAAGTGGTATTGGGGTAATAACCTTTTTTCAAAAAAGAAATCTGTCCAGTTGTGTTTCTGTGAACCCTCTGCAATATTCAATTGAGGCGTGAAGCCAATGAAATTGTCTTGGAAAAAGCCGTATTCTTCTTTTTTAAAGCGATGCAGTCTGGCCAGCTCCTTGCCAAATTTCTTAAAAAATTTGTGAGATGGCTCTATGGGTTCTATATATTCCGTAGTAATGTAATTGGGCCCGTATGAGATTACCTGGGCTACTTGTAAAACCTGTGCCTTAGCCAGTTCCCTTAGCCCATTTGCTTCGCATTTGAACATATTGCCGGCAGGTCCTGTTTTGGTATTGGTTTTCATAAGGTAAATTTTTGATTATAAAGGTAGGGTAAAAATGGTTTTAGACGGTGCAATAAATGTATAAACAATAAAACATTGTTATGAAAAAGAGAATTTATACTTTTTTGATTTTGTCACTGGCATTGGTTGCGGGTGTGTCATCTTGTGAGACAGATGGTACCATTGGCAACGATAAGGCCACATTGGTAGTTAACCTTACCGATGCTCCGGCAGATTATGAAGAGGTCCTAATAGATGTGCAAGACCTGATGATTCACGTTGCTTTCAATGATAGCGTGGAAAACTGGATTAGCTTGCCTGTGAACAAAGGAATTTATAATTTGCTGGATCTTAGGAACGGGATGGACACTTTGCTTGCAACGGCAGAACTTCCATCCGGAAACATTTCACAAATGAGACTTGTGTTGGGAGAGAATAATTCACTTAAAGTTAATGGTGAATATTATGACCTGGAAACTCCCTCTGCCCAGCAATCTGGTCTTAAATTCAATACAAACAAACAGTTGGAAGATGGAATGTTTTACGAAATGTGGATCGACTTTGATGCTGCAAGATCTATTGTGGCAAGGGGCAACGGTACTTACGGTTTGAAGCCTGTCATACGTACCTTTACAGAGGTGTCTACCGGTGCCATCAAAGGGAGGGTTCTGCCGCTGGAAGCAAAACCATTTGTTATGGCAATTGCAGGCGATGATACCCTGTCTGCCTTACCATTCGAAGATGGAAGGTTTATGTTCAAAGGCGTTGCATCTGGTTTTTACAGGATTGAGATTGTTCCTGTTGAGGGCTTCTCAGGGAAAGTTATTGAAGATGCAGAGGTTAAAGTTGGAAGTGTGACCGATTTGGGAACTATTAATCTGGAGTAAAGATTATCACCTTAACGCCAAAACCGCACTTAAGCTGCCTTAAGTGCGGTTTTTCAATTTTTGGAGTAATGATTAGTTTAGATCGAACCTGTCCAGGTTCATTATTTTTACCCAGGCAGATACGAAGTCTTTGACAAATTTTTCGTGACCGTCTGTACTGGCGTATACTTCTGCCAAGGCTCTGAGTTCTGCATGGGAGCCAAATATGAGGTCTACACGGGTGGCTGTCCATTTTAGTTTGCCTGTTTTGCGGTCTTTCCCTTGGTAAAGCTCCCTCTCTTCGGTTACCGGGGTCCAGGCAGTAGACATGTCCAGCAGGTTAACGAAAAAGTCGTTTGTAAGTTTGCCCGGCCTTTCTGTAAAGAGGCCGTGTTTTGAGTTGTCGTGGTTGGTGCCCAAAACCCTCATTCCTCCAAGAAGTACTGTCATCTCGGGTGCAGTGAGTGTCAGCAGCTGTGCTTTGTCTATCAGTAGCTCTTCGGGTGAACTTTTGAACTTGAATTTTTGGTAATTGCGGAATCCGTCGGCCAAAGGTTCCAATACTTCAAAGTTTTCAATATCTGTTTGCTCCTGGGTAGCATCTGTCCTGCCGGGGGTAAACGGGACCGTAATATCAAATCCGGCATCTTTGGCTGCTTTTTCTACCCCGGCACAACCTGCAAGGACTACTAGGTCGGCAATTGAAATTGCTTTGCCATCTTTTTGGGTTTTATTGAAATCCTCTCGTATTGCCTCAAGTTTTGCCAGCACTTTTTTAAGCTCTGCAGGGTTGTTCACTTCCCAATCTTTTTGAGGTGCAAGTCTTATTCTTCCCCCATTTGCACCGCCCCGTTTGTCTGAACCACGGAAGGTAGAGGCAGAGGCCCATGCTGTGGTAACCAGCTGGGAAACAGTAAGACCTGATTCCAAAATTTTGGATTTAAGTGATTTTATGTCATTTTGATCAACAAGCGGGTGGTTAACTGCAGGAATAGGGTCTTGCCACAGGAACTCTTCTGCAGGGACTTCGGAACCCAGATAACGGCTGCGAGGGCCCATGTCGCGATGGGTCAGCTTAAACCAAGCCTTTGCAAAAGCCTCGGCAAACTCCAGGGGGTGTTCGTAAAACCTGCGGGAGATCTTTTCATAAACAGGATCTACCTTGAGCGAGAGGTCGGTAGTGAGCATGGTGGGGTAGTGGCGTTTGCTTTTGTCATGGGCATCGGGCATGATTTTGCCTGCCCCTTTTGCCTCCCATTGGTATGCTCCGGCCGGGCTTTTGGTGAGTTCCCATTCAAAATTGAAGAGATTGTCAAAGAAATAGTAACTCCATTTGGTAGGAGTTTGAGTCCATATCACCTCCAAACCGCTGGTAATAGTGTCTCCGCCTTTGCCGGTACCATGCGAGTTTTTCCAACCTAGTCCCTGTTGTTCCAGTCCGGCGGCTTCCGGCTCTGCTCCTATGTGGTCTGCACTTGCAGCTCCGTGAGTTTTCCCAAAGGTATGGCCACCAGCTATAAGAGCTACAGTTTCCTGGTCATTCATGGCCATCCTCGCAAATGTGTTGCGGATATCCTTGGCTGCTGCCAATGGATCCGGAACACCATCGGGACCTTCGGGGTTGACGTAAATAAGACCCATCTGAATTGCAGCCAGAGGGTTTGCCACCTCGTCCTTGTCCAGTTTGCGATTGTCATTGGCAAGCCATTTGGTCTCGGAACCCCAGTACACATCTTCGTCGGCCTGCCACACATCTGCACGGCCTCCTGCAAACCCGATTGTTTTGAAGCCCATTGATTCCAATGCTACATTTCCGGCAAGGACCATAAGGTCTGCCCATGAGATTTTCTTGCCATATTTTTGCTTGATTGGCCATAACAGCCTGCGTGCCTTGTCAAGGCTCACATTGTCGGGCCAGCTGTTAAGAGGTGCAAAGCGTTGTTGCCCTCTCCCTGCTCCGCCTCTTCCATCTATAGTCCTGTAAGTTCCTGCGCTGTGCCAGGCCATTCTTATGAATAGTGGCCCGTAGTGCCCGTAATCGGCAGGCCACCAATCCTGTGAATCGGTCATAAGTTTCTGTAGGTCTTGCTTTAAGGCTTTAAGGTCCAGGCTATTGAATTCTTTGGTATAGTCAAAATCCTTATCCATAGGGTCGGAAAGGTTGGAGTGTTGCCTGAGTATGTTCAAGTTGAGTTTGTTGGGCCACCAATCTTTGTTACTGGTGCCAGGTGCACCTATGGTATGTTTCCCGGTTGCTCCGGTAACGGGGCATTTGCTCTCTTTGTGGGGATTGTTTTCCATAAAATCTGTTTTATATGATTCGAGTTTGTAATATACAAAAAAATAAGGGTTATATCTATACTATAACCCTTGAGTCGGCAAATTGTTAAGACTTTAAATTGTCTGTTTGAGCGTTATTGCCTAAAGCTTAAGTGCAGCTTTAGAGAATAGATGTTCCGGGATTTCTGTATCAAACTGGATTTTTGTAATCTTGAACTCAGTGCCTTCGCTTCCTTGTTTGAGCATATCTTTGTAAAATATGGTCTTTGGGAACCACCTTCGTCCAATCCTTTCTACATCGCTCATAACTGATTGTTTGAGTAGTTTGCCGCTTTTTGCGTAAAGCTCCTCTTTAAGTGGGATATATCTTTCGGTATCTACCCATAGTTTACGGCTAGCATAGGCAATATCGTCTGATTTGGCGGTAAGTTCCAGTACCCAGGTTTTCCGTTGGCCTATCTGTTCCTGCCCTGTGATTTTGGAATCATAAATCTCTGTCAGCTTGCGGTCTTCCATCATATCTTCATAGGAGAGGTCCGACCCCATTACAGATTGCCGCAACATATGGCCCGAGATCTGGATGGTGCGGTCGGTAGAGGGGGAGTAGATCCATAGTTGTTCTTCTAACTTGAGCATTTTGGTCCCTTGTTCGCGGGGAGGTGAAAGGTATTCTGTAAAGGATTTTTGCGAGCCTACTACATAGGACCTGGAAGTTATTGAACGGCTGTTCCTTTTGCCATGGATTGTCATTGTTGATTCAAAGACACGGCTGTTTGCAGACATATTGAGGTCTACCTTTTCCAGGATTGATTTTGCCTGCTCCTGACCAAAGCCAGTGAGTGAACAAATTGTTAATATAAGAGTAAATAAACATTTCATATTGATGTGTTTTTATGCTTCTAGTTCTTTAAATAGTTGAGATGTTTTGCGTTTGAAAATTCCAATCCCTGCCAGCATTGCCCCCACAACTGTAGAAAAAAGCCCGGGAATAAAACCAATATAGTAATCTGCAGGTGTTATCCGGGTCTTTATTTGGGATGGGAACATCAATGCAGATCCCTCCATCATTCCAGAGATGTCTATGCCGTTTTCCTGAATGATGGCTGCTATTGCCAACCCTATACCGGTGCCAATTACCGATCCGGCAATTCCGATGAACACAGATTCATATATAAGTGTGAGGTATACGTGGCTTTTCTCTTCTCCCATTGCAAGGCGTACTCCAAATTCGCCATACCGCCTCAACCCGCCCAGCAATCCTGCGTTCCATAATACCAATGCCATTGCAAAAATGAATACAGAAATTATGTAGATGCTCCAGACATCCAGCATTCCCACCAGTTGACCCATGTTGTCCTGTTGTGTGAGCGATTTCATAATCGGGTCAAAGTCATCATTGCTTTCCAGGTAGTTTTGGTTGAACCTTGTGGATATCCCCAGAGCTGTTTCATTGTTGTAATAACCTGTTTTAAAAAGTCCTATAATTTCTCCGGCACTATCGTACATATCCATTGCCAACCGTGCATCTTCCAGGTCAATGATTATTGCCCCCCTGTCCATTGCCTCTATACCGAATGCAATTGTTCCGGCAACAGTGAAATTGTACATGGACATGCTTCCGTACATTGTAGAGCCTATGAGCGTTATCTGCTCCCCCGGGTTTACCTCCAGTTTTTGTGCAAACTCCTCTGCAAGCAAGGCCTCTCCTTGGTTTTGAACCATCCTGCCTCTTACAGTGGAATTTTCTATGTTCAGCCTTTTTGGTTCAAGGCTGTTTGGTGACAGCAAATCTACCGCCATGCCTGTGGAGGGTCCTTGGGATTTGGTTTCACCATCTTCTCCCGGGACATCTACAAGTCCACCGAAAAGAATCCTGGCAGACCAGTCAAGATTTGGGTATTGTGCAGAGAGCTCCTCCATCAATGAGGTTGCATTGGTAATAGCAAGGTCGTTGGGCCTCTGCCCGGAGTTTTGGGCATAGGCTTTTGTCATTACTTTCAGGTGACCGTGGGTAAAGCGGGCATTCATCTCTACCGTATCTCCCATAAAACCTGTTATATAGGCGTTTAAAAAGACAGTGAGCATGACTCCTGTTGCCACCACTATGATTGGAAGCCGGCTGCGGCTTTTGTCGTAGAATAGTCCTTTGATTAAAAACTTTATCATTGTATTTTCCCCCTTAAAGCTTCTGTTGGATTCATTTTGGCTATTTTGCGCGAAGGCCAGTAACTGACAATTGTGGTTGTCAGAACCACAATGAGGATAGTGCTGGTTACAAGGCCTGTCGTGTATATTGGGTAGAGTGTTTGTGCCATTGCCATACCGTAGTCGCTTGCTTCAACCGGAATAGACCATCCGCTCTTTGCTTGCCATGCCAGGAAAGGTATACCGTAAATGGCAGAGACAACTGCTGCAAGCACCGAGTGCATTGCCCCTTCTACGGTAAATAGTGCTACTACCTCTTTTCGTGTGTATCCCAAGGCAACGTATGTCCCTATCTCTTTTTGCCTGCGGAATATGGATAGTACCTGGGTATCGAATATTGCCAGCATTGCCAGCAATAACAGAATCACGTAAAAAACAGACTGCCCGGTAGTTTTGGTTTGGATTATCTTGTCTACGGAGGCTGTCAATTGTGATTTTGTTTTTAGTGTCCAGCCGCTGACCTCTGCCCGTTGCGTGTCGGGATCGCGGTAGGTCAAAAGAGTTGCCTCTCCTTGCAGCCCGGTCATCTCCCATAGTTTGTCCAGGGGTACATAAACCTGCCCGGTTTCAACTGCAGGCACATTGCTTGTGAACACCTCTGCAATCACAATTTCTGTTGCATCAAATGTTCCTTGTGCATCCCTCCAACGTATTGTCAGATAATCGCCTTTGGAGAGGTTCATGCTGTTTGCCATACTGTGCCCGATGAACGCGGGCAGTGCTGTGGTTGAGGTGTCCAGGGTATGGGTTGGCAGCAAGAAAATTGTTTGTTCTGGATTGATTCCCTTTATAATTGCAGATTGCATACGTCCCTGAGGGTAGATTGTCCCTTGGATAACCAAAATGGGTTCCATATCTCCTATGGCAATCTCTTCTTTGAACTGTGAAGGGATTGGTGAGTGGCTCCCTGCAAGTGTGAACGGATCGAATGGGTCATAATTCTGGTGCCAGTATTGTCCTCCGCCTATCTCCCAATTGGTCATGTCTGTCTTTGCCTGGTGGTCCCAGCCAACCATTATTCCTTTGAGCCAGATTATGACTACAAATGAGAAGGATAAAACAATCACATTTAGCCAGGTGCGCATCCCGGCTCCAATCAGGTTCCGGTATGCCAGTTTGAATGCCGTTTTCATTGTGTTGTGGTTTTATCTACCTCTCCGTCCAGCAAGTATACTTTACGTTTGAGGTAGTCTATCACTTTTTGGTCGTGTGTTGCAAACAGGAAGGTGGTTTTGAGCTCTTTGTTTAACCGTTCCATGGTTTGCAGTATATTGTGTGAGTTGGCAGCATCCAGGTTGGCGGTTGGCTCGTCTGCCAGTACCAGTGTTGGTTTCTTTACCATGGCTCTTGCTATGGCTACCCTTTGGCACTCTCCTCCCGATAGTTGTGGTGGTTTTGAGTTAACCTTGCTTGTGAGCCCTACCCATTCCAGGGCCTCCATCACCATCTTTTTCCGTTTTGCCGGATCTGTTTTTAACAATAGCAGCGGGAATTCTACGTTCTCGAATACAGTATGTACCTGTAGCAGGTTGTAGCTTTGGAAAATGAATCCCAGATTCTCTTTCCTGAGGCGGGCGGCCTCCTTTGCAGTAAGGGTTCCGATTGAGTGCCCTAAAACGTTGGCAGACCCCGAGGTAGGTGTATCCAGCGAACCTATGATGTTTAACAGGGTTGTTTTGCCGGAACCACTGGGCCCCACCAGTCCGGTGAATTCTCCCTCGTTGAATGTTAGGTTGATGTTGTTTAGAGCCACGAATTGGGATTTTCCCATTGGAAAGGCTTTTACCAGGTTCTGGATCTGGATTATTGCTCTTTTTTCCATTTTCATTTTGTTTAGAATGACAGTTGTTTAGTGGTTATAAATCAGCATTAGCTGGATACCGGTTCCTGCAAAGAGGTTTTGTGCGCGATTTTGTGATGGTATGCGGTACTCCTTTGGGTTTGAGTAACCCATAAGGTTTAGTGTAAGTTTGTTGAATTGCCTTTGCCAGTTTATAAAAAAATATGGTGATTTGTTTGTCCAGTCAAAGTAGGTTATGACACTGAATTGGTCAAGCAACCCGGATGGGTACATTGCATTGATAGCCGAAAATGTTACTGGTTCTTTGAATTGGAATGGTTTCCGGTCAAACGAAGCTATGAGTTGTTCATAGGTGACGGTTAGTCCGTTGCCAATGGCAAAAGTGTAGTCTGCCCCTATGTTCAGCAGGTGCTGGTTGGTTAGCAGGCCGGTATCTTCCCTCATGTTTGTCCAGGAAGCCTCTGCCCACCATCCCACCACCCAATCGAATTTTGCATCAACTCCAATTCGGTTTTCTGCTATTTTGTCCGGGTAATTTTGTGGCTCCAATATATTGTTTTGGGGTATACTCCTTCCGTCTGTCACCCGGTAATGGTAAGATATCGCTACCTCCCCTTTGCCTGCAGGGTATTGGATACGGCCGCCTGCCTCTGGTAATGAGTTATGGGTATTGATACTCTCCCATCCCTTTGGGTTGTTATTGCCGTAGAGCATCCAAAGCCAGATATTTGCGTTGTTCAGGAAATAGTATCTCCCGAGTACTCCCCATACCCCGTCTGTAAGTTGCAGGGGGTCACGAGGGTCTACTTGGTCGAACCACATGAGTGGCCGTAGCATTGAGGCAGAACCAAAATTTATTTTTTGAAGTCCGGCCCTTAGTTCGAATTGGTTTGCAGAGATCCTTGCCCAGGCGCGGTATGGTTTGATTTGACCCTCTGCATTGGAATATTTGAACCCGTCCATTCCAAGGTTTCCGTAAATGTTTGCAGAGGCTTCAAAATCGAGCAATACTTTTCCTTTGCCAGGAACCTGGTAGTTAAGCTGTGGGATATATCTTGCTCCGTTCCACCACTGGTATTGGTTGTTTGGGTTGTAGTGGGTGTATGCAGAGAGTTGCCCTTTGAAGGTTATTTTATTTTGTGTGGATGAGTTGCTGCTGAACTGGGCATTAAGCGGAATGGGGGAGAGGATTGCCAAAATCCAAACCAGTGTAAATATGAGTACCCTGTTTGTCGTATGATTGATTTTTCCCATCCTTAGGTGTTGTTTATCTTTTTGATATTCCGTATGCTATAAATTTGGTCAGCTCCAGTATAACCTCCTGGGTTGAGCCATACATTTTAAGGAGTTCGGGGTCTTTCATAAGTTCTTGTACTTTGAAAGCTATCCTGAAGAGCATTTCGGGTTTGAAATCATCCCGGAAAATTCCCTTTTGTTGCGCAACTTTCATATCGGATAGGATTTTTCCCCATACCTCTTTGGTTTTTGATTCTACAAAATGAGCTAGTTCGGGTTCTTGTCCGGTATAGAAATCTTGCATAAATTCTGGGCTTACATTTTTTGTCCCCTCTTCTTTGAGCATGACAATACCCTTGATTTTTTCGGTGGCAGGAATATCTGATTCCATCAACTTGTTGTATTTGACAATGCCTTCGTCTACAACGTTGCTGAATACAGTCTTTGCCAGTTCTGTCTTGTTTGGGAAATATTTGTAGAAGGTCATTTTACTAACCCCTGATTTCTCGCAAATTTCTTGTAGGGATACTCTCCGGAAACCATGCTTCCAAAAAAGCTCCCTTGAGTTTTCGAGAATATTGTGGTACTTTTTGCTATTTTTTTTTTGCTTCATAGATGTACTAGTTTTAAAAAACTGTACAAATGAAGTATAAATAGACTAAAAATGCAAATAAAAAGAGAAAAAGTATATTTAGATACTCTTATATATTTGGTCAAAAGGGATTCTCATCCGGTCGCCCTAAACGCCTTTTCTGCAACGCCCTAGCCGCAAGTCTTTAGCGTAGGGTCAATTAGTTCAGCTCTTGTTTCCGCCTCGTTCATTTCGTTTTTTTAGTTTGTTTTCTATCGCTTTTATTTCTTCAAGGTCGTTTTTGTCGGCATTTAAAGCTTCATAAGCCTTACGTTTTTGATCGAATTGTTCGTATAACTTTTCTACATGGCTTTCCATTTGTGCATTTGATACTGTTCCACAGCCTTGCAAAATTTTCTTGTTCTGAAAATTCAATAAACGGTCAACGTTTTCTTTCCAAAATGCCATTGTTAAGTCTTTACGCTCTTTTACAGTTAGTTCGGCAGTTTCGAGGAAGATAACCACCAAACGGTTCAAGGTATCAATTTCATCTTCGGTAAGATAGTTCTTGGCTGTGATAATATCCTGCTTGCGAACAATTGCTCCTTTCCACGAAGTTAAGCCCATGTTCTCTTTTTGTGCATTGGCTCTGCCAACAATCAGTTCGGCTGCGGTTTTGCCGGTAACGGCAAACAGTAATTTGTTTTGGGTTTCGGCAAAAAACATTTGGGTGGCTTTGTCGGTGGCATCGTAGTCGCTGCTAAGGGCAAACAAATCACGTACTTTTTGGTAAAAGCGTTTTTCGGAAGCACGAATATCACGTATGCGGCTGAGTAACTCATCAAAATAGTCGGGACGACCATCGGGGTTTTTTAATCGTTCATCGTCCATTACAAAACCCTTTCGCAAAAACTCGGTAAGGTTGCGGTTTGCCCATTGCCGAAATTGCGTACCACGTACCCCACGCACCCGAAAGCCAATAGCCATAATCATTTCGAGCGAGTAAAACGTTACGTTATAGTTTTTGCCATCGGCGGCAGTTGTAAAGTAATTCTTTACAACTGAATCGGCATCTAGCTCGTTCTCTTTTAATATATTCGACACATGTTGCCCAATGTTTTGCTTTGAGGTGGAAAAAAGTTCGGCTATTTGTGATTGGTTAAGCCACACGCTGCCATCTTTGGCATAAAGGGCAATGGAGCTTTTGCCATCGGGGGTGTTGTATATGATTAGGTCGCTCATAGTTCTAATTATATCATTGAATAAATTTACTTTTTATCAGATAAGCTGCATTGAAAAAAAGAAGAAAGTACTCAAAAAGTCAAGTTTGGGATTGTCAGATGTGGGGATTATATTCTAATAGGGTTTTCGGTAAAAATCATTTGCTATTAGTAGTTAAGAGTGTTAAAATTCTGTTTTGCAATCTTTGCAGTAATGTGTTCTCTTTAGGTTTCCAAAAGGTATCCAGGCAAATAATGAAATAAGGATCGTAATTATTTTCTTAAAGCCATTTGTCCCTAAACCAGTTATAATGTTGTTTGAGCCGCAGTTAGGGCAAATGGTTTCATCTGTGTTTCGTTGCGCTTCCAAAAGTTCCTGGGCCATTCTCAGATCCTTTTTGTCTACCATAACCTGTACCCCGGCACCCAGTACTCCGTTTAGATGAGGCATAAGATTGGTGAAGTTCTCATTTGTGAGGAAGCTTTCAATTCCGTTGTTCTCTAGCATTCCTTTTATGAGGTTTGCTTCAACGGAATTGTTGCATGTAATTAGTGTTGTTGTATCCATATTTAGGAGTAATTTTAAAATATTTATTTTTGACCCTATTTCCTGATAATTTAGTAATTGCCAACTTCCAGTTCATTGCTCTTAGCTTCTACAATGGCCACGCCCACATGATTAATGGCACACCCAGTATAATGATAATGATGGTAAGTGGTATTCCCATTATGGTATAGTCCGTGAATTTGTATCCTCCGGGTCCCATAACAAGTGTGTTGGATTGGTGACCAATGGGCGTAAGGAAAGCGCATGAACCACCAACAGCAACTGCCATAAGGAAAGGGTCAACAGAATAACCAAGGCCTTTTGCCACATTAATGGCAATTGGGGCCATAAGTACTGCTGTAGCTGCATTATTTATGATCCCGGACAATATCATGGTTGTGGTGAGAATAATTGCAAGGATTTCCCATGCTTGCAGAGTGTTTCCAATATTGAGAACGGCATTTGCAATCATTTGTGCTCCTCCGCTTGTTTCTAGAGCAGTCCCCACTGGAATCATGGCCCCAAGCAATACTATAACGGGCCAATCTATGCTTGAATAAAATTCTTTGAGGGGTAATGTTCTTGAAAGTACCATTACAATTGCTGCCATTGTAAAGGAAACTTCAACCGGCAATATCTTGGCAACAACCAAAACAATGGCAGTTGCAAAAATACCCAGAGCCAGGGGTATTTTAGTTTTATATCCTATCCGTAATTCCCGTTTTGCAAGTGGCAGGCAACCTATAGAGGTTATGTTTTCATGAAGGTTGTGTTCTCTTCCTTGCAGCAATAACACGTCTCCGGTCTGAAACTTTATATGATCCAGGCGAGTGTGTATTTTTTTATCTCGTCGGGCTACTGCCAGTAGGTTTATTCCGTACCGGCTACGCAAACGAAGGGTTGCTGCAGTACTGTTGACTAACCTTGAATCTGCCATAACAATGGCCTCTGCAAGGGTTATTTTATCAGATCCTTGGGCATCTTTCCTGAATTTTTTGTCTCCAACAAGCTTTGTCCCGCTATCTTCAATAAAAACTTTAAGTTCATCTGCTTCTGTTTCAATAATGATAACGTCATCTATTTGAAAAGTTTCATCGGTGTCGGGAGCGTGAATCCTTTTTTTGTTGCGGATCAACCCCAGGACCTGGATGTCGGCTTTTGTGACTGATGCTAACTCCGAAATGCTTATTCCTTTTATTTTTGAATCTTTTTCTACCTTTACCTCTGTTATATAGTCTTCAATATCAAAGAGTTCTTTGTCGGATTTTTTTGATGCTCTTTTAGGGATTATTCTCCATCCCAGTAACGTGATAAAGAGAACGCCTGCAATGGTGAGGATAACACCCACAGGGGTGAAATCGAACATTCCAAAAGGTACTCCCGTTTCATCTGCCCTAAATGTGGCTATTATTATATTTGGAGGAGTCCCTATCAGGGTGGTCATACCTCCAAACAATGAAGCAAAAGCAATGGGCATAAGGAAGAGTGACGGGGGATTTCCACTTTTACTTGCCATGTGGATGGCTATTGGCATAATTATGGCTAATGCTCCTACATTGTTCATGAAAGAGGATGCGACAGCTACAAGCACAGAGAGGGAGAAAATTTGCAAAGTAGTGTTGTTGCCAAGTTTCATTACCCATTTCCCCAATAGGTCTACTACACCGGAAAATTCGAGTGATTTGCCTATCACTAAAACAGCTGCTACAGTAATAACCGCCGGATGGCCAAAGCCGGTAAATGCTTTTCCCGGCTCAATAATCCCGAAAACAAGCAATATGCACAGGGATATCAAAGCAACAAAATCATGTCGTATCCGGCCCCAGGCAAAAAGGAGCAAGGAAAGCCCCAGTACTCCAAAAACAATGTAATGATCCATGGTTGGTATCTGTAAATTCCAGACTAAATTAACCATATTTTGTGTAAGGCAAAATACTATCTTTCTATTTTTAATTTGTGTCAAATATCGTACTGATTAGGGAAACATTCCAACTACAAAATCTCGACATTTACACGACATTCCCAATACACGATGTTACCGCCTGTGCGTTTTTATCTCTTTGTCAATAAGTCAAATAACTCCTCGTTAATATAATAATTTCCTGTTCCTAATTTTTCTTTTCGTAACATTTTATCGTTCGCCAGTTTATTTAAATAATTTGCAGCGGTTAATCTTGATACTCCTAAATCATTTACAACAAATTCAATTTTTGTATAGGGATGTTTGAATAAATTATTTAGCAAGTCTTGACTATAAAATTTGTAATTATCCCGAAGTCGGTGCTTATAATCAAGCATTAACTCTTTAATTTTGATAATCAATTCTATTGTCTCTTTTGCAGTTTGTTCAACTCCCTTTATCATAAACAATAACCAATCCTCCCACAAATTTTCATCTCGCACATTTTGTAAAAGACGGTAATAATCAGGTTTGTGGTTAATTATATAATTGCTCAAATATAGAATTGGCAATGATTGGAGGTTTTCCAAAATCAAGTATAATATGTTTATTATCCTGCCAGTCCTGCCATTTCCGTCATAAAATGGGTGAATGCTCTCAAATTGAAAATGAATAATAGCCATTTTAATTAGTGGGTCACAATCTTGAATTTCTGAATCATTTATGTATCGCTCAAGATTCGCCATTAGCCCCATTATTTCCCTATAATCTTGAGGTGGAGTATATATTGTCACACCCGTAGCAGCATTTTTCAAGGTAGTTCCAGGTAATTTTCTAAATCCAGCTTTATTATCTTCCAATACTTCTTGAATTTGCAGTATGCTATTATTGGTAAGCAGTCCAGTATTAGTTATAAGTTCAAATCCTTTTTTTAGCGCAGAAATATAGTTCTGAACCTCCTTCGCTTGAATGGATTTAAAAGCGTCAAGTTTCAATTCAGATTTGTATAAATCGTCATGCGTTGTAATAATATTTTCTATTGCAGAGCTGTCTTTGGCTTCTTGTAATCCAAGTGTATTAATCAAGATATTTTGATTGGGTATTGTCGATGCAATTCCTTTTAACTCAGCTAAGGCAGCATGTGCTCCGGGTAAAGCTTTTAAAACCCTTTTAGTTTCCAAATCAATATTTAATGGTAACTCTGCTAATCCCCAAGTTGTCATCTGTAAAGTGTTTTTAAATTTCTATACAAAGATAATGTCTTTTGTATAGAAAACGACAAAATTTATACATATCAAAATCAGTCTGTATAGAAAACATTCAAATCTATGCATGATGTGAGTGAGTGTTAACGCAAATTCACTTGTATTGCGATTGCTCTTTTGCCACCGTTACTTACATCTTGAATGCGTACCCGAGCTTAAGGTCAATTGCCAGCACTGGTTCCCAGTAACTCGATGATAGTTGAAATTATGGGTGAATCATTGAGAAAAAAAGAGAGAAAAAATTAGTACTTTTATGATTAGTTTACAGCTCTTTCTTAGTGGTCTAATTGTGTGTGATACGATGGACTATTTGATGTGATATATTCACGCTATTCAAAATCTTCGTACAATAGATATTTTTTTCGCATGCTTTTATATTCTGCCAACTCTTCTTTCCAGCTATCCCGTATTTGTTCTTCTGTCCACCCTTCTGATATTTGTTCCCGTAATTTGTCTGTTCCTGCTAATTTGTCAAAAAAGTCAGGGCGTGCAAAAAACTTGTCGGGAGCTTTTGAGTAATATTCCAAAATGTATTTGAGGGAAAATCTGATACTGTCGGGGTCAAGTGATCGTAAATCAGTACCATAACACAAGTTTCCTTGTTGCTCGACATGAACCGACATGCCAGATTTTGATCCAGGAGTAAAGGTGAATTCACCAAATGAAGGGTCGGGGTAACCAATGACCTGGAATGGGAAGTCTGTCCCACGACCAATACTGCAATCTGTACCTTCGAATAAGCATAGAGAGGGAAACAAGCGTACAGATAGGTGGTTGGGTAAACTTGGCGAAGGAATGACGGGTAATTCGTATCTGGATTTATGTGTGTAGTTTTTTAATGGAATGACAGTCAGGTCACATTGCTTCTCATTGTCAAGCCAGCCTTCTCCGTTAATCATTTGTGCCAGCTCTCCTATAGTCAATCCATGTACCATAGCGACCTTATGGAAACTTACGTCCGATTTAAACCGGTCGTCTTTGCGAACGGGACCGTCAACTTGCTCTCCATTGGGATTTGGTCTATCCAGAATCATAACCGGGCGATTATTGTCGGCACACAACTGCATCACATTATGCATCCCCACTACATAAGTATAAAAACGTGCACCTACGTCTTGTATGTCAAAAATCATGATGTCAACCGAGCTAACCAATGAATCTGCCTGATGGTTTTCTCCATAAAGGGAGTAGAGTGGCAAACCCGTTTTCTCATCTATACCATTGTTGACATCTTCTCCACGTTCTATGGTTCCTCGAAAGCCATGCTCGGGGATGAATGCAAACTTAAGGTCTACTTCATTTTCCAATAGGACATCTACAAGGTGTTTATCCCCGACAATGGTAGTTTGATTTGCCATCAAACCTACCTTCTTTCCTTTTAGTAAGGGCAGGTAAACATCCAACTGTTCTGCACCTGTCAATATTTTTGCTGACTCAGATTCCGATTTTTCGGTTTTACTTTTACAACCAAAAGAGAGTACCCCAATGAGGGTAATCAACATAAGCAAGGTTTTTTTCATTATATTGAGATATTATTAAGTTGCTAATTTAGGTAAATATATTATTGCCGCTATTTCCCGATTAAAGAAGAATTGATTTTTCTGATATTTTTCAGTAGAATATCCAGTGCCTCAAAATCTGTGACCCATTTTGATTTTGTGAATATTCCGAAATTTGATTTGTTGTTGAATTCAGGGATAAAATCAATATTAACACAGTTAATCCCTACATTAATATCATCTGCCAACCGGAGCGAATCTAAAATGGCTGTTTGCACTGAATAATGGGAGAGAAAGGCTTTGACAATATTCTTGTCATTCCCTTTTATTATTGTCTGTGAATCAAAATAATGGTTGTCTAACTTAAATGTCTCCTTTTTAAAGGGGGTCAAGTTGTCAAAAAAGAAACGTTTTCGGATGCTTAATTTTTTTTCGTTTGATATTGATAAAGGGAAAAAGGAGCCAAAAAACAGATCGTTGTTTTCTAAAGCTTTAGGGTTGTGATATCCAATTAAGTAGATTTGCTCTCCATTTTTATCCGGAATATAAAATGTTCTCTTGGTCATGGCAGACTGCAGTAATTTTGTTTGTTGAAGATGGTTTTCTGTATAAAAAATTTGCCGTTTAGTCTTTAACGCAAATTCATTAAATACTTCAATTATTGGTTTTTCGTTGTCGGTATAATCCATGTTTAATCTTTTTAATTGTTGGGACTACCATTTTATTGCGATTGCTCTTTTGCCCAGTATGTAATTGTCAAAGATTATTGTGCCTTTTCTCTTTGCTGCAGCACAACACACATGCAGGGGCAGGAGGTGTTCCTCTCTGGGGTGGCAATATCTTGCACCCGGTGCCATTGCCCAATTTTTAAGCATCTCTTCACGCTCTTGTTGGGAGTGCTGTCCGGTGCATAGATCTGTAAGCCAATCCTGGAAGTTATCATTAGCCTCATCTGATATGTTTGTTCCGCTCCAGTCAAATGCCCGCATATTGTGGAATGAGAATCCGGACCCGATTATCAAAGTATTATCATTTGCAAATTGACTCAGGACCTCTCCAAGTTGCAAATGCTTTTGAGGGTCCAGTCCTTTTATCAAAGATATTTGGGTAACAGGGATATCTGCCTGCGGAAACATCATTAGAAGCGGGATAAATACTCCATGGTCAAGGCCTCTGCTCTTGTCAATTTCCAAAGCCAAGCCGTTTATTTTGAATACCTGTTGTATTTGATTGACAAGGGATATGTTGCTGGGAGCCTGATATTGAATTTCGTATGCCTCCTGCGGGAATCCGTAGTAGTCGTATAACAGCAACGGTTTTTCACTTGCCGTGACTGTCGGGACTGCCTCTTCCCAATGGGCACTAATTACAATTATAGCTTTTGGTTTTTCTATCTCATTTGGGAGCTTTTTCATAAAGGAGACCATCTCTTTATGGCCCGGGTCGCCAAGTATCGGCAACGGACCTCCTCCGTGTGATAAGTATATTATTTGTGCCATAGGTTTTATAACATTTTCTTTTTTATTGACCAATAAATATTAAACTGATAGCTTTTGGCAAAGTTAAACCGACATTTAATTCTTATCCCTCCTCAATAATCCATTTCTTAATCTTTTCAAGGTCAAATCGAGTAGGTGTAATATTAAATTTCATATCAGTTTTCATTTTAGTGCAGTATCTCTTTTTGCATTATCCATAACGGTTAACTGTATGTAGTGTAACCGACTGTGGACTACAATTGTAGGATTTACTACTATCCCGTCTAGTTGCTTTATACATTGTTGAGCGTTCGTGCATTATTGTTTCTCTAACCTAATATAGTAAGGGTAACTATAATACTCTTTTTCAGCAGCGGCTAATGCGGATATTGTTCCTGATAATACATCACCATGCTTGTATAGTTTCAACGACATAAATTGACTAAATTCATGCCTTATATCATCCGAGGGTAAATCACCAGGAAACATGCCAATAAATGAATTTTTATTTACCAATCCAGTCAGCAAAAAGGTTTTATTGGGTATTGGATTGTTTTGCGTGAAATATGATTTATAAGTAAAGTCGAGATAGTCAATTATTATGTTTCCATCTGATTGAATTTTTAATTTACAAGGTATATCAAGGTCTACAACTTTTATTGTCCCTTTCCAATCTCCAAAATATGTAGAGTCAGAAGTATATGGCTTATATTCGGCTACTTCATTAATTGTAGTTGGGTTGTATTCTGGGAGGACTATTTTGCTTAACTGATTGGTAATATGTTGGCAATATTGTTGGTTCGAAATATTGAGTATAACGGCGATAGCAATATTTTCTTTTGGGATTAGTTTTATCATTGAACTTGCGCCCATCATACCACCTTCATGCCAAACAACTTTATACCCATTATCATTAGGTTTAAAGTACCAACCCAACCCATAGAAAACCGAATCATAGTAATGATATAATGCATTCTTATTTACATAACTCTGCATTAAATCAATCGTTTTCGAATCTAACAATTTTTTATTTCCACTTTTTAGATGGAATTTTCCGAAGAGAATTAAATCATGAACACTTGAGTAAATATTTCCAGCTCCTTTTGTGTTATTTAGAACATCGGGTAGAAGACTTAAATCAGAACCATATTTTTTTGCAATTGAGATTCCCTCTCTTTTTAGAGAATCAACAAAAGTATTTTTCATAGCAAGCGGTATAAACAATTGGTTTTCCATAAATTCAGAGAATTTTTTGCCGCTTTGTTTCTCTATTATATAGTCAAGTAATCCGTAACCAAGATTAGAATACTCACATTTTAAACCAGATGGATGGAATAAAGATCCGTATTTATTAAATGCCGCTTCAAAATTATCTGTTTTCAAATTTTCATCAGCATAGCTGATTTGCATGTAGCTACCTAATCCTGATGTATGATTTAATAAATCAACTACTTTAACATCTGATGAAGATCCTTCATAAATCTTAAACTTTAATGGTTTAATATATTTTTCGGCTGGTAAATTAATATCAAATTCAGTTTGTTTATCAAGAATCATAATTGCTGTGGCTGTAATGGGTTTTGAAACAGACGCTAATTGATATGAAGTTGAAATAGTTGCTGGAACTTTATTCTCAATATCAGCAAATCCAAATGCTTTTTCGTAAATTATAACTCCGTCTTTAGCAATAGCCACAGAAATTGAAGGAATAGACTTATTCTCAATATCTTTATTGATTTGATACTCAAGGTCACTAAAATCATAGTTTGATTGTGAAAATCCAGTTTTAAAAATCTGGATAACTAATAAAATCAAAATTAGTTTTTTCATGTTATTGTAATGTTTCAAGGTTTTCTTGTATGACGCACAACGGTTTCGGGCTTTACGTTCGGGTGGGTTTCAGAGCACAAAACTGTCAACCATCCATGAACTTGAATAGAAGCACAAAGCTCCAAATTTGCACGTCAGCCCGCCTGACGCAAAACCCGTGTTAGCAGTAGTGGTTCTATTTTTCATCGATTTCATTGTTAAACATTGTGCGTAATTTTTGTTGTAAAAGTTTCTTGTCAGGCAGTTGTGTTTTATATTCTGAAACCATTGTCGGTGAAAGACTTCTACTTAAAGCATATTCAACAACTTCGCTGTCTTTGTCCTTACACAGCAAAATCCCAATGCTGGGATTTTCATTTGGCTTCTTAACATCCCTGTCTAATGCTTCTAAGTAAAAATTCAGTTGCCCTAAATGGTCGGGCTTAAACTTGTCGGCTTTGAGTTCAAACGCCACCAAGCATTGCAGTCCACGGTGATAAAAAAGCAGGTCTATAAAAAAGTCGCTGTTGCCAACTTGCAATTTATATTCTTCTCCTATAAACAAGAAGTCTTTGCCAAGTTCTATTATAAAATCCTTCATCTGCCTCACAAGTCCACGCTGTAAATCCCTTTCGTTATATGGTTCAGGTAGGTTTAGAAACTCAAATACATAACTGTCCTTGAAGGCGTCTGTTAAGTCGTTTTTATTTTCTCTCACCACCAGTGAGAGTTTATAATTACCAATCATTGTTCGCTCAAAAAGGCTTGCAGATATTTGACGGTCGAGTTCTCTTTTACTGTAACTTTCTTGCTTAATAAGTTTAAGATAAAACTCCTTTTCTTCAATTGATTTACATCTTGAGAATACGAGAAGATTATTTGTCCAACTAATTTCTCTCACCAGTGGTGAGAGTTTTGGAAAGTCCTTGTAACTCTCATAAAATTGTTTCATTCTCCAAAGATTCTTGTCTGAGAAGCCTTTAATTTCGGGTTCATTGGTCTGAATGAATTTGGCTAATTCTGTCACAACTGAGTCGCCCCATTCCGATTGCTCAATTTTCTTACTGATATATTCTCCAATATTCCAATAGAGGTTTATCAGTTCTGCGTTTACAAACCTTATCGCGTTTTCCCGAGATTGCTTTATTAGATGAATTATGTCCGTAAAACGATTATCCATTATTTATATCTATATGCTACAAATTTATGTTTTTCAGTCGTGTTTATCTTTTTTGTTTATCTTTTGAAATCGGCTTTTGCCATTACTGCTAACTTGTTTATAGGTGTGTAAAAGGTGCTTTAAGGGTAGTAAGTGTCTGGGGCTAACCAAACCTTTATTGGGGTTTATATTACTTTCAAACTTACTCCGGACTCTAAAAGATGAGTTGCATAACTGTGTCTTAAACAGTGCAGTGTAAAGTTATGTTTTTTATATACTCTTCCCAAATATTTATAGAAAATTTTTTCAAGGCTTGTTTCACTGTATTGACTTCCTTTAATCTGCCCTTCAATCAGGTAGTTGATAGGTAGATACATTCTGTAGTGTTTTATACTCATATCCATTATTTTCTCACTTACAGGTAAAACTCTGTCTTTTTGCTCTTTCCCATTTTTAATTGTGATTGTTAGGCGTTTAGAGTCAAGATCTTTGAGTTTAAGATTTAATAATTCACCTCTTCTTAAGCCACAGGCATATATTAGAGTCAGAGCTGTCTTGTGTTTGAAATTTGGAATTGATGTAAGCATCTTTTCAACAGCCTCTTTAGGAATAACTTTTGGTAAGGGACAATATTTCTTGGGTCTTTCAATATTATCTATTGAAAGACTCCTGTTTTCTACCTTCAAGAAGAACAGCTTAATGGCATTAATAACTTGGTTCTGATATGATGCTGAGTAATCTTTTTTAATAATGTAATTTGCAGAGTTGTTTAGTGTTTTCTTTCCTTTCCCGAATCTTTTTGACAGGTTGTAGTAATATCTTGGTTCTATCCTGAGTACAGGGGCAACAACTGTGACTTCTTTGGGTTTTTGCATTTTGAGCCGTTAGGTTGCCAGAGATGGTTGCAATAATTGCGATAAGCAGGAGTTTCTTCATTTTATGTTCACCAAACTTTTTATGTTCATGAAAAAGCAAAGGAGAACTTTAGATAATCATGTAAAAATAAAGTACAACTTTAGATATTCATAAATATTTTGTATGTTTACCACTGAAAAACTATTTGAAACTTACTAACATGTTATCCCGAAAAATAAATCTTTTAGATGCACAAAGTGAAAGCATTTTCCTTTGGGGTGCAAGACAAACAGGGAAAAGTACATTGTTGAAAATGATTTTCCCCGATTTGCCTTATATTGACCTGCTTAAATCAGATGAATTTGAACGTTACAATCGCCGGGCATCCCTGTTGAGGGAAGAGCTTAGTTTGCTTCCGGATAACGAGTTAATTATAATCGATGAAATTCAGAAAATTCCGGCCTTGCTGGATGAGGTGCATTGGCTAATGAGTAATAAGAACCTCCGCTTTATATTAAGTGGCTCTAGTGCACGTAAGTTGAGACGTAGCGGTGTAAACCTCTTAGGGGGAAGAGCTATTCGAAAACATCTGTTCCCATTTGTAAGTGCAGAGATTCCGGATTTTGATTTGATAAAGGCTTGCAATAACGGTATGCTGCCAAGGCATTATCTTACCGATGATGCTAATAAGCGTCTCAATGCTTATGTAGGCGATTATTTGCAACAAGAAATCAAAGCAGAGGCTCTTACACGAAACCTGAATATATTTTCCCGTTTTATGGAGGTAGCGGCTTTAAGTAATGGAGAGGTAATTAATTACAACAACATAGCATCGGAGTGTGGAGTTAGCGCACCTACCGTAAAAGAGTACTTTTCTATTCTAGAAGAGACCCTCATCGGCTATACAATACCAGCCTTTACCAGTAAGGTAAAACGTAGGGTTATCCAATCACCAAAATTTTATTTTTTTGATGTGGGGATTGCAAACTTCCTATTGAAAAGAAAATCTCTTTTACCCGGTTCACCCGAATTTGGACATGCACTTGAGCATTTAGTCATACAGGAAATAATTGCTTACATTGGCTACGCCGATTCAAAGCATTCATTGTCTTACTGGCGAACAACATCGGGGTACGAAGTTGATGCGGTAATTGGTAATGCCAGAATTGCAATCGAAGTAAAATCTACTGAAGAGGTTCAATCATATCACACCAAAGGATTGAAGGCGTTCTCCGAAGAGTTCCCGGATTGCCGTTTGATTATTGTTTCAATGGATAAGCATCCACGTCGATTGAACGGAATTGATGTGCTTCCTGTGCAAATTTTTCTTAAAAAGATGTGGGGAGGGGAGGTGTTTTGAATTGGATCACCGGATTAGTTAACAATGGGAGTTTGATTTGCTTTATTGATTACTCCGCTATGCGTCGTGATCCCCTGTTGGGGGGCCATGGTTATCATAGAGTTTCACTGTTTTAGTCCCCGATTTCAAAAACGGGGACTAAATAGTATTCATGTTTATTTTTGGCCACTCCCTTTTTAGAGCGTTAATGGAGTTAACGCATGTTATTATGGATTAATTTTTACAGTTTATTAAATTGACAATTACTTTAATCATAATATCCATTTCCTCTTGTTTGCTCACAGCAATCATCAATGTCAAAGCTACCAATGTGTTGTCCGCAATTCTTTTATTGCCGGATCTGTCATATAATATACCATTCTTTGATAGAAAATATAAAAACATAAATGCTGCTATCCTCTTATTCCCGTCAGAAAAGGAGTGGTTTTTCGTTACAAAATAAAGAAGATGTGCGGCTTTTTCCTCAACACTCGGATAGAGATCTCTCCCTTCAAATGTCTGATAGATTGTTGAAATTGAACTTTTAAATGAATCGTCTTTTTCTCTACCGAAAAGATCGCTATTGCCATACGTCCTTTTTACTAGTTTTATTTGACAAATAGCTTCGGCGTAGGTGATTCTGTAAACATCTTTACCAGAAGTATTTATAATAGATAGAGACTGATAATCATACTGGTCCAATATATCCAACGCATATGAATAGTCAGATATTATGCTTAATAACCCTTTGCTCTCGTCTGTTGATAAATCTTTGCTCTGAACAGCAGAAGCTAAAATTTTGATTGTTTTTTGTAGTTCACACAATTGTTCATTTTGCTGTCGAAGAATTTTTTCATTAATTGAGTAACCCTTAATGAGATATTCCTTTAGAATCTTATTTGCCCAGATTCTAAATTGAGTACCTCGTTGTGATTTCACCCTATAACCAACAGATATTATAACATCAAGATTAAAATAATCTACTTGGTATGTCTTACCATCAGAAGCAGTTGTTGCATATTTTGCAACAACTGATTGTTTATCTAATTCGTTTTCTCTAAATATATTAGAGATATGTCTGGAAATAACGGACTTGTCTCTAACAAACAAATCAGTCAATTGCGTCAAACTTAACCATACAGAGTCCTGTTCAAGTTTTACCTCAATCTCTGTCATTCCATCATCTAAGCTGTAAATTTGAATATCAGACTCTTTCATACTAATATTTATTTGTAAAGTTATGATAAATTAATGCAGGATAACTTGTTTATAGCTGTACTAAAGTTAAGGTTATAAAATTATAATTTAATTCATTAGAATCCAATATTTACCTCTGACAAATTGTTGGAAATCAATTTGACAAACGAGATTGTGATTGTCATTGAAGTGTAAGGATAGATGTTCTAAGCCTTGGGATTGCCTCGCTTCACTCGGCGTTCCCCAGTGGGGGTTGCTTCAAAGAAGAAAAAGCCTTATGCTGTGCTGGGGATTACTCCGCTATGCGTCGTGATCCCCAGTGGGGGTTGCTTCAAAACAATAAAAGCCTCGGCCTGTGGCCGTATAAAGCAAAAAATATGATTGTTTTGAGCATTTGGGATTACTCCGCTATGCGTCGTGATCCCTTGTGTGGGGTGCTTCAAAGAAGAAAAAGCCTTATGCTGCGCATAAGTTTTTTTTGTTCCGGTCTGCGTGCTAAAGCAAGCTTTGCACTTGCCGGAAATAAAAAAACCGGGCTTGTGCCCGGCTTTTTCTTCTTTGGCGGTGAGGGGGGGATTCGAACCCCCGGAACCCTTACGAGTTCGGCAGTTTAGCAAACTGCTGGTTTCAGCCACTCACCCACCTCACCAAAACCCTGCGGGTTAGCGCAGGGAGTGCAAAGATACAAATTCTTTTTAATCTGCAAATACTACTTTTGCGGTTTTGCTATGTTTTCACGCATTTCGGTGTCTGCCTGTATGTTGCGGAATTTGTAGTAGTCCATTATGCCCATGTTGCCAGAGCGGAATGCTTCGGCCATTGCCATTGGTATTTGTGCTTCGGCTTCGATAACTTTGGCGCGGGCTTCTTGTGCCTTGGCTTTCATCTCTTGTTCCAATGCAACAGCCATTGCGCGTTTTTCCTCTGCGCGTGCCTGGGCAATGTTTTTGTCGGCATTGGCTTGATCCATTTGAAGAACGGCACCTATGTTGCGTCCTATGTCTATGTCTGCAATGTCAATTGAGAGAATTTCGAATGCTGTTCCGGCATCCAACCCTTTTTCCAGCACTACTTTGGAGATTGAGTCGGGGTTTTCCAGTACCGATTTGTGCGATTCTGCCGAACCTATGCTGGAAACGATTCCTTCACCTACACGTGCAAGGACGGTCTCTTCTCCGGCTCCTCCAACCAACTGTTTGATGCTGGCTCTAACTGTCACACGGGCCTTGGCTATGAGCTGGATACCATCTTTTGCCACAGCTGTTACCGGAGGGGTGTTAATCACTTTTGGGTTTACGGACATTTGAACAGCTTCAAAAACATCACGGCCGGCCAGGTCAATTGCTGCAGCCATTTTGAAGTTGAGGTCTATGTTGGCTTTGTCTGCTGATATAAGTGCGTTTACAACTTTTGGTACATTCCCTTTTGCAAGGTAGTGTGCTTCTAGTTCGTTGGGGTTAAGTTGCAGACCTGCTTTGGTACCGGTAATCATTGCCATTACAATTGTTCCGGGAGGAACTTTCCTCCAACGCATCAAGACAAGCTGCAAAAGTGACATTTTGACTCCCGATATGAGAGCCTGGAACCATAGTGTAACCGGGAAGAACCACAACAAAATAGTGAGGCCTACCAACGATATACCTATCCACACCAGAAATACGGTAATACTTTCCATAATTTAGTTAGTTAGATTTGTAATTTTTATCTGTGAATTTAATCCAAAACAGGTTTGACTGTGATTTTGTTGCCATCTGTGTTGGTTATTTGAATGAGGGTTCCGCTGTTGATTATTCCTGACTGGGACCATACCTCGGTATCTATTCCGTCAAAACGGGCTTTCCCCGATGGGGCCAGGCGGCTTAAGGCTACTCCGGTTCTTCCGGTAGCCAATCCTTTTTCCAAAGGTGTAGTGTCTGATTTTGAGCTGATACTTTCTGAGAGGGAAATGCTTTTCCATGTTTTGGAGCGTAAAACCATCCAGGTAAATGCAGAGAGGGTGGCAATAACGCAGGCAAGCACTATGATTCCGGTAAGATTGCCATATTCAATGAACGAGAGAACAACTCCGCCAATTATGGAAAGCAAACCAAGGAT
>Ga0334900_1000435_pt1 | contig 62015 bp, 48 predicted proteins | sample GraSluR3_MG_2_FD_207231 | JGI IMG/M metagenome (GOLD analysis project Ga0334900, IMG submission 207231) | Sludge microbial communities from methane-producing bioreactor in Wageningen University, Netherlands - Granular Sludge_31_08-R3 | ecosystem: Engineered > Bioreactor > Anaerobic >... | reverse complement strand
ATCCTATACATTAAACAATAATATAATCTAAGTTATGAAAAATATACTATTATTATTTAGCTTTCTATTGCTGTTAAGCACTAACGTAATTGCTCAATGTAAAATAATAACATATTCGCACAACATGCAATATTCTAGTGCAGAAACTGAACATGTTATCGAAAAAAAGATTTTGTTCGACAACAATAGAGGATTAAGCTTTCATTATTCTCAATATTATGTAACTCTTAATCCTGTTGCCTATATTGAAAACGATTCAATTGCAATTTCTGCAACTTTATTTGATAGAGTTAACGATGAGTATAAACATTTATCAGTTTTCGTAGATACTCTTACGCAAAAGAATCGTATTCAATACAACATAATGAGTGACTGGAGTTCTGTGTCTTCTACCCTAAAAAACCAATATAAAGGTGAAAACATGGAAATGTTTCTTGCAATTTTTCCAGATTCAAGCTTTAACCTAAAAAGAAAACTTAAAGTACGAAAAACAAAAGAAATAAAAGAAATAAATGGCTATTCTTGTAAACTGGTACTCGTGTCTGAATATGGTAAAGAGTATTCTGTTTGGTATACAGATGAATTTAATTATAATTGGTTGTTTTTAAATTTTATTTATGAATTACCAGGAACAGTAATACGAATAGAACAAAACAATAAAATTAGATTAGAATTATTAAGCATTGATGAACTTAATTTTGATAAAATACCATTTGAACCATTTGATCTTTTTGAAATTCTTTGTAAATGGGATTAATATAACCAGCCCATAACAGCAAGTAAGCGTAATAGCCCTGCCGCAGGCGCAACACAGGGCTACATACACCTACTTGCATCACGTTAGGGCAAATTGAAGAAAAATCCTGCAAATATTGAAAACTGATGAGAAAGCCAATTGAAATAGGGAAACTGATTTTTAAGACAAAAAAAGACGCATTGGGATTTTTTAAGCAAATCCTTAACGCTTATGAATTTGGAGAATCTATTTCATCACAGGACTTTGAGTATTTAAACGAACTAATTAAAGTACAATCTGACTCAGAAGAACTTATTGGTTGTGGACTTCAAGGAATTAGGATAGCAAAACTAAAATATAATACAAAAGGATTTGAGTTAGTGAAAAATGACAAAACAACTCAATTGATTTCTTATACAAAGAGAATTAATCCACCAAGGACGGATATTACTAAGTTTCGAGAGGCTTGCAGACAAGCAATCCAAGAGGATTTACGAAATGTGAAACTTTCCTATTTTGACAATTATTCCAAGAAAGGAAAAGCAAAATGCCAAGAAACAGGAGAACTATTAAAATATGATGAATTAAATGTTGACCACCGACAACCAAATACTTTTTCTGTAATTGTAGACAGATTTGTTGAGTTGAAAAATATTGACTTTAAAAACATTGATTATTTGACAATTGATGGTGGTCCAAATGAGCTTGCAGACAAAAAATTAAAAGAAGATTTCAGACAATACCATAAAGACAAAGCCAATTTAAGGATTGTAAAAAAGACTTTGAATTTAGGTCGTTCTTTTCAAGCGAGAGTTAACCGACAAAAGAAAGATTTGACAATATAAAAAATGGCAAAACAAAAAATTGAAACTGTTAGAGAATTGATTTATTTATCATACTCGAATTTGGCAATGGCTCATACTGCTGTGGACAAGAAACAAGATAAATATGGAGCATTTAATTACATGATTCGAGCAAAATTATTCAAAGGGCTTAAAACTGGAACTATGAATATGAGAACAATTTTTGACGATGAAAAAATTAAACTTCAAACCGGACAGATTTGTAATTATTGTGGTTCGACAGTAAATCTAGCTTTAGACCATATTTTCCCTCAAAAGCTTGGTGGAAAAGACGATGCGGAGAACTTAATTTTTGCTTGCCGTACTTGCAATAGCTCAAAAGGGAAAAAGGATTTAATGGAATGGATGAATTTTAGGGGGCAATTTTTACCTTTAATGATTATCAGACGCTATTTAAAGCTAACTTTTAATTATTGCAGCGAGAATGGACTTTTAGACAAGAATATTGACGAGTTGAAAGATATGGACTTACCATTTAGAATTGACCTGTTGCCAATCAATTTTCCGAGTCCTAACGAATTGATATTAAACATAGAAACAAATAAAAACGCCCCATAATATACAGGAATATGAGCGGTCTGCATTCCGAAAGTATTCGGAACCCAGCGAGTATTCCCGGTTGAACTACATCACAACTTGAGTAAAATGTTTTAATTTTTCTATGTACTTTGCGAGGGGTTTGTTTAAGTTTTTGTGGTATTTGAAGATTTCGATTTTTGGGGAAGCTTACAAGAGCAAATAAGCAGTTTTTAAGCAAAACAGAAACTATCGTAAATATTTCAGTTTTTACGAAAAAACCTGTATTTTTATTACAAAATTTAAAAAGGCAGTTTAGTTTTTGGACAGACTGCCGTTGGCAGCAAAATTGCTCCGTCCTAAAAATCCGTCAACAAGCTACAGTACTGCCTATTTATATGTATGAGTTTTATCTTTTTTAGTTATTTGGGAAAATGTTATCTTTAAATTCAGAATTTTAATAAACAAGTTTAGATTCTATTGAATATAATTTGAGTACCATTAATGATAGATTTATTACTAATAATTACTAAACGTGAATACATTAGTATATAGTCAATTGCTCATACCTTATATCATTGCAATTTTTTTTGCAATAACAATGGGAGGTAGTGGCACAGCTCCTGCATTTTCGGCTGCGTACGGCGCTAATGCAATTAGGAAAAGCTTAATCCCCGGTTTATTTGGAATTATGGTTTTTTTAGGTGCTATTATTGCCGGTAAACAAACATCTACAACAATTGGGCAAGATATTCTGAATAAAGACAATATGACCCTTGTGATTGTATCAATAATACTGTTTTCGGTTGGTGTTTCGCTATTAATTGCAAATTTGTTTGGGATACCTCAATCAACCAGCCAATCAACAGTTTTAGCTGTAGCAGCAGTAGCAATTTATTTAAACGAATTTAATTCAAAAAAACTATTATTCGAAATTATTCCTACTTGGTTTATTTTGCCGGTAATAGCTTTTTTTATAAGTTTCTTCATCGGTAAATTTATTTGTCGTTTAAAACTAAAGAATAAATTGCAATCATTTGAAGCACAAAACGAAAAGCTTAAGCCTTATTATGATTGTATTCTGATAGTTGTAGCACTCTATGTTGCATTCTCAATTGGTGCAAACAATGTTGCAAATGCTGCAGGCCCAATTGCTTCAATGACAGCAAATGAATTAGGGGTTTCAGTACATGATAACTTTACATTAATAATGATTCTTTCTACTTTAATTGTGGCTCCGGCATTCGGAATTGGGAGTTCCTTGTTTGGGCATAAAATTGTTAAGAATACAGGTAAAGATATTATTCAGTTCGGAAAATTTGAAGCTGTTGTAATATCTTTTGTGTCGGCAAGCCTTTTGTTGTTAGCTTCTGTTACTAAAGGTATCCCTACATCTTTAGTACAACTTAATGTAGCCTCAATTTTAGGCATTGGAGTGGCAAAATTGGGACGCAAAAATATTATGCATAATACTAATGTCAAAAGATTTTTTTTAATGTGGTTAATTGCACCATTAATTGCATTTAGCTTATGCTTATTGCTCATTTATATTGCAGATAAATTTAACTATTTATGATATACTACATTTGATAATTATTAGTTTTGCAAATAAAAAATATGAAACTTTTCTCTTATATCTTTTTACTCCTTTTTTTGATGATTATTCAGTCGTGTAGTAATAAAGATTTTAAAATTGATGATTTAAAATCATTACAAATAAATAAAATCCCTAGTGGTTCCGGAATTACATTATACGATAGAAATTATTACGTAATTGGAGACGATTCCCCTTTTTTGTTTGTTTTAAACAAAAAGTTTGAAATATTAGATAGTATTTTGTTAATAGATTCGGTTTACACTGTGGACGGGAGGATTTCAAAATCACAAAAGCCTGATTTTGAAGCATTAGAAAATATAAATGAAAAAGAGCTTGTAATTTTCGGGTCCGGATCAAAATCACCCAAGAGAGATGTGTTTATTAGAGTGCTTTTAAATAATTTAACTATTGAAAAGTATTGTATTTCTGAATTTTACGATTCGCTTAAAAAATTACCAATTATGCAGAATAGCGAGTTAAATATTGAAGGAGTGGCATATTACGACGAAGATATTTTTCTTTTCAACCGTCAAAATAATTTAATACTAAAATATAATTATGAAGAATTGCTTTGGTATTTTAAAAATAAAAATAATTTGCCAAAACCTATAATTATGCAATGTAAACTCCCTACGATAAATGATATTGAAGCAGGTTTCTCAGGTGCTGTAGCCCTAAAAAATGAACCTTTGATTGTTTTTACTGCATCTGTAGAAAATACCGAAAATGCTTACGATGATGGTGAAATTTTAGGTAGTTTTGTTGGTGTAATTAATATCTCGAATAATACAATATCTGATGTTATTGATTACTATGAAATTTCAACTAAAGGAGAAAAATTGAAAATTGAATCTGTTTCTATTCTAAAAGAATTGGATGATCAAAAAGCAGATATTGTTTTAATTTCTGATGACGATAAGGGAAATTCAATAGTCTTGAATGGGACACTATCGTGGTATAATTAAAATACTAAGATAACTCGTAAAATTTTAGAGAATAAAATATACTAATATGGCTTTAATAAAAACGGTAAATAATAAAACACCAAAAATTGGAGAAGATTGTTATTTGGCAGAAAACTGCACAATAGTTGGTGATGTTACAATAGGCAGTCAATGTTCGGTATGGTTTAATGCAGTTATTAGGGGAGATGTTCACTATATAAAAATAGGGAATAAAGTTAATATACAAGACGGAGCTATAATACATGCAACTTACAAAAAATTTCCGACTAATATCGGCAACAATGTATCTATTGCTCATAATGCCATTGTACATGGTTGTAATCTACATGATAACGTATTAATTGGGATGGGAGCTATTGTTATGGATGGTGCAGTAGTTCACGAAAATTCTGTGATTGCTGCCGGAGCAGTAGTTGCACCCGGTACAATTGTAGAGAGTGGAACCGTTTACGCCGGAGTACCTGCAAAAAAAATTAAAGATGCTGATATAAATCTTGTAAGAAACGAAATCAATCGAATTTCGGAAAGCTATATTATGTACTCAAAATGGTATAAGCAGGAGTAATGAGTATTATAAACTAATAATTTATTCAAGCTCAAAAATTACTTGCATTTCGTATCTTATTTTTATTGTTTTTGTGCCTGCATTTGATTCATGTATTGGCTCAGAGGCATTAGAATATATATCGTAATCGTAATAATATGGATATGCTTCCTGAAAGTTAGGAATCTCTGTAATATTTATTACTTCGCCAAGCTGTTTGTCAATTGTTTCAACAAGATATTCTGCCTTATTTTTTGCAGCAATTAAAGCTTCTTTCTTTACTTCCTGTCTGATAAGCTCCATATCCGAATGTTCCATTTTACCAAGATACATGTGATCAATTCCTTTAGTTTCTATTGTATTCAACAGATATTCTGCTTCAGTCAAACTGTCAAGTTTAATCTTAAATTGTTTACTCTTTAAATAATCGGTATTGTAATACCTGTAATAATTACTCAAATTATCAGTTATCAGACGTGTAGTATCAAAACCAGCTTCTGAAATTTCTATTTTCAGTGCATGTTCAATTTTTTGAATACTAATTTTTGTCCCCATATTATTATTATTGTGGTAGTAATAATCGTTGTAGTTTACTCCATCGTAATACTCTTTAATACTAATGTAAAACCAAATTTCATTAGGAATAATCTCTTTCTCGGCACTTCCTGTTACCGAAATTGTGCGTTCTGACATTTGCATAGATTCACGAGGTGAAAAATTGCATGCACTCAAACTCATTATTAATAATGAGATTAGAATGAGATTTAGGTAAATGGTAGCTGATTTCATATTGTTTATTAGTTAAATATCTTATAATTAATTCATTATTAACGATACACTTGTTGAAATATTATTTTGGCATATAAATACACTAATATTTACTCGCTATAAATTAGTGAATTTATGGATTCTATACAGTTTTAGATTAAATAAGCAAAGCCCGTTTTGGCTTGCTATTTTGTGAAATATAATTACAAAAACCTTATATATTTAATTGACATACGTTATTTATTATAATTATTAACTAATTTTAATAAACAATTTTGTTAAAAAACTTGTTAAAAAGTAGATAAGCCTTTTGAATTTTTAGAGAGTTTTATTATATTTCGACTTTGAAAACATTATTAATTAAAAATAGAAATTATTATGTCAAATTATCATGAACCTGCAGAAGAACTCAGTGCACAGGCAAGAGATTTTTCGAGAGCATTAAATAGTTTAAAAGAAGAGATTGAAGCTGTTGATTGGTATCACCAAAGAGTAGATTTAACCAAAGACGAACAATTAAAAGAAATTATGGCTCATAATAGAGATGAAGAGATTGAGCATGCTTGTATGACACTTGAGTGGCTGCGTAGAAATATGCCCGGTTGGGATGAAGAGTTACGAACCTATCTTTTCAAAGAAGGAGATATTGCTCATCATGATCATCACGACGATGAAGATGAACACAATCATTCAGCAGGTGGAGATTTAAAAATTGGTAAACTATAAAAAATAAGGAGATTATATTATGGATATGCTTAGACAATCATTTGCCCCGATTTCTGCTCACGCTTGGGAAGAAATCAACGAAGAAGCTACAGATATACTTAAATCAGTTTTAAGTGCAAGAAAATTTGTTGATGTAGAAGGACCTAAAGGTATAGATACAGCATCGGTTTCTCTCGGTAGATTAGATATTCCTGCAAATCAAGACAAAAAAGCAGTTCAGTATGGAATACATCAAGTAATGCCTCTTGTAGAAGCAAGAATTCCTTTCGAACTAGACATTTGGGAATTGGACAACATCGAACGCGGAAGCGAAGATATAAATCTGAATAATTTGCACGAAGCTGCAAAAAAAATTGCGATTTTTGAAGAAACTGCAATTTATAATGGTTTTGCTGCCGCAAATATTGAAGGATTATACAAAGCAAGTGAGCATAAACCAATTAAGTTGAATGCTGATGCCGAAAATATAGCAGAATGTATCAACAAAGGTATTATAATGTTTAATGATGAAGGAATAGAAGGTCCGTTTAATATTGTTGCAGGTAGCGAACTTTATCAAAAAATTAATAGTAGGAGCAAAGGTTACCCATTACGTAAGCATTTAAAAGATATTATTGGTGGTAATATAATTTTAAGCAAAAATATTAAAGGTGGCTTAATTGTAGCTGCAGGTAGTGGTAACTTTAGACTTACTTTAGGTCAGGATTTCTCTATCGGTTACGATTCACATAATAGTACTACTGTAAAACTCTATCTTACAGAATCTTTTACATTTCAGGTAATTGATCCTGCAGCAGTAATTGTTTTACAATAAGTAGAAACTGATATTTTTTAAAAAAAAATAGCTGCCTAAATTTTATGTAGCTATTTTTTTTGTCTATTGCTTAGCGATGATTTTTCTTATTTTTGCAACTTATTCAAACAAAATATTAAAATGATAATTTCATACAATTGGTTAAAAGAATATATCGACTTTAAAGAAAGTCCTGAAGAATTAGCTGTAATTTTAACCGACTTAGGTTTAGAAGTAGCTTCTATTGATAAATTTTCAAGTATCGAAGGCGAACTCGAAGGTTTAGTTATTGGTAAAGTAAAAACTTGCGAAAAACATCCCGATGCAGATAAGCTTAGTATTACTACTGTTGATATTGGTTTAGAAAGAAATTTGCCTATTGTATGCGGAGCTCCTAATGTAGCTGCCGGACAATCTGTTGTTGTCGCTACTGTGGGGACATGCCTTTATCCAACAAATGCTGATAGCTTTAAAATAAAAAAGGCAAAAATACGTGGACAGATTTCGGAAGGAATGATTTGTGCCGAAGACGAAATAGGTTTGGGTACGTCTCACGAAGGTATTATGGTATTGCCCGAATATTTAAAACCAGGAATCTTAGCATCCGATTATTTTAAAATTGAGAAAGATTTTGCTATCGAAATTGATCTTACACCAAACCGTATTGATGCAGCTTCTCATATTGGAGTTGCAAGAGATTTAGCAGCTTATTTTAGTAAAGAAAAACCAACCGGAATAAAGCTAAAGTCTGTTGAAGAGTTTAAGCCCGATAATAATGATTTGCCCGTAAGTGTTGAAATACCCGACCCAAAACTTTGCCCCAGATATATGGGTGTAACACTTAATAATTTAAATATAAAATCTTCTCCTGATTGGTTGAAAAATCGATTAAAAGCTGTTGGTTTAAATCCAATCAATAATATCGTTGATATCACTAATTATGTGATGATAGAAACAGGACATCCATTACATGCTTTCGATGTTGATAAAATTGAAGGTAAAAAGATAATTGTTAAAACCCTGCCCGATGGTACTAAGTTTAGAACGCTTGACAACGAAGAAAGAAAGTTAACAGCTACAGATTTAATGATTTGTAACCAAAACGAAGGTATGTGTATTGCCGGTGTTTTTGGTGGTATAGAGTCGGGTATTAGCGATTCTACAAAATCTGTATTTATCGAAAGTGCTTATTTTAATCCTGTATCGGTTCGTAAAACAGCACGATTACATGCACTTAATACTGATTCTTCTTTTCGTTTCGAAAGAGGTGCAGATATTAATATGGCTCCTTACGCTCTTAAGCGAGCAGCATTGTTAATTAAAGAACTTGCCGACGCTTCTATTAGCTCTAATATAGTGGATGTGTATCCCCAAAAAATTAAAGAAGCAGAAATTATCCTTAAGTACTATAATATCAATAGGCTTATCGGAAAGCAAATCCCTAAAGAGGTTATTAAAAATATATTGAATGGTCTTGATATTTTAATCTTAAATGAAGACAACAACGAACTTAAAGTAAAAATTCCTACTTATAGAGTAGATGTAACTCGCGAAGCCGATGTTATTGAAGATATTTTAAGAATATACGGATATAATAATGTTGAAGAACCTGCCCAATTGCGAGCTTCTTTATCCTACTCTGAATATCCCGACAACGAAAAAATCTTTGACACAGCTTCATTAGTGCTAAATGGTAAAGGATTTTCTGAAATTATGTGTACGAGTATTACAAAACGAGATTATTATAAAGATACTGAATATGATAATTTGATTGTTGATTTATTTAATCCCTTAAGCAACGATTATAATTGCATGCGAGCTGATTTAGTTTTCGGTGGCTTAGAAAGCATTTGCCGAAATATTAAACATCAACAAACAAGTGCTAAGTTTTTTGAATTTGGAAATATTTACCGAAAAAAAACCTCTGAATTTACTATTAACAATGCGAATTCGTATGAGGAAAAACAGAGATTAGGAATATGGATTACCGGCACACAGAATGAAATAAATTGGGCTTTAGAAGAAAAAAACGTTGATTTGTTTCAAATAAAATCGTTTGTAGAATTGTTGCTCAAAAGGTTTGGAATAGAACTCTCTATTATTGAGATAGAAGAAACAACAGATTTTAGATTTGAATATGGTCTTAACTATTATTGTAATAACAAATTAATTGCAGTATTTGGTAAAGTATCTAAAAGTTTGTTGCAACTTACAGATATAGAGCAAGATGTGTTCTTTGCTGATATTTTGTGGGAACAAGTAATTCAGTTTGCTAAGAATATTAATGTAGAATATAAAGCTTTAACAAAATTTCCGAGAGTAAGAAGAGATTTAGCTTTACTAATAGATAGAGATATTAGCTATAAACAGCTTAAAGATATAGCAGAAAAAGCCGAAAGAAATTTTTTGAAAGAGATACGTTTGTTCGATGTATATGAAGGTAAAAATTTGCCCGAAGGAAAAAAATCGTATGCGATAATGTATATTCTGCAAGATGAGAATAAAACCATGACAGATAAGCAGATAGATAAGATTATGAAAAAGCTTATTGATGCTTATGTTAGGGAAATTGGAGCAGAAATTCGGTAAAGTTCTATAGATTCATTTGGTGTCGGTTAAGCCGGTGGTTATTGTAACTCGATATGTTCGATACACAGTTTTGCTTACCATTATAGGCCAAACAATTAGCGGTACTAAAGTAATCAAACTCTATTTACTCTGTTTATTTGGTATAAATATTTATTAAGAGGAACTCAAAGCAGCTAATTATCTAATTATTAGATGTTTGTGAGTAATAAGGATGGTTTTTTTCTACAAAGTTTAAATCACTTGTGTACATCCCTCTATGTAAGGTGTCAAGTGTAATTTCACTTAATTTGTGAGTTTTTAAAACATTAATATTAGAGGCAAACAAACCAATCCCGTTATTAATATTTGTAAATAAAGGTTTTGATTGAGCAAGCCCTGTTGGAGGAGCGCTAATTTGCATATAAGTATTAAAATTATCATCGCCGGCAGTTAAATGAAATTCAATACTGTTGGGCATCTTTACTATTCTTTCAACATTTTCATTTTTAGGTATATTACTCATTAAAAGATTGTAAAAAGCCATTATTCCAAAAGTACCTTGTACCGTAACGCTTGAATTGCCTACATTAATAACTTTTGCTGGTTGTGGCCATATAATACTTTTTTCAATTGTATCTCCTGCAGTAACTTCTAAGTAATTAAATAATATTGTCATTTGAAATACTTTAGCGTTTGTTCCTGTTTCGTAGGTATAATAAAAATCGTTATTGTAACTATGAATACTAATATTTGGTGCAGAACTGCTAGGAGTTGAAATATAAGTACCCGTTATGAGTTCAGTTTCAGCTGTAACAGTTTTATCAATATCGCCAACATACACCTCTAACTGATAATTATACAAGTTACCTCCATACGAAGCTTCTAATTCAACATTTGAAGCTTTGAAAACTGTGTTTCTGTCGTTTGTAAAAAAACCATCTTCTTTTGGGTAATCATCGGTAGGTAAAAAGCTACACACATATTGTCTTTCGGTATTTGAAAGCTTACGATACAATTTTACATCTACATTATTATAAAAAAGTGAATCGCTATATTGAGCCATTTCTGACGCGGGCATATCGCCTAAAAAAGCTTTATTAACCTTAATAAAGTGTTCAGTACTATTTTTGTCTAAAATACCGTAAACTACCGGTATAGCTTGCCAATCATCATTAATGTTAACTTCTGTGCTACATGAAGTAATCAATAAAACCAATCCCGAGATAAGTAAAAGAATACTATTTTTCATTAAAATTTGTTTTTGCATATAACCAACAAAAATAGTTAATATTGCACTATATTTAAAATTAAAATTTATTATGTCCTTACATCAACAAGTTAGAAAAATAACAACCCACGTACTTCAAGCCATGAAATTGAAGCAAGAGAAAATTGCAATGCTTACTGCTTACGATTATAGTATGGCACGTTTATTAGATGCAGCAGGAATAGATGTAATATTAGTTGGAGATTCTGCTTCAAATGTAATGGCTGGATACGACAGTACGCTTCCTATTACTCTTGACGAGATGATTTATCATGCTAGTAGTGTTGTAAGAGCAGTAAAACGAGCTTTGGTGGTTGTCGATTTACCATTTGGAACTTATCAAGGAAACAGTAAAAAAGCTTTGCAGTCTGCTATCAGAATAATGAAAGAAACAGGTTCAAGTGCTATAAAGATCGAGGGAGGTTCCGAAGTTGAAGATAGTATTAAAAGAATCTTATCTGCTGGAATTCCTGTAATGGGACACTTAGGTTTAACGCCTCAAAGTATTCATAAATTTGGAACTTATGTTGTAAGAGCAACAGAAGAAGAAGAAGCCGAAAAGCTAATCGAAGATGCCCATCTACTCGAAGAATCAGGGTGCTTTGGGATTGTACTCGAAAAAGTGCCCGCTAAACTTGCTGCACAAGTTTCTAAAGAAATAAAAATCCCCATTATCGGAATTGGTGCCGGTCACGAGGTTGACGGACAGGTATTAGTGTTACACGATATGCTTGGAATTACAACCGAGTTTTCGCCAAGATTTTTAAGAAGATATCTTAACTTAAGCGATGATATACAAATGGCAGTTAAAAATTATATTGCTGATGTCCGTTCTTGCGATTTTCCAAACGATAATGAGCAATACTAATAGATTTCAAATTTTTTGTATATCGTAAACCTTGAAGATTCTTGAAGAAAATATCATTTACGAAGATAATCATCTGATTGCTATAAATAAACAAGTCGGACAACTAGTTCAAGGTGATATTACAGGCGATGCTTGTTTAGCGGATGCTCTTAAAGATTATTTGAAAAAAAAATACAATAAACATGGAAATGTCTTTGTCGGGGTTACTCATAGGCTTGACCGACCTGTTAGTGGTATTGTGCTTTTTGCTAAAACAGGAAAGGCTTTATCACGAGTAAATGCTTTGTTTCGCGATAAAAAAGTGAATAAATATTACCTCGCAATTGTAAAAGCTGCACCACCATATACAAAAGCTAGCTTAAAGGATTATTTAATTAGGGATTCAAAAAGAAATATGTCTTTTGTATGCAATAAAAATCGTGAAAATGCAAAAGAAGCAATTCTTGATTATGAACTAATTGCTCAATCAGATAATTATTATTTATTAAAAGTAAAACTACATACCGGCAGACATCATCAAATACGTGTGCAATTGGCAAATATCGGCTCTCCTATAAAAGGTGATTTAAAATATTCATTTCCACGTTCAAACCCCGACGGAGGAATTAGTTTACATGCATATAAATTAGAATTTGTACACCCTGTGAAGAATGAAAGTATTTGCCTAAAAGCAAGCCTGCCAAAAGATAAATTATGGCAGGCTTTCAGTAATTTGATTGAAGATATTTAGCGAATATTCTGTGGCAAAACCAAACCATTATTTGTCATTTTCCATAAATATCCGGCCATGTTATCTTCGTCAATATTATTTATATTATCAGTATCATCAATTAAACTATCGATTGATTCGTCGATATAGATGTATTTATTGTTTGGTATATAAATAGTTATTTCAACTTCTTGTCCTCTAATTTTGAAGTCCTTTGGCAAGTGAAAATATTTATTGAAAACAATATAATTATTCTCAATACTAAAATCATAGATAAGTCTTTTTGCATTTTCGCTAGCCAATGAATTATTATTACCTCTGCTTGATTTTATTACTTCTATTAAAAATACAGAATCTTTAGTTTGTTTTAATTCAATTTCAATTTCTCCTAATGCTTTTATTGCTTCATTTTCACGATACAATCTTATTTCTTCAAATATTAAATCTTCAATATCTAAATCAGTGGTTTTATTATCGTTTGCCGATATATATATAGTGTCGCAACTTGCAGAATTACAGATTATTGGATGGCTGTCGGTAATAGAGCGATGACTCATAAATTCAGTAGAAATAATAAATCCCATACCAACACACAAGAGTATTCCCACAATCCACGAAATAAAAAGACTTAAATTCAGGATTTTGTTAGATTTTATGTTTAATAAAATACAAATTCCTGAGTATATCATAACTATAAATGGGATACCTATAGCCATTGCAATAGCTATCAAGAAAATATAGATTGTTTGTGGTTCTGCTAATAGTTTTAGAATGCCGGTAATAGGCACAATAGTAATTCCTGCCCAGTCGTAAACAAGTGTTTGAGAGTTGAAAGCAAATATTCCTAACACAAAACTTATAAGAAATAATATCCCAAAAACAACTAATCCCAAGCCAAAAACTTTTTTAAATGCTTTGAAAAATATGTTTATAAAACCGGCAAAACTTTTTCCCAATCTTTCAAAATTTTCTGGAAATCCAGACTTACCAATATCTTTCATATTCGACTTTATATCTTCATATTCCTCTCTAATATTTTTTTCAATATTTTCTATTGTTACCTTTTTACCCCGCATTTCAAGTTTTTCGGCACGAGTTCTGGGTTTTGGAACCACAATCCATAATAAAATATATAATAGAAAAAATGTACCTGCCGATATTAAAAACAAGATTACAAAAATGCTGCGAATAGCAAATAAGTTTATTCCAGAATAAGCCGCCAAACCTGAGCATACACCTCCGGCAATTCTATTTTCAGTATCTCTAAAAAGTTTTTTACGAGCTTTTTCTTTTTGTGCTTCTTTATTGTCATCATCATTTCCATTATCATTCTCGTATTCAATGTCACCATCAATAATATCATTAGCCTCACCAAGAATACTTATTGTATGTTTTACGTCATCAATATTTATTACTTGACGATGTTGCGATAGCTTCTCGTTAAATAATTCAGCAATACGAGCTTCAATATCTTTAATAATTTCTGAACTTTCTTCGTTGTTGCCAAAGTGCTTTTCTAATTTTTCAAGATATGAAGATAACAATTGATACGCATCTTCATCAATATTGAAAATTATACCTTGTAGATTGATACTAACTGTTTTTTTCATCGTTTCCTGTTTTTATTGTTTTTATATTTTTGATTGAGTTAACGAGTTCTTCCCATGATTTATCAAGTTCCTTTAAAAAACCTCTACCTGTATCCGTTATAGCATAGTATTTGCGAGGTGGTCCTTGTCGCGATTCTTCCCATCTATAACTTAAATAATTGGCATTCTTTAATCGCGTTAGCAATGGATAAAGTGTGCCTTCTACTATTATTAGTTTCGATTTTTTAAGTTGCTCGATGATATCGGAAACATAAGCCTCATTTTCTTCAAGTAAAAGTAAAATGCAGTACTCTAATATTCCCTTGCGCATCTGTGCCTTGCTTTTTTCTGTATTCATAAAACTGCTTTTTTATAATTTGCTTTGCAAAGATATAAATTTAATTTAATACTATGCAATACATAGTACCAAAAAATAAATTTTATTTTTAGTTTGTATAATTGTTTAATACTTTCTATTTTTATTGTATTAAAACCAATAAAATATTAAATTATGAAAAGACAGCTTACAATTATTCTGGCATTGCTGATAGCAGCAGCTTTTTTGTGGTCTTGTTCAAAGACATCAGACAAAATTAACCACATTCCAAAAGAAACTTTTGCAGTATTAATGGTAGATGGATCGCAACACGATTTTGCTAAAAATACCGATATGCTTAAAGAGAATGAAGATTATGAAGAGATGATGGAAGAGGTAAAGCAGATAAGTGAAAAACTTTACGATTTGTTACAGGATGTTATGGAAGATCCTACAAAATCGGGTATGCTACTTAATAAAGATATGTATGTTTATGGATATTCAAACGATAAAGATATTTTAGTAGCAGCTAATATCGGTATTAAACAAAAAGTTTTTGAAGAAAACCTTGAATTATTATCCAAAGAATTGGAATTTGAGCTTGAGATGGAAGAAAAGGATGGTATTAAATATACAATGCCTGATAATGATGTGATTATAGGATATAGTAAAGATTTATTGCTATTTGTTGCAATAGCCGAGGGGTATAATACTGATTTGGAAAAAGAATTATTCCGCTTGTTTAATCTTAAAAAGGATGAAAGTATTGCAGGTAATAAAGATTTTAAAGAATTTAGCAAAAATTGTAAAGATGTAAACTTCTGGATTAGCAGTAATGTTGCCGAAGATGTAACTGATGCCGAAAGTATTTCCATGATTGAAAAACTTATTGGTATTGAAATTTCTGAAAATTACGGACATATACATTTTGATGCTGGTAAAAGTGAATGGATAATGACTCTTAAACTTAGATTTAACGAGAGTGTACAAGAAGCAGATTGGAATAAAGTGATAAAAAATCTTGAGGAGTTTGGTTTGCTTGACGAATTATTTGGCAGAAGTCAATCATGGGAAGACGAGTATAATTATGAAGAAGATTGGGACGAAGACTGGGAAGACTATGATGATTCTTATGAAGAAATGACCGATGAAGAATGGGAAGAGTTCTTTGAGGGGTTTTGAAGAAGAAGTAGAAGAAGAAAAATAGTATGATAATTGAAATACAGGGACTTATCCCTTTCCCACTTAAAGAAACAGATATTAGTCGTTCCGAAGTTTGGGGAAGGGATAATTCTTTTAATTCGGATAATACATATTTGGTGTCGGCAGAGTCGGGAAAAGGAAAGACCACTTTGTTACATTGTATTTACGGTTTGCGTAAAGATTACGAAGGTAATGTTATTATTAATAGTGATGATATAAAATCATTATCACAAACCGATTTGCTAAATTTAAGAAAACAAAAACTTGCAATAGTACCACAAGGTTTATTTCTTTTTGACGAATTAAATTTTTTTGAAAATATTCAGTTAAAAAATCGTTTAACTAAATTTAAAACGGAATCTCAAATCGAAGACATGGCTGTAAGCTTGGGTATGCAAAGCTTTTATAAACAAAAAACAAAAACACTGAGCTATGGGCAAAAACAACGAACAGCAATAATCAGAGCACTTTGCCAACCTTTTGAATTTATTATCCTTGACGAACCATTTAGTCACTTAGACGAGAAAAATATTCAATCGGCATGGGAGTTGATAAAACAAGAAGCCGATATCCAAAACGCTGGCATAATTATTACAAGCTTGGGAAACCACTATAATTTAAAATTTGATAAAACATTGATTCTGTGATGCTTTGGAAATTAATTAAAACCGAACTTAAACCTTTGCAATTAGTCGGAGCTTTTCTTGGCGGCTTTTTGGGCTTAGTTATTATGCTTTGTGCCATGATGTTTTATATGGATGTTAGACCTGTATTTGATGATAAAGAAGGCTTTTGGAAAGATGAGTATATGATTTTAAGCAAAAAAATCATGTTAAATGATACTTATCAGCAGTCAGGAGTAAGTAAACAGGATAAACCAGCTTTTAGTTCTACCGAAATTGAAGAAATGTTGCAAAAATCTTTTATTAGTGAAATTGCTCCATTTAGTCATTGCACTTTTAAGGTTAGTGCTTATACCGACAGAGAATCTATACTTTCAGGTTTTTATTCCGAATTGTTTTTCGAAGCTGTACCTGCTCAATATATTGATGTTAATTATAAAAATTGGAACTGGAATTCTGAAAATGATTTTATCCCTGTAATTGTTCCGAAAACATACTTAAACCTTTATAATTTTGGATTTGCTACTACCCAAAACTTGCCTCAGGTTAGCGAAAAAAGCGCCTCACTTGTTTCGTTTAGTGTAAAAATATCCGGCAAAGGTAAATCAAAAGAGTTTACTGCCAGAATTGTTGGTTTTTCCGACCGTATTAATACTATTCTTGTACCCGAAGAATTTGTTAAATGGGGTAACAAAAATTTTGGAGTTGATAAAACACCAGACCCCAGCAGACTTATTGTTGTTGCCAGCGATCCTTCTGACCCCGAATTGTTTTCGTATTTTAACCAAAACAATTACGATGTAAATAAGAGTGAACTCAGTAATTCTAAAGCTCTTATGTTTTTAAGAATTATTATTAGTATAATTTTAAGCATAGGATTGATAATAACTGTATTGGCGTTTTGGCTTATGCTTACAGCTGTTTTGTTATTATTGCAAAGAAATAAAATGCATATTATTAAACTTAAAATTATCGGATATAGTATTAAGCAAATTGCAAAACCATATTATTGGATATCTTTTGTTTTCTATGCCTCAATTACTCTTTTATCATTTGTCCCATTATTGTTTATGCGGAACTTTTATCATCAAAAATTGACATTGTTAGGTTATAATGCTACAGACTCAGGGCTAATGCCAATATTTGTGATTGCATGTATTTGTTTAGTACTAATGAGTACTATTAGTTTTATTAATATACACTTGAATGTTAAGAAATTTCAATAACTGTTTGTAGAATTACTTTGTTTTTTAGTTGTAGCAATTTAGAATAATTATAAATTTGTAGCAATTATGTTTTTGAATGAAGCAAATATTGGAGAAGTTTATGTAGTAGCAGGATTACACGGGCATTGGGGGGTGCGTAGGCGTATGCTCGATTTTGGATTAAAGCCTGAGTCAACAGTAAGAATTAGAGAAGTTGATGAAGAAAACATAGTTTTAACAATAAACGGACACATTAGAAAACGTACAATACCCAAAGACCTTGCAGGTTTTATTGTAGTAGTAAGCAAAAATGATGAGAATTTTGCCGGTAAAATGGCATTAGAAACCGATGTAGTTCCGGTTTATAGTTTTGGTAATATTTCCGTTCTCGAAAAAATATTTGATTGCAATTTTAGAGAAAATACTCTATGCAAAACCTCGTATTTAGATCATGCCATCAACATTAAGCGTTTTCCGGATATTAATAATTTAAGTGGTTCTGACCCAAATCAAATTGAAACAAAGAAGGAGATTATTCATAATTACCCTGATTTAATTATTGGAACAATTGATGCCGAATCTCTAGAAGAAGATTTGTTTCTCGCTACTCAATTTATCGACTTAGATGTTAAGCTAATGCTTATAATAACCGGTTTAGGTAAGCTTAAAGCAAAAAATAGATTTCTTGATTTTGATATGCTCGGTAAAATGCTGGGAGTTCCAATTTTGCCTGTAAGTTTTTGTGATAATAAGTTTAAGGAAGATCAAGATAAAATATTAAAGACCTTATTAAATATACATCATAATGCCGAGCCTTTTGTAAGACATATTCGTATTAATTACGGATTTGAATTGGAGCGTAGCATCGAAAAGATTGAAACACAACTACGAGAATCTGAGGAGTTTATCTGTAAAGTATGTCCACGATATGCTGCGATACGTTTGTTAGAAAGCGATCCGGTAATCATGGAGCAAGTTAAGTCCTTAAATGTTTGTAACGATAAAGATTGTTCTGTAGGTAGAGAAATTCGCCGTTTAGAAAACTTGCATGGCGCTAATATTTTAGATTTTATTAATGATGCTCGCCGAGCATTTGTAAAAGGTGGACTTAAGGAAACAATTCAAGTATTAGGCGCTAAGTCGGTTCAGAAAAAAGAAGAGTTTCTTGATAACTTATTTACTCATAGAATTTGGGGTATTCCAATATTTTTATTTTTTATAATTATAACTTTTTATGCAACTTTTGAATTAGGAAAGTACCCCATGCAATGGCTCGAAAACGGTATTGCTGTTTTAGGTAATTTTGTGGAGAATAATATGGCTGAAGGTTTTTGGCGTAGCCTTATTGTAAATGGTGCTATTGATGGAGTAGGAGGGGTGTTGATATTCTTGCCTAATATCTTCATTTTGTTTTTCTTTCTCGGAATATTAGAAAATACAGGCTACTTGTCGAGAGGTGCATTCCTTATGGATAAATATATGCACAAAATTGGCTTACACGGAAAATCTTTTATCCCAATGATAATGGGATTTGGTTGTACTGTTCCCGCAGTTATGGCTACAAATATGCTCGACGACAGAAGAAATAGACTATTAACAATGCTTATAGTTCCGTTTATGTCGTGTAGTGCAAGATTACCCGTTTATGTTCTTTTTATTTCTGCATTTTTCCCTAATCAACCAACTTTGATGTTGTTTCTACTGTATGCAATTGGTGTTGTGTTTGCTATTATAATGGGTTTTATTTTTAATAAAACTATTTTTAGAAAAAAAGAAATACCTTATGTAATGCAATTACCTCCTTATCGTAAACCTAGTGCAAAACTGCTTTTGCATTACACATGGGTTAGAGGGAGAGAATATTTAAAAAAGATTGGTGGTATCATTTTGGTAGCATCTGTAGTAATTTGGTTATTAGGATATTTTCCACAAAATGTAGAGTATAGTAAAAATTATGATGATTTAATTGCTAATGCTAAAAACTCAAAAGAAATTAACGAATTAGAATTGTCAAAAGAGGCTGAACATCAGGCTAATTCATATATAGGAAGATTAGGTAACTTTATTCAACCTGTAATGAATCCACTGGGTTTCGATTGGAAAATGAGTGTAAGCATAATAACAGGTATTGCAGGAAAAGAAATTGTCGTAAGCACTATGGGAGTATTATATCAAGCCGAAACCGATGACATTAGCGAAAATGCAGGATTACCTCAAAAGCTTCGTTCCGAAGTGCATTCAAGTGGTGAACTTAAAGGACAACCTGTTATTAATAGTGTTAATGCTTTTGCTTTCCTTATGTTTATTTTGCTGTATTTCCCGTGTATTGGTGTTGTAGCTGCAATTTGGAAAGAATCGGGTACTTTTAAATGGGCTGCTTTTACTATTGTATATACCACAGCATTAGCTTATGTAGTTGCATTACTCGTTAATCAGATTGGTTCATTAGTATTATAAAACATTGTAAAATATCAGTCTGTTTTTGTTTTATTATTCTTACATTTGCTAAACTGATAGTTAACGTTAAAAATTTTTATAATAATGAAAAGTACAGCTTTCACAAAATTTCACGAAGCATTAGGAGCTAGAATGGTGCCTTTTGCAGGTTATAATATGCCTATTGAATATGTAGGTATTAATCAGGAACATGCTACTTGTCGCGAAAAAATCGGAGTATTTGATGTAAGCCACATGGGTGAGTTTTGGGTAAATGGACCAAAAGCCGAAGGTTTTATTCAAAAAATTACTTCTAACGATGTTAAAGCATTAAATGATGGCAAAATTCAATATTCTTGTTTGCCAAATACTAAAGGTGGCATTGTTGACGATCTTCTAGTATATCGATTTACAAACGAAAAATATTTACTTGTAGTAAATGCTGCTAATATCGAAAAAGACTGGAATTGGTGTGTTAAAAATGCTGAAGAAATGGGCTTAGAAATTGGAAAAGAGTTGTCAAATAATTCTGATGAGATTTGCCAGCTTGCCGTTCAAGGACCTTATGCTCTTAAAGCAATGCAAAAACTTACAGATGATTCTGTAATAGATATGGAATATTATACTGTAAAAGAAATCTCGTTTGCAGGTATCGATAAAGTTATTTTTAGCACTACAGGTTATACCGGAGCAGGAGGTTGTGAAATTTATGCTTACAATGCTGATGCAGACAAACTATGGAATGCAGTAATGGATGCTATTAAAGAGTTTGACGGAATGCCGGTAGGTTTAGCTGCTCGTGATACATTACGTCTCGAAATGGGATTTTGCCTATACGGAAATGATATTAATGATACCACATCGCCAATTGAAGCAGGTCTTGGATGGATTACTAAATTTGTTGATGGAAATGATTTCATTAATAGACCATATCACGAAAAATTAAAAACCGACGGAGTTGAAAAAAGACTTAAAGGTTTTGTATTAGTAGATCGAGGAATTCCCCGCCAACACTATAAAGTATTGGATGCAGAAGGTAACGAAATTGGTGAAGTTACAAGCGGTACTATGTCGCCCATGATGAAACAAGGTATCGGAATGGCATATTTGGCTAAAGGTTTTTGGAAAGATGGAACAGAAATATTTATCGAAGTGAGAAATAAAAAACTTAAAGCCGAAGTCGTTAAAATGCCAATATTTAAAGGTCAGATTCCTGAAGTAAAATAGTTTTTTTTTCATTGTTTTTGTTTCTTAGATACACAGAAGATATAATTCTACTGTGTATCTTTGTTTTATGGATAAAAAAGAAAAAATATTTTTAAGAAAATTTCATGGTAAATTTGGATATACTATCCGTAATTATCAATTAATAAACAATGGTGATAGAATTTTAGTGGGAGTTTCGGGAGGTAAAGACTCTCTTTGTTTGTTGCAGTGCTTGGCAAACAGGCGTAAATACAGCAAAGAAAAATATCAATTAGAAGCTGTTTTTGTTGATATCGAAGAAGTGCCTTACAAAATAGATCAAAATTATCTTAAAGAGTTTTGCAAAAATCTTGGTGTTAATTTACATATAATCAAAAAAGAAATTGACATTGAACACAGACCCAAAAAATCGGTATGTTTTTATTGCAGTTGGCATAGAAGGAAGGTAATGTTTAGCCTTAGAAAAGAGCTTAACTGCAATAAACTTGCTTTAGGTCATCATGCCGATGATGCATTAGAAACTTTATTCCTGAATATGGTTTATCATGGTACAATCAGTTCATTACCGGCTACACTTAGCATGTTTGATGGCGATATGCAGCTTATCAGACCTTTGATTGATTTTGAAGAAACCGAAATTCTTGAATATTCTCGAATCAATGCTTATCCCTTAAATAATACAGCTTGCCCTTACGAGGATAAAACTCAAAGAATTAAAGCAAAAAAGGTAATTGAACAAATTGTAAAATCTTTTCCAAGTTCACGTAAAAATATGATGCAAGCTATGAGGAATATTTATATCGAATATTTGCCTTTGCATCCGGGTAAAAATCCGATTATCCCATTTTCTGAGGAATCTGATAATTTATTGTAAGCTGAACGCCGGTGGAATAAAAGTTTACATTTTGCCCATCGGAATTTTTTATATGATTCTCATCGTAGAATGGAGTTAAACTTCTATGTACTCTTAACGTAATATCGATTCTCTCCGAAATACTGTATGATCCTCCAAGGCTTAGTCCTATTTCATGTCTATTAATTTTATCCCAGTTATCTTGCTCAATATATTGATCATCTATTACACCGCCTTCACCAATTTGAACTAGTACCTCCGTAATGTCTTTTCCGACAAAAGCAAAACCATAATATATACCAAAGTTTAAACTCATTTTTTCATTGTAGTACAATTTAATAGGCAAGTTTAATGTAGCATAATGTATTAATGGTTTGCCCGAAACAAAGGCTGTGTAGTAAGTTGGTAATGAAGCCGGTGAACCAAACATATCAACACTTACAACAGTGTCGTTATGTTCTTGGGATGTATATTTAAAACGCCTTAGCTCATAACTTAACGAAGGCGAAAACATAAATTTTTTAGAAATTTCAAAATTTATTCCTGTTCCTAACGATAATCCTAAGCAGCCACTACCTTTTGAGTTTTCAAGCTTCTCAGAAGGTAAAGCGCCGCCGTAATTAATTCCAGAGAACAATTCGACCGATTGAGAGTATAGGTTTAAACCTGTAAATATTAATATCGTAACTAATATGTCTTTCATTGATTGTTAAACCCTGTTTTTACTTCATCAATATACAAAGTACTTCCATTGTGAGCGTTCATAGTTTCGCCCGAAATGCTTGTTAAAAGAACAATTAAAATAGTATCAGGAATTATTTCAGGGATATTTATTTCGTATGGTAACTCAAGATATGTATAATTTGTTGCCTGTTCTCTAATTTCGGTTTGTGCAACAGCAACTGTATCTCTCTTCATTGTTTGCTCATTGAATTTAGTTAAGTAAGAAACAACTATTGCAGTATCGTTTGTTGCAGGCAAATACTTATAGTAAAGTGAAAAATAATCGGGGAGTGTATCAATAGGTTTACCCTGTATTAGATTTTCGCCAATATTTGCATCCACATCAAAATATCCTGCTACCATTATTCCCTGTAATACCCAATCTTCACCCCATGCCATAGCTTCTAATTTTAATGCAAAATTGCCGGAATATACGTCTGTGGTTTTTTGGGCGGTTTCAGGTGCTCCTAGAAATTTTAATGTGTTGAGTGAAGCCCAAAAATTACCGCTTGGTGAATCAAATTCGGCTTCTCCTTGTGTTTTTATCTCCCATTCTTCAAAATCTCCGTTTACAATACCGTTGTATGAAACAATACTATTATTAACAGGAGAGTCAATCGGGTTTTCTTTACATGCTGACATTATTAAACTAATAATAGATACAGCAACAATAATGTATTTAATTAAATAAATATATAAATTTAATAGGACGTAAATATACAATTTTTGAGAACATAACATTAAAACTTAAAATTTGTTCAAAAAAAAAGCTGTCTAAAAGACAGCTTTTTCTTAATATATTAATAATGCCTTAGTTTTTGTATTGAAATGCAATAACATTACCTAAATTGCCATCGTGAGCATTAGGATTTACAAAACCATCAACATATTTTACAAGCAAATATTCTCCGTCAACTTTTGAAATAAAGTATTGTGCTGTATAAGGTTTTTGATCGTAGTCAAAAGCCAATTCAGTTTCGGTAACAGGTGTTCCACTTGTATAGGCTGTTTCAATTTCACTATAAGATGTATAATCATCATTGTCAACTATTACCCAACCTTCGCAGTTTGTAGTTGTTTTAATCACAATTGTGCTGGCAGTATTTGTATGGTATTTAACACCTATTACTGTATTCTCAGTGTCTTCAACACGTACACCATCATAAGTTGCATAACCTGAAGTAACATCTTGAGTGATTAATACGTTCTCTGAATAAGCAGATAAAAGTTGAACTAATTCTACATTAATAGTAGCATTTTCAGTTGCTTCATAACCAGTAACGGTTACAGTTTCGTATCCGGCTTTTGCAACAGAATAGTCATATGTTCCTGGTTCTACGAATTCAATAACGTATTCGCCTGCGGTATGTTCAACACCATTAAAAGTAACAACAGCATCAGCTATATCATTACCTGCATCATCTTTTACATCAAAGGTAAGTGTGTAATAATCGGTATTAAATACTGTGAATTCTTTTGTTACAGCACGGTCTTCGTTGTCGATTACTTCAAATTCGAAAACAATTTGAGTTACACCTGCAGGGAAATCAGTTTCATCAACTGTATAAGTAAAGTTGTAAGTGTAATCAATTTCATCAACATAACCTGCTGGTCCTGTAATTTCAACAGTTGAATAATCTTCGCCTTCGTAAACATACTTGTTAATTACAAAACTTTTAATTCCGGCTTCTGCATTTACAGCAACATCAAGGTCAATTAGATATTCTGTTTCTAAAGCAAAATCCATAGTTTTCGACAAATTGCCATCCCAATTAATTGTGGGTTCAGCAGTTTCGTTGTTGCATGCGCTAAAAATGAACGCTGCTACAAATAATAAAGATAATAATTTTACTACTTTCATATTTTTAATTTTTGGTTTATTTAAATGCAAAAATAACAATTTCTTAAGATAAACAAAAATTAATCAATTATTATGTGATTTAAATATTTAAGATTTTATTTAGTATATCAATAGAGTTTGGGGTAGCACAAGTATATAGAATCTGAAGGTTTTATCAATAAATGGTAAATAAAAATTATGTTTTTATGATTGCATAAAGCAGCCTTTAGCAGTCATAAGTTAATTTTTATTAATCGTTTACAAATACAAATTTTTAGTTTGATTCCTTCCTATTTGAGTGCTTATTGTGTTTTTTGTTTCTAAATTTATTACGAAAAGGCTTTTTGCCTTTTTTTCTGTTCGTGTTAGAGTATTCATCAATATTTGGAGCTTTTCCAATCTCGACGGGGGTATATTCTTTAGGAATTTTACTTTCAATTAAAGCTTCAATTTTTCTTATTTTCTGAATATCTTCAGTATTTACGAGTGTAATCGCCTCACCAATAGTTTCAAGTCTTGCAGTTCTCCCAACGCGATGAACATAATCTTCGGCATCTTCAGGAACATCATAATTTACCACCATATTTATTTCTTTAACGTCTATTCCTCTACTCATTACATCTGTAGCAACTAAAACACTTATTCGTCTTGCTCTGAATTTACGTAAGATTTCTTCTCTCTCATCTTGATTTAAATTTGAAGAAATGCCCTGTGAGTAAATCCCTTTTTGTCTCAAATTTGACACAATATTACTTACATTGGCTTTTGTGCTTGTAAATATTAAAATACTATCAAAATCGGGATGTAAATTTAAGATATGGATTAAAAGTTTTATTTTTTGATTCTCGTAACAGTAATAGGCTGTCTGCTTTACACCAGAAGCTGGTTTCGATAAATTAAGACTAAATTTCGCAGGATTGATTAATATGCTGTTCGCTAAATTTTCAATGCTTTTGGGCATAGTGGCACTAAACAATAATGTTTGTCGATTTTTAGGAAGATACGAAATTATTTGTCTTATGTCTTCGTAAAATCCCATGTCGAGCATTCTGTCGGCTTCATCAAGGATTAGATGTTCTATTTTACTAAAATCAACATAATTTTGTTTTAGATGTGATAATAGTTTACCCGGAGTAGCAACAACAATATTTACTCCTTTTTTTAAGGCATCTTTTTGAGTCTCCCAGTCCTGACCGTCGCCACCTCCATATATTGCTATTGAACCAACCGATACAAAATATGCGAAACCTTCAATTTGTTGGTCTATCTGCAATGCTAATTCTCGTGTAGGAACAATTATTAAGGTATTAATCCCAATTGGTTTATTTATTATTATTTTATGCAGAATTGGAATAACAAAAGCTGCTGTTTTTCCTGTACCTGTTTGTGCACAGGCTATTAAATCTTGCCCATTTAAAATAGAAGGAATGCTTTTTTCTTGAATTGGAGTTGTTTCTTCAAAACCCATATAATCAATGGCTTCGAGGATTTTATTATTTAGTTTTAATTCTGTGAATTTCATATAAAACTATCTATGTTTTTTTCATTACAAATGTAGTAGAATAAAATTGTAATGATAAGTATATATTATCTTCATTAAAATTTAATCCTATTATGTATTATTATTAATTTGAGAAGTATGAGATTAATATGATCCAGTAACCCGCTTCTCAAATAATTATTCTTGCTCAGATTTTTTAACTTTGAGTTTTTCTAATACTTCTTTTTGTATTGATTCAGGCAAGGGCATATACTTAAAGAATTCCATAGAATAATTTGCTCTGCCACTTGTTAAATTTCTTAGTGTAGTAGCATATCCAAACATCTCTGCTAAGGGTACAAAACCATTGAGTTTTTGAGATCCTTTGCGGTAGCGTCTCATGCTATCGATTTTTCCTCTACGACGGTTGAGATTTCCAACTACATCGCCAATAAACTCGTCTGGTGTATTTACTTCAATTTTCATTACAGGCTCTAATAGAATTGGATTGGCTTTGTTGAATCCTTTTTTAAAACAAATAGACGCACATATTTGAAATGCCATATCGGATGAGTCAACGGGGTGATATTTACCATCTAGTAATGTAACTTTTATATTCTCTATTGGGAATTCGGCTAAGATCCCTCTATTCATTGTCTTGATAATTCCTTTATTAACCGAAGGAATATATTCGGATGGGATATTACCGCCTTTAATTTTGTCGATAAATTCGTAACCTCCTTCCGGATTCGGTTCAATACGCATAAGAGTTTGGGCAAATTGACCTTTCCCACCCGATTGTTTAGTGTGTCGGTATTCTACTTCTACTTCTTCGGTAATTGCTTCGCGGTAGGCAACAGCCGGTTCACCGACTTCAACATCCACTTTAAATTCATCTTTAAGTCTGTCAACCATAATTTCTAAATGCAACTCACCCATTCCTGCCATAACGGTTTCCTCGGTTTCATCATCGAAACGTGCATTAAAAGATGGGTCTTCGTTGGTCAATTTTGCTAATGCTTCACCAAGTTTTCGTTGGTCTTTTTGTGTTTTTGGTGAAATTTTCATTTCAATTACTGTTGGAGGTACCGAAATGTTTTCGAGATGTAATGGGAAATCTGGATGACACAAAGTATCACCTGTTTTTGTGCTTTTCATCCCAATTAGTGCAATAATATCTCCTGGTCCTGCTTCATAAATCTCTTCACGCTCTTTAGCTCTAATTTTAAGTAAACGTCCTATACGTTCTTTTTTACCTTTTGTAGAGTTTAAAACTTCATCGCCACTTTTTATTGTTCCCGAATATATTCTGATAAAAGTTTGCTGACCTACATAAGGATCAATGATTAGCTTGAATGCAAGTGCAGAGAAAGGTTCGTTCTTGGCAGGAATACGAGTGTGGGTTTTTTCTTCATTATTTATGTCTGTTCCGATCATTGCACCAACATCAACAGGAGATGGAAGGTAGTTATTAACTGCATCAAGTAATAATTGAATGCCTTTGTTTTTGTATGCAGCACCACAAAATACAGGAGTTATTAAAAGCTTTAAAGTTGCTTCTCTGGCAACTGTGCTTAATAATTCATTTGGGATTTTTTCTTCGTTTAGAAATTTTTCTAATAGCTCATCATTAAAATCGGCAAGTTTTTCGATTAAAAAGTTTCTGGCTTCAATATACTTTTCACTATAATCAGTAGGGATTGGGACTTCGTTACGTTTAAAATCATCAAATTCATAAGCTTTACCGGAAATAATATCTATCATTCCTTTAAAGTTTTCTTCGGAACCAATTGGAATTTGAAAAGGAATAGCCCGTGCATCAAGATACTCGTTAAGTTGATTTGCTACATCGTAAAAATCTGCTCCGGTTCTGTCCATTTTATTTATAAAAGCAATTCTTGGAACTTTATGTTTGTCGGCTTGATACCAAACAGTTTCACTTTGAGGTTCTACGCCGCCAACAGCGCAGAATATTGCTACCATACCGTCTATTACTCTTAATGAACGTTCTACTTCAATTGTAAAATCAACATGACCAGGGGTATCAATAATATTAATTTGATGTCCTTCCCAATTTGTAGTAATAGCTGCCGATGCAATAGTTATTCCTCGTTCTTGCTCTTGTTTCATAAAGTCCATGGTTGCTTGTCCGTTATGAACTTCTCCGAGTTTACGATTAAGACCTGTTACAAATAAAATACGTTCTGTAACTGTTGTTTTACCTGCATCAATATGAGCTGCAATTCCAATATTTCTAAGTTTATTTAAATTCATTATTTCTCGTTAAAATTTAGGGCTGCAAAAGTATAAAAAAGCTTGATACAAAAAATTATTAAATTGAATATTACGTTCTGATTGACTATATAAAATGTTAAATATATTTTTATTCGGTTTAGTTTAGTATTGTAACTTTATATCCAAACGCATGAATGCAGCTCATTGCATGTTTTATAAAAACAAAAGGCTGTCCTTTTTGAGACAGCCCTTTGTGTAATATTATATTTATTTATTTTTGTAAGTGTACATACATTTGTGGAAAAGGAATATTGAGTCCTTCTTTGGCAAATACTTTGTAAACTTGATCGTTCATCCAAAAATATACGTCCCAATAGTCAGCTGCATTTACCCATGCTCTAACAACAAAATTAACACTGCTATCTGCTAGTTCGCTAAGTGCAATAAAAGGAGCAGGGTCTTTCAAAACTTTACCGTTAGATTCAATAAGTTTCATTAACACTTCTTGAGCTTTGTCGCTATCATCGCCGTATGCAATACCGAAAGTCCAGTCAACTCTTCTCGTTTCTTCGGTGCTGTAATTAGTCATAGAACCTGTTGATAATCCGCCATTAGGAATAATAATTGTTTTGTTGTCGAAAGTTTTCATAATTGTATTAAAGATTTGAATTTCTTTTACAATTCCTAAATAGCCTTGAGCTTCTAATACATCACCTACTTTGAAAGGTTTAAAAATGAGAATCATAACTCCACCTGCAAAATTCTGTAAAGAACCTGATAAAGCCATACCAATAGCCAAACCGGCAGCACCAAGTATAGCAATAAAGGAAGTCATTTGAATGCCTACCATTCCGAGCACACTAATTATAAGCAATGCTTTTAATCCAATATTAGTAAGACTAATTATAAAAGGTTTTAAAGATTCGTTTGTCTTTCGTTTTTCCATCCCCCTTTTTAAACCTTTAGTTATCATTTTAATAACCCATAATCCTATAATAAGAACTGCAATTGCTCCTAAGAGTCTTGGTCCATATGAAGCCGCAACTTCAATTAATTTGTCGATAAATGTTTCCATGTTTTTTATATTATAAGTTTTGAAATTTAAAATTGCACCAAAAATATTAAAAATATTTGAATAAATCTAATTTTGAATAAAATACGGTTCTATTTTTCTATACAATTCATCAGAATCTACTGGTTTTGAAATATAATCGTGGCAACCTACTGATATAGCTTTGTTGCGGTCTCTTTCCATTGCATATGCAGATTGGGCAATGATTATAACATCAGGGCGTTTTTGTCTAATTATTTTTGTTGCTTCAATACCATCCATTATTGGCATTTTAATATCCATAAGTACTAGTGCTATACTGTTATCATTTACGCATGCTTCTACAGCTTCACGCCCGTTTCTTACTCTAAGTATTGTATAATTCTTTTGCTTTAACAGCGTTTTTATGTAATAATAATTTATATCATCGTCTTCTGCAATTAGAATTTTACCTGGCTTATGTGTCGAACTTATTTCAATATCGTTATTCTTAATATTATAAATTTGTTCCGTTATATGGTGTGGAATATATAATTTAAATATACTTCCTTTATTTGGTGTTGAATCTACTTCTAGTTTGCCATTAAGGATATTTGCCAATCCTTTAGATATTGATAACCCCAGACCTGTACCGGTTTGATTTAGAGTATTTCCCGTATCTAATCTTCTAAATCTGTCAAAAACTATTTCATGCATCTCTTTATTAATGCCTATGCCCGTATCTTCTACAAATATTATTATATTGTTATTATTAATATAGCATCCGAGCTTTATATATCCTTTAAGAGTAAATTTGGTTGCATTTGTTAAGAGATTATTAGTTATTTGAATAATTTTTTCTTCATCTGATTTAATCAATAGTTCTTTTTCACTATTTTGGGGTAAATTGAGACTAAATTTCAATCCTTTACCTGTTATTTGTGGTTTATGTAAATTGTATAAATATTCAAGTGTTTTACGCAAATCAAAGCCCGATACAATGAGTTTTACTTGATTGGTTTCTATTTTGCTAATATCAAGAATATCGTTTACGATATTTAGAAGCTGATTGCTGCTTTGTGTAATAATGTTAATATACTTTTCCTTTTCTGGTTTTTGGATGTTTTCGTTTTTTAATAAATTGCAAAAACCAACTATTCCGTTCATTGGTGTACGTATTTCGTGACTCATGTTTTGCAAAAAAGCAGTTTTAAGTCTATCGCTTTCTTCGGCTTTTCTTTTTGCATTTTCAAGTTGTGTATTTGCGATCTTCATATCGGTAATGTCCTGAAAAGCACCTAAAATTCCTGCTACATTATTATATTCGTCGTAAAATACATTTTTAGCAAAAATTGCATTTCTAAGTTCTCCATTTCTTGTTCTGATTATATATTCATAGGTTTGTGCCGATTTTGGATTGTTCAACAATTCTAAATCTTTTATAAAGTAGTTATCTCCAAGTTCATCAGGCCATAAATCTCGGGCTGTTTTTCCGATTATTTTATCTATTGTAAATCCTAAATGTGAAAGATAGGCTTTATTACAACCAATGTATTTCCCGCTTTTGTCCTTATAAAATACCGGGATAGGAACGGAGTTAAGTAATATTTCTGTAAATCGTAAACTTCGTTTTAACTCTAAGCTTGTTTTTTCTAAGTTTTGGAGTGCTATTTTACGATCGGTTATATCATTAATATATCCTTCGATAAATACTAATTCATTATTTTTGTCTTTTATACCTATTCCTTGTTCCCAAACCCATTTTACTTCGTTGTTTTTTGTAATAATTCTGTATTCTATAGCGAAATGTCCTTCTTTACGTATAGCTTGTGCAATATTTGATCTTATATATGCTCTATCGTTGGGATGTGTAATATCGTTATATGAAATTTCTTTGTTGTCTATTATTTCATTTGCCGAATAACCAGTAATGTTTTCTACTGCATCACCTATAAACTGCATAGTCCAATTTTCATCATTTTTGCACCTATAAGCCATGCCCTGAAGGTTATCTAAAAGTGTTTGCATCTGTCGTTGACTTTCTTTTAGTGCTCGCTCTGTTTCGGTTATTTCAGATATGTCAATACACGTAAAAACCATTCCCTCGCTTTCGTTGTTCGGATTTATAGGTGCATTGCTGATGATAACATCGAATTCTTGTCCTTTTTTTGAAACTAGTTTTGATTTAAAGACAGAATATCCAATTTTATCTATATGAGATTGCTTTAATTTTCCTACTCGATTATACTCTTCGTGTGAGATATAAACGAAACGAGTATTTTTACCTAATAGTTCTTCTTCTTTATATCCAAGCATTAAACAAAACGCATTATTGATTTTAGTAAAAACCCTATCAATTGTTAAACCAATACCAATAGGTGTAGCTTTAAATATACTGCTTAAAGTTTGTTCATGCTCTTTAAGTAATTCTTCATGCTTTTTACGATTTTCTATATTTCTAGTTGCTCCAATTATTTCACGCAGTATCCCATTCTTATCTCTGATTGGTGAGACTGCAACTTCTGTCCAGATATAATGTCCGTCTTTGTGCATTTGTTGAGCTTCAAATTCTAACCTTTTGGGTATTTTAATGCCTTTTTTTTCGTTTTCAATTCCTTCTCGTAATGTTTGCATTAGTTGTTGTGCATGTTCGGGCTTAATAGATGTAAGAATTGATTGTTGTTGTACCTCTTCGGGGGTATATCCTCTTAGTTGAACAACCGAAGGGCTAACATACGTAAAGTTTCCACGTAAATCCATTGTCCATATTACATCACTAATATTGTCGGCAAGCAATTTATAGCGTCTTTCGCTTTCCTGAAGTTTTTTCTCAGCCTGAATTTCAGATGTAATATCTTTAAGTACACAATTAGCCTGAAGAAAATTCCCATTTAGGTCATATTCAACTAATCCCTCAAGAGTAACATGACAAACTTTATTGTTATTGTCAATTATGATTATATTCTGGTCTTGAACATATCCATTATTAAGTAGCTTTTTAAATATCTTTTTAAAGATGATTTTTGAATCCTTATCTAATAAATCATTAAAGTTAATATTTAGTATTTCTTTATAATTTTTCTTAAAAAGCTTTTCCCATTCATTGTTTACATAAATAATATTTCCATTTATATCTAAAGATTGATATGCAAGAGAATTTTGAGTTTTAAATCGATGAAAATTATCAATGTTATTATAAGGTACCATGAATTTTTTTTCTTGAGTAATATCTTCTAAAATCCAAATTGCACCATCATCTAAATTTATTCGGTTTAATGTCATACCTGTTAATTTACACCAAATAATAGAACCATTTTGATGTCTGAAAGGATACTCAATTACTACATCTTTAGTTTTCAATGACAGATAATGTTTGTCAAACTCTTTGTAGTGGTCTTCGTTTACATGAATAACTTTTACTGATTTTCCTTGAAATCCTTTAATTGTAATTCCAAATATGTTTAAAACTCTTTGATTAGCTTTTATTACTCTCCGATTCTTGTTTAGAAGTACAACTCCGTATATATCACTTTTGAAAATAGTATCTAATATTTTGCTATTTAAATCTCTTTCGTTCATTGAAAAAATAGTTTTATTTATGAATACTAAAGATAATTATTCTTCATAAATTATAAAGATTAATTTTGCGAATTGAAATAAAAGTGTGTTATGATCTGGACAAAGAAGCAAATTTTCATATTATTTATCGTTGCTATTACCTCATTTATGGGGACATTTCTAATATCGTCTGTTAATATTGCATTACCCGAAATTGAAAAAAGTTTTGGCTTAAATGCTATTGTTTTAAGTTGGGTAATAATTTCATTTTTACTTGCTACTGCAATGTTTTTGTTGCCTGTTGGCAGATGGGGAGATTTATTAGGAACGCAAAAAATATTTAAGATAGGTATTGTGATTTTTACATCTTCGTCATTATTGTGTGGATTTGTAAACTCTGGTTTTAGTTTAATATTGTTAAGGTTTATTCAAGGTATTGGTGCTGCATGTACCAGTACAGCCGGACCTGCTATTTTAGTTTCTTCGTTTTTGCCACAACATAAAGGACGAGTACTTGGTATTTCCGTGTCAGGTGTGTATTTAGGATTGGCATTTGGTCCATTTGCAGGAGGTTTTTTAACTCAATATTTAGGTTGGCGATCAATTTTTTTTACTTCTGCTGCTATAGGTATTATTACGGTATTTATTGCATTTATATTTCTTAAAAATGATATTGTTGAAAGAAAAAAAACAACTATGCTTAGTTTTAAAGGAACAATATTCTATATGTTAGGTTTAATTGCGTTAGTTACCGGATCATCAATGATTCCTAAGTATTATGCATGGTTTGTTATGTTAATTGGGTTTGTATTTCTTTTGATATTTTGGTTTATAGAAAGTAAGTCTGCTAATCCTGTAATAGAAACCAAATTGTTTACTAAAAATCGTTTATTCGCCTACTCAAATTTAGCAGCATTGATAAATTATAGTGCAACCTATGCTATTGTGTTCCTCTTAAGTTTATTTCTTCAAAAGATTATGCAAATGCCTCCGCATGATGCCGGTATAGTATTAATAGCACAACCAGTTATGATGGCAATATTTTCACCAATAGCAGGCCGATTATCAGATAAGTATCAGCCCCGATATCTTACTACTATTGGCATGACAATGTGTACAATAGGACTTGCTGCTTTCGCTTTTTTGTCTCAGACAACTCCCGTATTTCTTATCGTTGCTATACTGATATGGGTAGGTTTAGGATTTGCACTATTTTCATCACCTAATATGAATACAATTATGAGTTCAGTAGATAAATCTAAATATGGTTTAGCAAGTGGTACAGCAGCATCTATGCGTGTATTAGGTCAGATAGTTAGCATGACTGTAGCTACACTATTTTTTGCAAGCATAATTGGTAATATATCAATTGAAAATGTGAGCGAAACAGTTTTTATCAAGGCTGTAAGATGGGGGTTTGTTAGCTTTGCGATTATATCATCTTTGGGTATATATTTTTCTTATAATCGTGGGAAAATTTTAAGACAAAACGATAAATAAATGGAATAATTATCATAACTTTTTAACACCATATTATTAATTATTAGGTTTGATAAGATATTCTGATAATTTTGCAGAAAAATATAATTTCTATGACAAATATTAATAAACTACAGAAAATCGCTACCCAAATTAGAAGAGATATTGTTAGAATGGTTCATGCACAGCAATCGGGTCACCCCGGAGGAGCTTTAGGCTGTGCAGATTTTTTTACATTACTGTATTTTGACGTGCTTAAGCATAATCCCCAAAAGTTTAGTATGGAGGGTAAGGAAGAGGATATGTTTTTCTTGAGTAATGGACATCTTTCGGCTGTATGGTATAGTGTATTAGCACGAAGTGGTTATTTCCCGATAGAAGAATTAAAAACTTTTAGGTGTATCGATTCCCGATTACAGGGTCATCCGGCTACTGACAAAAAATTACCGGGTATTAGAATAGCTTCGGGGTCACTTGGGCAGGGTTTGTCTGCAGCATGTGGTGCTGCTCTTGGGAAAAAAATGAACAAAGATAAAAATCTTGTTTATTGCTTATGTGGCGATGGTGAAATTCAAGAAGGACAAATTTGGGAAGCAGCTATGTTTGCTCCTGCTAAAAGAATTGATAACCTTATCGCTGTTATAGATTGTAACGATAAACAAATTGATGGGTCTGTGAGCAATGTCCTAAACTTAGGCAATATTAAAGCAAAGTGGGAAGCTTTTGGATGGATGGTAATCGAAGCTAACGGAAATAATATGAGTCAATTAAGCATATCTTTAAATATGGCAAAAACCCTTACTGGTAAGGGATTGCCAATACTTATATTGATGAAAACCGAAATGGGCATGGGAGTCGATTTTATGATGGGAACTCACAAGTGGCATGGTGTAGCACCAAATGATGAACAACTGGCACAGGCTTTGTCTCAATTAGATGAAACATTAGGAGATTTTTAATGAAAATAATATCAAAAATATTTGTGCTTATAATAATTTTACAATGCTCAACCGCATTGTTGTTTGCACAAAACGATAAAAAACCGCCTCTCACAAGAGTCCTTTTTATTATGGATGCCTCTACCAGTATGGAAGAGTATTGGCAAGGTAGTATAAAATTTAGCACTGCTAGACGTATTCTTAGTGAATTGTTAGATTCATTGTCGCAAACAGACAATTATGAATATATGGAATTCGCTTTACGTGCATTTGGTCATCAAAGTCAAGCTCCTCCCGAAGATTGTAAAGATACTAGATTAGAAGTGCCTTTTGCAAAAGATAATATCCAAGATATTGAAGATTGTTTAAATAATATGGTGCCCAAAGGTACTACACCAATTGCTTATTCGCTAGAACAATGTGCAGACGATTTTCCCGACTGCGATCAATGTAGAAATATTATTATTCTGATAACTGATGGACTGGAACGATGTGGGGGTGATCCATGTGCAATTAGTATGGCGCTTATGAAAAAAGGCATTGTCTTAAAACCTTATGTGCTGGGTATTGCTCTTGATGTTGATGCCGGAGATATTTTAGATTGTGTTGGAAATTATTATGATCTTAAAAAACCGGAAGAGTTTAAAACAAGTTTAAACGATGTGATTAATCAAATTACTCACATGACTTCTGTGCAAGTTAATTTGCTGGATTCAAATGGTAAGCCTACTGAAACAGATGTCGTTATGAGTTTCCACGATAATCTAAGCGGTTCTATTAGATATAATTACATACATACTATTAATAAATTGGGCAATCCCGATACTGTTTATTTAGATGTATTGTCAACATATAATTTAAAGGTGCACACCATTCCTCCAGTTTATCTTGATACAATTGTATTAGATCCAGATACTCACAATATAATTGAACTTGATGCTCCTCAAGGCTTGTTAAAAGTTGATATTAAAGGAGAGGATGAAAGAAACTCCAACATTAAATGTATTGTTAGGCAAACAGGATTTCTAGAAACTCTTTATGTTTTAGATGCCGATAAAAGTCAAAAATTTATTACAGGTTTATATGATATAGAAATACTTACAATTCCACGAATCTATAAATATGCGGTAAAAGTAGCCCAAAGTGAGGAAACTGTAATTGATGTGCCACAACCTGGAGAAGTAATAATTAATTTTAGTAATCCAATTTATGGTAGTCTTATGTCAGAAAACGGAGATATATTGACTAACTTGTACGATTTTAAACCAGGAAAAATGCATTATAAATTTAGATTACAACCCGGATATTACAATATTACATATCGCGAAAGTCAGCATTTTAAAACTGGCAATTCTAGTGAAGCCGGTTTCAGAGTGCGTTCAGGTAAAACAGAAATATTAAATTTGTAGAATGATGAAACAATACGAAACAAAAGAATTTAAAGATACACGCTCAGGTTTTGGAGCAGCATTACACGAACTTGGGAAGATAAATGATAATGTGATAGCTTTATGTGCCGACCTTACAGGTTCATTAAAAATGGATGCATTTGCAAAAGATTTTCCCGAACGATTTGTTCAAACAGGTATTGCCGAAGCCAATATGATGAGCGTGGCTGCCGGGTTAAGTATAACAGGAAAAATCCCTTTTGCCGGAACTTTTGCAAACTTTGCTACCGGTAGAGTTTACGATCAAATACGACAATCTATTGCTTATTCAAATAAAAATGTGAAGATTTGTGCATCACACGCAGGAATTACTTTGGGCGAAGATGGTGCTACGCATCAGATACTCGAAGATATTGGTTTGATGAAAATGCTACCTAATATGATACTTATTAATCCATGCGATTATAACCAAACATATATGGCTACAATGGCAATTGCAGAATATGAAGGACCTGTTTATTTGCGTTTTGGTCGCCCGAAAGTGCCTAATTTTACAAATATTGATGAAAAATTTGAAATTGGAAAAGCAATTGTATTAAAAGAAGGAAGTGATCTTAGCATTTTTGCTACAGGACATTTGGTTTGGGAGGCTATAGAAGCAACTAAAGTATTAGAAGAAAAAGGTATTTCGGTAGAATTGATAAATATTCATACAATTAAACCACTTGATGCACAAACTATCCTTAAGTCTGTTGCTAAAACTAATGCGGTAGTTACAGCAGAAGAACATATGATGAATGGAGGACTTGGAGATTCTATTGCTCAGCTTTTAGTACTTGAAAAACCTGCACCTATGGAATATGTAGCTATTAATGACACTTTTGGCGAGAGTGGAAAACCCGCAGATTTGATGAAAAAATACGGCTTATCTGCCGAAAATATAATTGCTGCTGCCGAAAGAGTGATTAAGAGGAAAAAGTAAGGGGTTGAAAAATGTCTTTCTTGGTAGTATTTAGGTTAATTAGTACTATTTTAGTTTTAATAATTTTATAATTATATGATATATAGTTTTAATTCAGAAACAGTTATAAAAAAAGCATTTGGAAATAATGTAGAACTTTTTCAAAATGTTAATGAGTTATTTGAATTAGAATTGGCTTATTTAGAGTACAATAGCTTATCAGGAGAACAACTTTTAGAAAGAACAGCTTATATAAAGTCAGTTGATAATAAGTTCTCAAATCATTACTTATTATATTCAAATAATTCGGGAAAAATACATGCTGACAGGTCATCGACAACACAGGCATATTTTGAAGAAGGTCAATTTTCTACAGGATATGCCACTCATGGTTTATTCCCTTATCGAGGAAAATTTCATCCACAATTAATTAAAGGGTTAATAAATATTTTAAACATACAAAAAGGTGAAACTATTTTAGATCCAATGGCTGGCAGTGGTACAACAAATGTAGAAGCCGCTTTAATGGGTATAAATTCTACGGCAATTGATGTTAGTCCTTTTTGCCAATTCATGATTAAAACAAAATATGAAGCACTAACTATTGACCTGAAATTATTAGAACAAACAAAAATTGAAAACAAGAAATTGTTTGATTTTTTCAAGCAAGGAGATGTTTTGAAGAAAATAACTAAGATTGGCGATGATAATAAAATTAAAATATATAACCTTGCATTTTTAGCATTTTTAGATGCCTTGGGTTACTCAAAAAGAGTTGTAAAATCAAACCATGAACAATTATTTGATAAGGTTTTACCAAGATATATTGAAACTGTAAAATCATTTTTATCTAACAAGTATTTTGACCAGAATAAAATAGGCAATTTGAATGTTTTATCTGATTCGGATGCTTTGAATATCAAGATTGATAGCAATTCAGTTGATTGTGTGATAACTTCTCCTCCATATTCATTTGCTATTGATTACGTTGAGAATGATAAAGATCAATTAGAATATTTAGGTTATGACACAACCGAATTAAAAAATAGGCTTATTGGACTTAAAGGAAAAACAAAAAATCAAAAACTCGAAAACTATTTTGCTGACATGGATTCATTTTGTTTGCAAGTTTCTAAGGTCTTGAAGAAAGGAAAATATTTTGTTTTGATAATTGGTTCAAATACCAATCAGACTGGTGGAATCAGACTGGAAGAAACGGTAATCAATTCAGCAAAGAAATATGATATGCCGTTGGTCAAAAGTATTTTGAAACCTATCAAAGGAATGAGAAACACAATGAAAGAAGAATATGTACTAATTTTTGAAAAACAATAATATGGCAAAAAGTGTTGACGATAAGTTTTTGACTGTAATCCAGAAAAACACATTTTATTTTTTTAACTCAAAGTTTGAAGAAAATTACGAAGGATATATCAATTCACTAAAAGAGACTCTCTTAATCGTTAAAAACAAAGTAGAAACAGACGGTTTAAAGAAAGAAATTTTTGAATGGTTGTTAACTGAAAAGGAGAATGGATTAAGAGCATTATTGGCTTTAACAGGTTTTTCAAATGAATACTTAAAGCGGTTGACAACTATTATCCGAATAGTTGATAATCCTGAGCTAAACAGCCTCGTTTTTAAAGAAAAATGGTACAATGAAACAAGTCCTGATAATATTCAAGAGTGGTCTGATAGCACAATTTTAAAGAATATCCAGAAAAATGAATATTTTAGAAAAGGACTGGTAAATATATTCTTTGAAGGAGCATCAATACCGTTTTTAGCGAATACAATCCCACTTTTTGAATTAAAAAAGCTTAGTATTTCAAAACTAAAGTTCGAAATACCTGAACTCATTGACACACTAATTCGGTACAAGGAAAAAGGCAGCTATTCTGGCATGAAAGGGAATAATCCAGAAACTGTTGTTGCCGAAATTTTAGACAGACTTGGAATTACATTTGAAACTGGTGATTTAAGCGAACTTATCACCAATGCCCCTGACAATAAAAGAACAATGGATTTTATTATTCCAAACAAAAAGAATCCAATCATTATTGCGGAAAGCTCTTTTCTTTCGACCACATCGTCTGGACAAGGTGATAAATCGAAAACTGAAATTTCGATTGATAGTTTGATAAAAGAACATTATCCGAACGCTATTTTTATCGGTTTTGTTGATGGTATAGGTTGGTATGTCAGAAAGGGAGATTTAAAAAGAATGGTAACAGCTTATGAAGATGTTTTTACCTTTCATAATGACGAATTAAAAAGATTTGAAAAACTACTTATTGAAACTTTTAAAAAATGATAGACAAATACACAAATAAAATCTTGCAAGGAGACTGTTTGGAATTATTCAAAAATATACCCGATAATTCTGTTGATGTTACTTTTGCCGACCCCCCATTTAATTTAAAAAAGAATTATACAAGTTATGGAGATAGCCTTGAATTTCAAGAGTATCTTGATTGGTGCGAAAAGTGGATTTCAGAAATGGTTAGAGTAACAAAACCGACTGGTTCTATTTTTCTTCATAATATACCCAAGTGGTTAACTTACTATGCAACTTATTTAAACAAATTTGCAAACTTCAAACATTGGATATCTTGGGATGCTCCAACTGCACCTATGGGTAAATCATTACAGCCTTCACATTATGGGATTCTATTTTATACAAAAGAAGCTAAAGGAGCAAAAATCTATGAATTAAGACATCCACATAAACGTGATAGAAAACAAGGTTATTTATTGAAAGATTACGGTGGGAAAAAAGACCAGCTACATCCATTTGGACCATTGGTTTCTGATGTTTGGACTGACATTCACAGAATAAAACATAATACAAAAAGAGACCCACATCCTTGTCAGTTACCTATTCATTTGATGGATAGATTAATTCTAATGACAACTGATGAAAATGATATTATTCTTGACCCATTCTCTGGCACAGGAACTACAGCTATTTCAGCGAAACGACTGGGGAGGAAATATATAGGTTTTGAATTAGATACAAGATATGTGGAAATAGCTGAACAAAAGCTTGAAAGGACAGAACCAAATTACAAATTAGGTGAAAGTTGGGTGAGTTTTTATCTGAAAGATATTGTTACAATTAGAAATAATGATTGGGAAAATCTTGCAAAATACTTTTCAATACCAAATCCATTAAGAAAAATTGACTTTGAACGAGCAAAAATAGTAGATAAAAAATTAATTCCTCAAGATGGATTTATTGAAAAATCAAATGATAATCAACTAAAATTAGATATCAAAAAGAATAAAACTATTACAAGAACTAAATTAAAAACAACAAAAGAAATTGTATGCTTTAATACTAATCAAGAAGTTACGCTATCAAAGAAAGTTAAATAGGTTTTGGAAATAAACAATATCAGCTTTGTCATTTTCACAATTAAGTTCCAAATATGATATTATTTATGTTATAATTATGAAAATCAATTTAAAATATTTCTGCACATATAAAAATAATGATTAAAATGAAAACAATATTATTAATTACTATAGTCTGTTTATTCGCATCCTGCAAATCAATTAAAAATAAAGATGTAGAACAGAATACTGATATGACTGAAAAAAATGAAATATTACCAGAATATAAAGCTGGTCCGCAAACCGTAGTTTATAAAACTAAAAACGATTATTATTATAATGTGCCGGTAAACTTAAACGATGATAAAACCGAAATAGTGTTTTATCCGACTCCAAGTGATGTTTTTTACAATGGAAAGCTTTCATATCCTTATAAACTTGCCGATGATTACCTATTGGATAACAGAGGTATTAATGAAAATGTAGCTTTTCTTGAATATACTTACGAGGAATACATTAAGCTGAGGCAAGTTCCGGATATTGACTCATTATTTACCAAAATTATTGATGATAATCCATTAACTGAGATTTATAATTGTGGAAATAGATATGTTTTTAAAGATGAAATCAATGATCTCAATAAATTGATTGAAAATGATGGTTTGAGCAAATGTAAATGTCTAAATTAAGATTACTTTTACAAGCTAAATTATTTATTCCGAATTAAAATCCCGAATTATTCCTTCGCAAAGCCATTTTGCAAGTGCTTGCCTGTTGTCGGGGTCGAGAAAACGCTTTTGATTATGCGAGTTTTTTATGTTTGCCAATTCTACAAATGCAGCAGGAGGGAGTGTTTTTCGTAAAACTATCAAGTTTCGTCCGCTTACAGTACCTTCGTAACCTCGGTTGGGTTGATGTTCTGCATATTTTTCAGCGAATACATCTTTAAGATTATTGGCAAAAGTTTTTCCTTTTTTGCTACCCGGATAATGATAGAAAAAAACATCCACCGTTTGCCCTTTACTTCTCGAATCAAGATGAACAACAATCACTCTTTGATAAGAATTTGCCGCTTTTTCAGAATACAAATCATTTACAGCATCGGCTCGTTGTACCAGCCTTTTTGTGTGATTATAAGGGATTTCAAGGTTTGGATAACATACTTCATCAATATCTATTTCCAAAATTCTATCGTTTCTAATACTGTCATTGGGGTCATGTATTATCATTTTTGCTTCACCCGAATGCTTTAATATTTCATATTTAAGTCTTAAACAAATATCATAAGCATATTCATCTTCCGATATTGTATGCCCTTCAATTATTGTAATTGCTCCAGGATCGGGACCTCCATGTCCTGAAATAATATATATTACTGCTCCGAATAATAAAGAATCTTCAACAATTTTAGTAGCTTTAGAAATACTATCTTCCATAAGTGTTTCAATAGCTAACATATATGTTTCACCAAGTATAAGATGTTTATTGTCTATTAATTTATCAGTGTTTTGTTTTTTGAATGTATCAACATAATAATCTGGATCAAGATTGTGCCGTTTTAGTAAACTAATAATTCCGTCTCCGGGTTCAGCTTTTAAATATAATGTATCAGATTGTGCAATAGATTGTTGAAGAAAAAATGAAAATATCGTTATGGTTACACACAAAATTCTTATCATACCGTCTCTATAATTTTGAAATAAAAATAATAAATACTTCTATAAAATCAATATCAACAAAGATAATAGTTAAGGTTTTTAGATATTAATTGTTTAATTTATTTCTTCAACAAAATAATAATACTTAAATTTGCGAAGTTAATGTCCTTTTTGGGGGTGCCATAATGGCTGAGATCATACCCATTGAACCTGATGCGGATAATACCGACGAAGGGAAGTATGAATTCCAACTGTTAATTTAAGACAAACCCATTAAGGAGTATTTGTTGAACACTAAAAATTATTAGTTATGAAACGAGTATTTCTTATTGTAAGTTTTCTGATTTTTGCAAATTTGCTACACTCACAAGTACTAAAGGGTGTAGTAACCGACACTTTGGGGAATCCATTGGCGGGAGTGAATGTTTTAGTACTTAATAATAATCATGGAGTTTTTACCGATGCTAATGGTAATTATAGTATTGAGCTTAAGCCATTAGTTTATAATGTACAATTTAGTATGCTTGGATTTAAGACTTTACGAAAAACAGTTAATGTAATTGGTAAAGAGACTATATTAAATGTACAACTGATTTCTGAAGTATATCTTACTGATGAAGTAATTGTGGCTGCAACCAGAGCAGGTGCTAATGTGCCGGCTACATATACAAATATCAGTAAAAATGATTTAGATTATTTAAATCGTGGTTCGGATATTACCTATATGCTTGAGCTTACTCCTTCTGCAGTAGCTACTTCAGAAGCCGGAAACGGTTTGGGTTATACCAATTTTAGAATACGAGGAACAGACCCCACGCGAATAAACGTAACCGTAAATGGTATTCCGTTAAACGATGCAGAATCTCATTCTGTGTTTTGGGTAAATATGCCCGATTTTGCTTCTTCGGTTGAAAGTATTCAAATTCAACGTGGTGTTGGAACTTCTACAAATGGTGCAGCTGCTTTTGGTGCTACTATGAATTTTAGTACAATATCAAGCAGTATTAATCCTTATGCCCGAATTCAAGCATCTGCCGGAAGTTTTAATACTTTTAAAGAAAGTGTTTCGATAGGTACCGGAGTTTTAAATAACGGGCTTTCTTTTGATATGCGTTTGTCTAAACTCAATAGCGATGCTTATATTGACTACAGTGGTTCTGATCATACTTCAATGTATTTCTCTGGAGCTTGGCGAAATGCTGATAACTTATTAAAAGCAAATATTATTTATGGAAAAGAAATTACAGGAATTAGCTGGTGGGGTGTGCCTGCCGATAGTTTGGAAACTAATCCTACTTTTAATCCCGCAGGTCAATATATAGATAGTGAAGGAAACCGAAAATATTTTGAAGGGCAAATTGATAATTATAAACAAACTCATTATCAATTACTCTACTCACGTAAACAGGGAAATTATCTGTATCTTAATGCTGCTTTGCATTATACTAAAGGTGATGGTTATTACCAGCAAATTAAAGATATCGATTATGAAAACATGTATGGTTGGGGAGACTTGTCTGAAATGGCTTTGAGCTATTATAATATTCCTGATATAATTGTTGGAAACGACACTATTACCTATTCTGATGCTATAAGACGAAAAATGATGGATAATCATTTTTTTGGAGGAACATTTTCGGTTAATTATGAAAAAGGAAGATTTAGTTCAAGTCTTGGTGGAGCTTGGAATAGATATATTGGAGAACATTTTGGTAATCTTGTTTGGATGCGTTATGCCGGCGAATCTGAGCTCAATCATGAGTATTACAGAAATAGCGGAGATAAAACAGATATGAATGCATTTCTAAAACTGAATTATCAGCTTACTCCCGAATTAAATATATATGGAGATGTACAATACAGACATATAGAGTATATTATGAAAGGTAATGATGACGACCGATTACCTGATGGTAATCAGAAAGTTTTAGACCAAGAGCATACTTTCGATTTTGTAAATCCTAAGGCAGGTATATTATACCATATTAATAGCGATATGCATACGTATTTTTCGTTCGCTATTGGTAATCGTGAACCTACCCGTACTAATTTTAAAGATGCAACCGGAGATAATACTAAAATTCCATTACCTGAACGTTTATACGACTATGAACTAGGATATAAATATTATTCCAAAAATATTCATGCTATGGTAAATCTTTATTATATGGATTACACGAACCAACTTATTCCTACAGGCGAAAAAAGTTCCGTAGGTTATGATATTATGACTAATGTTGCAGAGAGCTACAGAGCAGGCATAGAAATGGCTCTAAGTGTTAATCCTATTAAACCACTGTACTTAGACGCTAATCTTACACTTAGTAGAAATAAAATCAAGAACTTTTCGCTTTTTACTACACAATATAACGACGTTTGGGACGAAGAATTTGTAGAATTAAACTTGGGAGAAACCGACATAGCATATTCTCCAAACATTATTGCAGCCGGTACAATTAGATATAATCCATTTAAAAGTTTTAATATTAGTTATGTGGCTAAGTATGTAGGTAAACAGTATTTCGATAATACTATGAGCGAACAAAGAAAGCTTGACCCTTATTTTGTAAATAATATTCAGTTAGATTATAGTTTTTTGTTAAAGTCGAAACAGGAATTGTCTCTACGTTTTAATGTTAATAACATTTTTAATAATAAATATTCAAGCAATGCTTATGGTGGAGTTTGGTACGAGCAGGAAGATGAAAAAACATGGGCATATTATTATCCGCAGGCAGGTATAAACTTTATGTTTGGAATCGATTTTAGATTCTAAAACTTAAAATTCTATTATACGTGGGATGTCAGTAGGCAAACGAGTCAGCAGTTCATAATTAAGTTGGTCGCTAAATTCACTAAAAGACGACACAGTAATTTCGCTGTCGCCTTGTTTGCCTATTAACACAACTTCGTCTCCCTTTTGGGTGTCGGGTATTTCTGTAATTTTTACAATAAGTAAACTCATATTAACAATCCCGATAATATCTTGTCTTTGTCCATTTATCAGAACTCTGCCCTGATGGCTTAAAGAACGGCTGTACCCCATAGCATAACCAACAGGGACTGTTGCTATTTTCATATTATCGCGTGCAATGTAATTAGTCCCGTAACCTATAAATTCTCCGGTTTTTACATCTTTTGTGTCCATTACTCTGCTACGCCATGCAAGTACTCGTGTTAGCGGGTCTTCTTTATTTTCCTGTTTACTGATATGATGAATAAAAGTTTCGGGGCTAGGCCAAAATCCATATTGCAAAATTCCCGAACGAACCATATCCATGCGGGTTTCTGGATATGATATTGCAGCAGCACTACATGCCGTGTGATTGATTTTAGCAATTAAACCGTTGCGCTTTAACCATTTACGTAATTTATTAAATACTTTTATCTGACTTTTTATCCTTGCGTAATTTGAAATGCTTTCGGCACCTGCATAGTGAGTACACAATCCGCTAAATTCGTAGTACTCTTTATTGTTCTGTAGAATTTGAATTAGTTTCCCAATATTTTTTTCGCTAAAACCTGTGCGGTTCATTCCTGTTTCAATCTCAATGTGTATTTTTGCTTTCTTCCCGCATTGTTTTGCTTCATAAATAGCTGTCTTGAGCCTATCAAATTCAAAAACAAAAAACTCAATATCATTCATTATTGCCCATTCCAGTTCAGCATTATCTATCCAACCCATAATCAATATAGTGGAATTTTTAGTTGTAGCTTTTAAAGCTCTTCTAGCTTCTTGAGCACTAAAAACCGAAAAATGGTCAACCCCACATTCTTCTGCTAATGGAACTATTACTTCTATGCCATGACCATAAGCATTACCTTTAATTACTGCACTTAATTTAGTGGTTTCGCCAATTATGCTTTTTATGTAGTTAATATTTTTTTGATATGCACTTCTACTTATATATAAAGCTGATGTATTTAACATTTTTTATGAATAAATTTTTTGCAAATTATTAACAATAGCTATAAACATATTGACTCCTGATTCTATTATTTCATCCGGAAAATCATAATCGGGATTATGAAGTTGTGGATGATTTTTACCTGCGCCTAATCCAAACATTGCTCCTTCATATTTTTGAAGAAAATAACCAAAATCTTCGCTCCATCTAAAAGGATTTTGAAGATTTTGATACTTAAGATTATTTTCTTGTGCAGCTTTTTTCACAATGCTTACCATATCAGAGGAGTTTACTGTTGCACTAAACTCTTCTGTAAAATTGCTTTCAAGTTTTAATTTATATTTGGTTGCTATTGCTTTTGCATTTTTAATACTGTCATTTTTTAATAAATCGAGGTCTTGATTTTGATATGCTCTTAATGTAGCCATTACTTCTGCATAGCCCGGAGTAGTCCCAAACGCTCTTTCTCCTAGTTTTGCATGAATGGTTGTAAGCAAAGAAAAGTCTATAAGATTTGTATTTGAATGCACTATTTTCTCAAGATACTGTATTATTTCTGCCATTGCTAACGCAGGAGAGTTGCCGTTTTCCGGCTCTGCTGCATGCGAAGTTTTACCAAATAGTTTTAATATTAAACCTACAGATGCCGAAGCAAATGTATTTTCTCGGCAAATAATGTGAGATGTTTCGTACCCTGGCAAATTGTGTAAGCCAAATATAAAATCAATCTTAAGCTGCTGAAATTTATAGTCATTAAGCATTTTTAATGCTCCCGTACCTGTTTCTTCTTCAGATTGAAAAATTAAAAACAAATTGCCATTTCTTAACGGATTCTTAGCAAAATACTCTCCAACAGCAGTTAAAATTGCCATATGCCCATCGTGCCCACACTTGTGTGAAACACCTTCTTGTTCCGACTTATAATCAAAACCGTTTTCTTCATTTATAGGTAAGGCATCAATGTCAGTTCTTAGAGCAATGTTTTTGCCGCGATTCAATCCTTCAATTATAACAACAAATGCAGTACCACCTATTTCTGTAATAATTTCTGTTACAGGTAATGATTTAAAATGATTTATTAGATATTGTGAGGTTTGTTTTTCGTTGCCGGATACTTCAGCAATACTATGAAGCTTTTTTCTTAAAGATATTATTTCTTCTGATATGGGAATAATAGGCATTTTTATGTTTAAATTTTTGAATTGAAACAAAGTAACTAAAATTCAGAATTTTGAGCAAAACAATTGGAATTATTTATACAAAAGTCTATAGTGTTTTTGCTGATGGTAAAAGTTTTGGTCTAAATAAAAATATGAGGCTAAATCTTTTAAATTTTATAATCAAATTGCTATGTTTTGTTTTTTGCTGTAAAAATACAACTATCAGTTTTATGCAAATAATCAATCTGAACTTTTACATTTCTAAACTGTTAGTAGAATATAAAAATTATTTATTTATAGAAAATTATGAATTCATATTTCTTTAAATTATTGATAAGTTTATTTTTTGTATTATTAGGTTATACTTTGGCTCGTGGGCAGGAATCTACTGATAAAAATATATCGCAATTAAGTCTTCAGGAGTCAATTGAATTAGCATTAGAATTAAATCCTGGACTAAATAGTTTAAAAAGCACCGAACAAGAGATAGCTAATACTTGGAAAAAGGAATCAGGTATTGATAATCCAGAAATTTTCTTTTATCAAAATGGAATTGGCGAAAACGATCTTTATTTTGAACGTGCAATTGGTATTACTCAAAATATTGAAAAACCTCTTGCAAATATTTGGCTAAAAAAGGCTGCAAATATTGAATTGGAAAGCTTAAACGTTTCAATTGAATTATATAAAACAACATTGAAAGCTTTAGTTAAAGCCCAATATGTCGAAATTCTTTATGCTATATATTATAAAGATTTAGTAAGTGAAAGGATAGAAACATATCAAAATTTAGTGGAAGCTGTAGAACTAAAATTTGAGAACGGATCTGCTAATAAGCTGGAAGTTTTAAATGCAAATGTTCGGCTTAGTGAAGCTGAAAACGAATATAATAAAGCCGAAACAAATTTTCATCGTCAGCGTTATCGATTGTTCGAAATTATAGGATTAGATCCCGAATCGCAAGTGTATGAAATATCGTTTGCCGATAGTTTAAGAACTCACGAATCTTATATTTCACAGGATGAAGTGTTGAATAATTTACATAATTATCCGGGAATAAAAATGGAGGAATATAAAATATTAGCAAGCGAAGAAAAGTTGAAATCATCAAAAGCCAAATGGTTTCCTTCGCTTAGCGTTTCGTATTTAAGGCAGGATTTTTCCTCAGGATTTGAATTTAATGGGCTAGAGGTTGGATTAGAAATCCCCATTTGGGGGAAACACACTATTTCGTCTGATGTTAAAGTTCAGGAATCGTTGTTGCTTCAACACAAATGGCATTATGCCGAAGTTGAACTAATGTATAAACGACAACTAGAAGATGCTTGGCATTCTTACGAAAATGCAAAAAAAGTAATTGATAATTTTAATCAACAACAATCGAAAAATACTCACGAACTTTTAGAATTGAGTAAAGAAGCATATCTGCTTGGTGAAATTGACTTAATTTTGTTACTCGATGCTCAAAATCTTTACATCAATAATCAGGAGATTTATTTGAATGCACTCCGCGATTACTATTTATATTTAATTGAATTAGAGAAATTTACGGATTATGAATTGGTATATTAATAAATTATGAAAACAATAAATTTACTTATACTGCTTGGTGTGCTTTTATTATTACTTTCATGCAACAATGAAAAAGAAAATACTGAAAGTGTAGAAGCAAAAAATGAAGTTGCAAAATGGACTTTAGATTTAACCGAAGCTAATATTTCTGTTGATGATATTGAGTTTTACGAATTAGGTAAGAAAGATGTAAAGCTTAAGAAGGCAGTGCCGGGTATTGCTCAGTCTGCACCCAATTATATCAGCTACATTGCTGCACCCATGGATGGAATAGTTAGTGCGCTGTATCTTAACGAAGGCGAAAGAGTTAAGAAGGGACAAGTAATTATGGAAATAGAGAGTCTGGAGTATGGAAATTTGCTTTCAGAATTTCTTAAAAGCAGTTCCGAATATGAATATCAACAAGGACGTTTGGATCGTAACAACAAACTTTTAGAAAAAGGTATTACAAGTCAATCTGACATGGAAATGATTCAAGCCGATTTCGAGCTTTCAAAAGCAAATTTTGTAGCTGTTAAAACCAGATTAATGACTTTGGGACTTGATTCATATGAAATTGAAAATCTTAAAAACAGCGAAAATATTGAACCTCATTTAATGGTAAGAGCAAGAATTTCAGGAGTTATCGACCAACATTATGCAGAACTTGGTATGCCGGTAAAAGCTTATGATAGACTTGCAAGTATTGTAGATCCTACTCAGCTTTTAATAAAAGGATATTTGTCTCCTGAAGATTTAAATTTTGTAGCTGCCGGCGATAGCGTAGTTATAAATAGGCAAAGCGATAATACAGTTGGAGCTATTATATCTACAATAGCATCAATTAATCCTGCTTTAGATGAGAATTCACGTTCGCTTATTGCAAATATTTATGTAGAGGGAAATGGTTCATGGCCATTACCGGGAGAAAATCTAAGATTAGAAATATATTCTGAAACTCCCGAAAATTTACTTGCTGTTCCTGTTTCTGCAATTAGCTGGCTTGGCGAAGATGCAATACTCTATGTATTTGCAGATGAAAATACTTTAGAAATAAGAAAAGTTGAAATAGCAAGCTCCGATGATACATATAGCTTTATTAGTTCTGGCGTTTCTGAAGGAGAATTGGTTGCTATTAGTGAAATTTTCACACTAAAATCATTAGTAAGGTATAACGAATTTGCAGAGTAATTATGTTAAATAAAATAATAGAATTTTCGGTTAAACAAAAGTATATAGCTTTATCACTGGTGTTATTAATGGGTATAGGCGGTTACTTTTCGCTTAAAAATATTCCAATAAATTCATTGCCAGATGTTACTCCTGTACAAGTGTTGGTAATAACAAAAGCAGGAAGATATTCACCTTACGATGTGGAAAAATTAGTAAGCCGACCAATCGAAAATGCAATGAACGGATTACCTGACGTGAAACAAGTGCGTTCCATTTCCCAGTTTGGATTATCAGCCGTAACTATTGAATTTGAAGAAAACACCGACTTGTATTTTGTTAGACAATTGGTTTCGCAGCGAATGCAATCTATTGCCGATGAGTTACCCGATGGAGTGTCAGATCCTCAGCTTGGACCGGTATCTACTGCTATGGGGGAGATATACCAATATCAGGTGGTAGGAGACTCATACAGTCTATCCGAACTCAGAAGTATTCAGGATTGGTTAATTGCACCGCAGTTAAAAACTATTAAAGGCGTAACCGAAATTAACTCGTTTGGTGGATTTGTTCGACAAATTGATGTTATTGTATTACCCGGTAAGTTGCGTCAATTTGGACTAAGCCTTAATGATGTATTTGCATCTATTGAGAATAATAATTCGGTAGCAGGAGGTAATTATTTAACTTATAATCGCGAGCAATACATTATTAGAGGGGTTGGATTGATTGAAAACTTACAGGATATTGAGCAGATAATTGTTAAAAATGTTAATGGAAACCCTGTATATCTACAAAATATTGCTGAAGTAAAAGTAGGTAAACAAATTCGACAAGGAGCTGTTACACGCGATGGTAAAGGAGAAGTTGTTACCGGTATTGTAATGATGTTAAGAGGTGAAAATGGCAGGCTAGTGATAAAAAGTATTGAGCAAAAAATTGAGGAAATTAACCAATCATTGCCAAAAGGTGTTAAGATTGAAAAATTTTATGACCAAAGTGAACTTATTGCACGTACAACTAATACTCTTTCTAAGAACCTTATTGAAGGTGGTTTACTCGTCATTATTGTCCTATTACTCCTATTAGGCGATCTTAGAGGAGCTTTAATTGTTGCTCTTGTAATTCCATTATCAATGTTACTTGCTTTTATTGGGATGAGAGAGTTGGGTCTTGCAGCTAATTTAATGAGTCTTGGAGCTATTGACTTTGGAATGATTGTAGATGGATCTGTTGTAATGATTGAAAACATTATTCATAGATCGCGACAAAATAAAGAACTGTCGAAGCAGGAAATTATTTTAAAAGCAGCTCAGCAGGTTGCTCGTCCAATATTTTTTGGTGTGCTCATTATTCTGGTAGTATATATTCCTGTAATGACTTTTAGCGGAATGGAAGGGATTCTGTATCGCCCAATGGCAATTACTGTTAGCCTAGCTGTATTTGGTTCCTTATTACTCGCATTGGTGTTTATTCCCGCAATGATGAGTATTTCGCTTAGCCGCAAAAAGAAACAAAAGAAGTCAAAAGAAAATTTCTTGATACGATTCTTAAAACCTCGATATGAATCATTCTTAAATAAAATCCTAGCAAAAAAGTGGTTAATAATTGGTACTGCTTTGGGAGTGTTTTTACTTAGTTTATTTACTATTACCCGGATGGGGACAGAGTTTTTACCTGAATTAGACGAGGGCTCAATTCTTATTGAAGAAGTTCGAATGCCAAGTGTAACTCTCGAAGAAAGTGTTGGAAAAGCTAATACCTTGGCAATGAAATTACTTGCCAATATTCCGGAAATTAAAACTATAGTGCCTAAAACAGGACGTTCCGATTTAGCAAACGATTGGATGGGAGTGCATCAAACAGATGTGTGGGTTTTATTAGAACCACGAGATACATGGAGAAAAGGACTTACAAAGGAGGATATAATTAGCGAGATAGAACCATTTCTTGAAAACGAACCAGGTCTATCGTATAATTTTACTCAACCAATTGCAATGCGTGTTGATGAGCTTACTAGTGGTGTTAAATCAGACTTGGCTGTAGTTGTTTATGGCGAAGATCTCGACAGTTTATCTGCTGTTAGTAAACGTATTGCAATGAAACTTCCAGAATTAGAAGGTACAGCAAATTTTTTTGTTGACCAACCTGTGGGGCAACCATATTTTACTATTGAAGCAGACAGAGAGGCTCTTGCGACTTTCGGACTAAATGTAAATGATGTCCAAGATGTTATAGAAGCAGGAATTGGTGGCAAAGCAGTAGGAACTATTTTCGAGGGGCAACGCAGATACGATATACAAGTAAGGTATCCCGAAGATTTGAGATCAAACTTCTCACGAATACGAGATATTCCAGTGTATTTGCCCGATGGGGATGGTTTTGTCCCACTTGATAGGCTTACAAAAATATCAGCCCAAGAAGGTCCTCGCGAAATTCAAAGAGAAGATGGTTGGCGAAGACTTATTGTAGGAATAAATATTCAGAATATTGATATGGGAACTTATGTGCAAAACCTGAAAAAAGTAATTAATACTGATGTTGATTTACCGGCTGGTTATTTTATTAAGTACGGAGGTAGTTTCGAAAATCAACAGCGAGCTACTACCCATTTATTGCTAGTAATACCTTTAGTATTATTCTTGATTTTAGGCTTACTCTACCTGAATTTTAAAAAGATGAGATATGCATTTCTTGTATTTCTTAATTTACCTTTAGCTTTATCGGGTGGAATATTTTTACTTTATGTCAGAGGAATGTATCTTTCTGTTTCGGCAAGTATTGGTTTTATTGCGCTTTTTGGTGTTGCCGTGCTTAACGGGATTGTACTAGTTACTCATTTAAACGAGATTAGAGAATCTGATAAAGATTTGTCGCTAAAAAATGCCGTAGTGTTGGGAGCTGCAGATAGGTTACGTCCTGTGTTAATGACTGCCTTGGTGGCTTCTTTAGGATTTGTACCAATGGCTTTTAATACAGGTCCGGGTTCCGAAGTGCAATCGCCTCTCGCTACGGTTGTGATAGGAGGACTAATTACTTCTACATTGCTAACATTGTTTGTAGTACCGGTTATTTATAATTGGATTGAAACAAAAAAGATAAGTAAAACTGCTGACGATAATAAATGAAAATTTTGCACTTTTATGGCTACTTTCCGATTATTAGTCTGAAGACCATAAATCTTATTAAATTTTTTTAGAAAAGTATTAAATATACTATTTACTAAATGGTTATTCTTTTTGTGTGTAATTTTTATAGATCATTTACACCAAAATACTTTTTAGTTTAATTCATGCTTACCTCAATACTGAACATTGGCGTTTTCATTTCTTCAGGGAGATTCCGTAAATCTGCCATTTTAAAACGTACTGAAGTTTTAGGAACATCTTGATCTATAAAATAGTTTAATAATAGATTTTCTCGCTTAAGCATTAATTCGTTCAACAAAGCCATTGCTTGATTACTTCCAACTTTTTGCATGCAGAAATCAGGAAATTGCTCCATTGTTGTAGAGTCTGTCATACCTAACCAGTAACGAAATTCAACATTGTCGTTTTGTAACTTACTTACTACTTCGTGAGTATTCAGAGCAGTAGAATCTAAAGCTAATTGGTTGCTAACAAATTGTTTTTTTGCTTCTTGAATTGCAAGTAATTTCATCTCTTCCTCCCGATTGGTAGATTGAGAGAATGTGAAGATCAATTCCGGTTTCTTTATAATTATTTCAGAAATAATATCAAGATTATTTTTCTGTTTTTTAAGCAAACTATCTTGCAACATTTCAAATGAAATTTTACGAATACTTTCAGGATTGGTTCCGAATACGTTACCAATTGCTTTTGCCGGAGATGTAGCAGTTTTAATGAGGAATTCTTCCAAAGTTTTCCATATTATTTTACCCAGCTTAAATGAAGGATCCGAAGGATTTCCTGTAACGGGCAAATCAATGTTGATAAGATTATTGCGGTCTTTTAATATATATAGTGCAAAACCAACAGGTACTTTATAAGCAGTTGTATCTTTAGTTTTCTTTCCTGTTTCTAAATTTACAATTTTAATCGCATTCTGATTATCAAGATAATCGGGATTCATAGCAAGTTTTACATTATAATTAAAGGTCCCTTTAGTAATAGGTCTTGCGATAAAATATTCGGAATATGGCGACAAACTAACCATATCAAGGTTTGCAATCTCACCATCGAAGCTAAAAGTTTCTAATGTGAGCATATCGACAATAGCATTTCCAATGAACGAACCGGTATTGTTGAGTATCATAGCAAAATTCATTTTTACATCTTTCGCAAGATCGCTATAGTCTTTCATTGTGAAATCAAGATTTGTAATATCAAAATCAAAAGGACGATTTAGAGTTAAATCCGAAAATGCTACTGCACAATCGTTAATTTCAAGAATTTTGATCGAATAATGCATCTCAGAAGTTGATGTGTCAGTTTCTGTGGTATTTTCACTTACATCAAGGGTATCCGAAAAATAGGGTTCCAGTAATCTTTCAAAATTGCTTCCGTTATTATCAAGAATTGCTGTGAGTTTTGGAGATTGAATACCAACAGTATCAATACAATAATTTCCATTCCCGATATTAAGCGAATCTAATATTATACATAAATCGGCGAAAGATAAGAAATGATTATCGTCCATGTCGTTTATAGCAAATTCTTTGATTCCTGCTTTTCCTGTAACAATTACATTTATAGGTTCTTCCATTTCTCCGTTTACAATTAAATCGGTGTATAAAAGCCCATTAATAGAACTTGCTATTATGTATTCGTTCAAGTATGGGGCAAATGGTGAAATATCAATATCTTCGGTTTTTGCATGAATCATGTATGTTCCGGCAACTTGATTAATATCGCCACCAAGCGAAACTTTACCTTTCTCTCCAAGAATAAAATCAATACCTAATTCAGATTTGCTGTTGTCCCATGCTATCTCAGGTACACTAATCCCAAGATGTTTTATCTCAGAAGTGCTATTGGATGTTTTATCTTGATAGGTAATATACCCGCCAATAAGATTTAAATTGCGGATAAGGTATTTTGTGGAATTTGAAGTAGTGTCTTCAAGCTCTTCAAGGTCTGTTGTGTCGCTGGATTCTATTATATCATCGAAATTAAAACCTTCCTCAGAATAAATAATTGAAACATAAGGATTTGTGAGAGTAAACTCCGTAAGTGCATATTCGCTGCTTAATAGGTGCCAAGGTGCAAAATTAACGCATAAATTATCAAAACTTACAAATTTATCTATGCCGTTTTTTTCGTACATTACAAACTCTTTAATATTAACACTAAATTTGAAATAATTAATGTGAAGCTTGCTTATACTTATTTGGCGACCAATTATGTCTTCGCCATGTTTATTAATGTACCACTTGGCAATTGTAGGAAGAATAGATAGAAGTAAAATAAAAAATACTACAATTGTTAAAATGATTTTATGCCATCTTTTCAAACTGATACGTTTCCAAAATCTTTTGTCCATAGTATTCTATTATAATGTTTTTATATTTTTACAACAACAGTTAAGAGGATAAAATTAGTAATTTTTGTTTATCAAGAACCTTTAACTAAATATTTTTGTAAATTACTAAGATAAAAAACAGCAAAATATAATTACAAATAATAATCACGAAAGCTTCGAAACAATTAATCAAACTCCAAAATCAATCTGTAAAAAACTTTAAAATATTGATATTTAATCAATAATAAGTTTCTCAAAATAAATAGATGATTCAGTTTCAAGTTTTATAAAATAAATGCCTTTTGAAAACTCTGATAAATCAATCTTAATTAGCTTATTAAACATATTTGTTTCCATAATTTTCTGCCCATTGAGCATATAAATACTTATATTGTTTACCGAATTTGCTTCTATAAAAACAAAATCATTTGCAGGATTTGGATAAATTAAATAATTGTAAGTATTATTAATTGTTTGTTCATTCCCAACAGCAATGAATTCGGCAGTTATGTTTTTGTTGCTATCCATTAGTAGGTTAATAGGGTTATCTTGGCTTGATAAATCGTTTGCCCATGCAATAAATTGCGAGTTAGAATTTGGCACAGCTTCTAAGCTTAAAACAGTATTTTCGTCAATACTAAGGGGGGCAGAATATTCTGTACCATCAACTAAAACAATCCCTTCGCCTGATATATTTATTGTAAGAGTAAACTGTTCAATATCAGACAAAGTAACAAAACTCCAAATTTCTGACCAGTCGCTTTCAATCTGACCGGATTTTGCTTTAACTCTCCAGAAGTATTCGGTTTCGGGATTTAAATCTTCTTGTAAATAAGTAAGTCCGTTTTCAGTATTAGTTCCAACAATATCATTAAAAAGTCCATCTGTAGCTAATTCAAAGATGTATTCTTCAGCACCGTTCACTTGAGCCCATTCAAAAGTAATGCTGTTAAAGTCTAAGTCTGTTGCATTATTTGCCGGATATATTAGTGTAGGAGGTGGGAGAGATACCAATTGGGTAGTAAAGTTCCAGATTTCTGACCAATCGCTTTCAACAACGCCATCGCTTGCCTTAACTCGCCAATAATACTGTGTGTTATCAGACAATCCATAAATTTCTGCAAAAGTGTTGTTTACCTCGTTGCTTGTTACACCTGTTTCAAAACTTGGATCGGTGCAAATCTCGTAAATGTATTGCGAAGCTCCAAAAACGGAATTCCAATTTAAGATAACTTCATCAAAGTCAATGCCTGTTGCATTATTAGTCGGTGATACAAGGGTAGGAGGTGCTAAATCAGCACTTTCGGTAGTAAAACTCCAAAATTCTGACCATGGAGAATATCCGTTATTATTAGCTCCTCTTACACGCCAATAATATGTCGTTTGAGGATATAAATTGTTTATATTGCCAGCAACTAATGAAGTGTTTGCTGATTTTATAATAGCAGTAAAATCTGCATTTGTACTAACTTGATATTGATATTCACTTGCACCGGTACTGGAGTTCCAAACTAATTGAACATTTTCGTAAGATAAATCAGTACTTAAATCTGTAGGACTTTCAAGCATGGGGGCTTCGGTCAATTCGTAATCGGTTGTAAAACTCCATGGTTCTGACCAGTTTGATGTATCTAACGAGTGGTATGCAGCAACTCTCCAGTAATAAGTTGTACCATACAATAATCCGGTGATACTTGATTGAGACATACTACCACTAAATTCCTCATATAAATCAGAATTGAAATTAAAGCTTGTATCAATTGCAAGTAAATACTCGCTACTTCCGGTAATATTTCCCCAATCAATAAATGGATTAATTGAAACATTAGTTTGTCCATTGTAAGGTGTATAATGGGTTACCTGATTTTCGGTGGTAAAAGTCCATGTAGCACTCCACTCTGAAGTGTCTGTTTGATTTTTTGCTGCTGCTCGCCAGTAGTATTGTGTCCCGTAATACAAATCAGATACGCTAATTTGAGATTGATTAATAGAAGAACTTCCATATTCTGAAATAGGAGAGTTAAATTCAGAAACAGTATCCAGATTGTAAAAATAACCTGTGTTACCGGTCATAGTTGACCAGTCGAGGTTTAATGCAATGTTTTGATTTGTTGCACCATTGCTTGGAGAATAGTTATTTACACTTTCAGATGTGCTAAAACTCCATGTAGAGCTCCATTCTGATGTGTCAACAGGATTTATGGCTGCAGCTCTCCAGTAATATTGAGTATTAAAGAATAAACCATCAACATAGGATTGTGATTGGTTTACTACGGTGGTTCCTGATACAAGTATAGGAGAACTAAAATCAGGAAGTGTGTCAAGTTCATACAAATAGCCTGTGTTACCATCAATTGCTGACCAATCAAGAGTAAGCCCAACATATTGATTTACTGCCAAATTACTTGGCGAAATATTTGCAACCGTAAGTGAAGTTGTAAAACTCCATACATTTGTCCATTCCGAAGTGTCAACTCCGTTTATAGCGGCTGCACGCCAATAATAAGTTGTGGTAAAAAACAGATTGTCAACATAAGTCTGTGATTGGTTTGCGCCTGTAGCTTCAGATAAAAGCTGAGGAGAACTAAAATCAGGAAGTGTGTCGAGTTCGTACAAATAGCCTGTATTTCCTGTAATCGATGACCAATCAAGAGTAAGTCCAACATCTTGATTTACAGATAGGTTAGAGGGAGAAGTGTTTTCAATTCCTGATGATGTTGTAAAACTCCATGTTTCTGACCATTCCGAAGAGGTAAACTCATCTAGGGTTGCTGTCCTCCAGTAATATGTTGTATTAAAATATAGGTTGCTTACATAAACCTGTGAAGAGTTTAGAGGAGTAGCATCCGAAATTAATAAAGATGAATTAAAGTCAGGGCTGGTATCTATTTCGTATAAGTAGCCATAATTACCTGTTACCGCAGACCAATCGAGAGTTAAGGCTACGGCTTGATCTAAACTACCATTGCCTGGAGATTGATTATTAGGAGGAGCTATACAATATGCATTAATTGCTATTAAAAGCACTAAAACTGTGATGGTAAACAACTTTGACATAGATATTCTTATTTTAGTAATTTACTACAAAGGTACTGAATCTCTTGAAATATGGATGATATTGTTCATAAACTTAGTCTTAATATTGATAAATCGTGTTATATTCTAATTTCACAATCTTTATAGTAATTTTAAGGTGTAAATCAGTAGTTATTATTAGTAGTCCGTTAGAGTTAAAGGGTTGTAGGTAAGTTAATTACACGTATGTTTTTGAATTATAGATTTAAAATAATTATTGTTGAATAACATATTACAAAATAGATTGAGATACAATTACTATTTCTATATTTGTATTATCTAAGAAGAGCGAAAATCGGTCTTTAAAGAATTGAGTTTATTTTTTTAATTATCTGACCTAAAGAGACATCTGATGGAAAAGAGAATTGGCGCAGCAATAATACTGATACAGGAAAAAACCTCTATTCCTGAACTTAATGAGATTTTAAACCAAAATAGTGATATTATAATTGCTAGACAAGGTGTTCCATTATGTAATCGCAATCTCAACATTATTTCTCTAGTACTCGAAGGTACCACCAATGACATCAGTAGTCTTACAGGGAAAATTGGTAAATTAAAACACATTCAAGTAAAATCAGTATTAACAAAAACAAAAGTTGAAAATGGCAACAAAAGAAACATGGGCTGAGCAAGTTATTAAGCAAGATGAAATTGACAAGTATTTAATTAATGGTAAGGATTTTATTGACGAGCAAGAAATACTTAGTCATTTAGAAGACAATAAGAATCCTGATAAGCAAAGAATTCGTGATATAATGCAGAAATCGCTTGCGATTGAGCGTCTTAATCCCGATGAAGTTGCTGCGTTATTAGCTGTAGATGACGAAGATTTATTACAGGAAATGTATGAAACAGCATTAGAAGTGAAACGCAAAGTTTATGATAATCGTATTGTGTTTTTTGCTCCTTTATATTGTTCAAATTTATGCGTTAATTCATGTTTATATTGTGGTTTTAGAAAGGAGAATACCGAAGAAAAACGTCGTATTTTAACTATGGATGAAATTCGTGAAGAAACACGAATTATGACCAGAGAAGGGCATAAACGTATGATTATTGTTTTTGGTGAACATCAACGTAGCAATGCCGATTATATGGTAGAATCTATTAAAGCGGCATATTCTGTACAAGAAAAATCTCCTAAGGGACCAGGTGTAGGCAATATTCGAAGAATAAATGTAAATGCTGCCCCAATGGAAATATCAGAACTCAAAAAGCTTTGGGAGGCAGGAATCGGTACATATCAAGTGTTTCAAGAAACTTATCATAAACCTACTTATAAAATTGTTCATCCGGCCGGACCCAAATCAAATTATCAATGGCGACTCTATGCTCTTCACCGGGCAATGGAAGCTGGTATAGATGATGTGGCAACAGGAGCACTCTTTGGTGTTTATGATTGGAAATTTGAAGTGATGGGCTTGCTTTATCATGCAATGGACCTTGAACGTCAGTTTGGTATTGGAACACATACTATTTCGTTTCCTCGTTTAACTCCGGCAAGTGGATCAAAATTGAGTACAAAATCAAAATATCTGGTAAGCGATAAGGACATGAAAAAAATAGTCGCCATCTTACGCTTATCTGTGCCTTATACAGGATTAATTTGTACTGTAAGAGAAAAACCCGAAACTCATACTGCCCTAATGACTATTGGTTGTACTCAAACTGACGCATCTAGTAATATTGGTATTGGTGGATATACTGATGCTTTAAAAGCAAAAGCATTAGCTCAAGCAAAAGGAATAAAGCAAATTAAAAATAAACAGCAATTTATTCTAAATGATACAAGAAGCCTTGATGAAATGATTAGAGAAATGGCTAAACTTGGTATGATCTCTTCTTTTTGTACAGCAGGATATCGTTGTGGGCGTACCGGCGATAAAATTATGGGTTTATTAAAATCATGCACAGAAGGTAAATTCTGCAAATTAAATGCTGTTCTTACTTTTAGAGAATTTTTAGATGATTATGCTTCTGACGAAACTCGTGAAATTGGATTTCCTCTCATAGAAAAAGAATTGGCAGAAATTAAAGAAATGCCTTTTTATCAAAAAGGAAAATTACATGAGAATTTTTTAAAAAAATACGAACAAATTAGTAATGGAGAACGAGATATTTACATCTAAAGATATACATGAAATTTCTTGTAGGTATTCTGATTTTAACGACTGTCTTAATGCTGTTGCAGATAAACTAAAAGCTATTACCGGTATTAATATGTATTTTTGTGAAATACTAGGTGCTCGATGGTCGTTTTGTGCCGGTGATATTAAATTAGATATTCCTCAACATAAAATTAAAATTTCTGATAATTATGGAATTATGACTGGAGAAATATGCATATCGGAAAATCAATGGGTAAAAATTCTTAATGTGTTGAGAAATTTTATTGAACAAAAAGCCCTGTAAGTTTTTTTTTTGATTGAAAAGATATACAAATCAGAATATTAGAAATTTAGTTTCCCGTTTTTGTAGCAAACAAAGTATCCAAAATCCAGCACTACTCAACAAATACTTAATATTAAATCAAAAAAATACTATAAAAGTCTCTTAGATATTGCAAAATTTATGTTATATTGCGAGAGAAAACGCACTAACTCGTTTATAAATGCTTACAATTAATTACAAATGTTTAACACACGGATATATGAGTTTGTGTTTCAGGCTTTTGCGGGTTGGGTGTTTTT
>Ga0334900_1000432_pt1 | contig 62407 bp, 48 predicted proteins | sample GraSluR3_MG_2_FD_207231 | JGI IMG/M metagenome (GOLD analysis project Ga0334900, IMG submission 207231) | Sludge microbial communities from methane-producing bioreactor in Wageningen University, Netherlands - Granular Sludge_31_08-R3 | ecosystem: Engineered > Bioreactor > Anaerobic >... | reverse complement strand
GAGGGGGTTAAAAAAACCGCACAGCGGTTTTTTTAACCCCCGACATTAATTTCTTGAATCTGTGAACTTTTAAATTATTCAGAGATCTCTTTAGCCTATCAATCACATAGTAAACAATTAACTATTATATTTATATGTGATATACAGCTCAGGATTTTAATTGATTTAACCAGTCTGTAATCTCATTAGCAGGGCGAAAATCTGGTAGCTTGTAGTTCATGCTGATTGAATTAACCGGGTTCTGAGAAGGATAGATATTAATCGGTTTATTAACAGGTGTTATTTCTGGCATAACTGAGTTAATAGCATCAGGGTTGACATTATTATTTACTCTAATTGCATCCTGAGTTGCTGGAGTGCTATTTATATTTATCTGTCCATTGTTTAAACCTGATGTATTTCTTATACCCTGATCAGCTGAAATGACTCCAGATGGATGACCTGAAAAATCTACAAAATTTCTGGGATCTTTCATCTCGTCAATTGCTTTCATAACTCCAATTTTTGAAGCACGCTTTTGTAAACTGGTGGCAAGAGCCTGAAGACCAAATAAAGAACCCAGGTAACCAACTGCACCTGCTGCTATCTTACCTTTCGTGCCTAAAGGAAAAGCTTTGTTTGCCAGGTAGAAAGTACCAAAACCTGAACCAATAGAGACAAAGGGACTAAAAGCCTGATTAAAGAGAGTTGTTGCAAGTTCTATATCTTCAGCATATCTTTGTGAATTGTCATCAAGAACTTCAAACATATCAAAGACCTTTGTTTGAAGAGCTTTGCCTTGCTCAAGCTGACCGGGCTTAAGTTCTACTTCTTGAAGGGCTTTTTGCAGTTTGACTTCCTCTGGCCTGACGGTCTTTTCATATTTTTTGTATTCTTTATAATCCTTTAAAACTTGAATGCCTGTGGTTATATGGTTTTTGATGTTATTAAAGATACCTGATTTTTCCTGTTCAGAAACATTGACTTTATTTAGTTCTTTTTCAGGTATATAAATAAAGTTCTTAGGATCATTCAAAAGTTCTTTCTTGGCTTTGTATCTACCTACACGAGCCATATCTTTTTGTAAATGAGTAAAATAACTTATAATTGGTATTGCTAGGGCAACAGCAACACCTGCCGGGGCATATTTTATAACGTTTGGATTAATAGAAACCCCTTTATTAGAGAGAAAACCTAATATTTTGTTGGTAAGCTTAGATGCAACCAGACCTTCTGCACCAATGGCTGCAAGTGTAAAGCCAGCTACGGTTTCTGTATTCTCAGAATAATCCTGGGCTTTGATGTCAATTTTTCTGATAATGTCTGTAATGATCTGTTGATGGGCTTTAGCTTCAGCAAGTTTATCTTCCGATACCTTCATGCTAGTAAAACTCTGTGTTTTGGCCAGTTTTTCTTGCTGATAATCTACTTTCCACTGGTTATAACCTTTCCAATCTTTGATAATAGATTTCAATGAAGCAATTGCACCATCTTTTTTGCCGTAAAGTTCTTCTTCAGAACTTTTCTTTTTCAAGAAACCAAAGAGACCGCCAGGTTTTTCTTCTTCTTTAATCTGGCTGGCAATTTGACTGGCTTTTTCGAGTTGATCCTGATCGTAAATAACAAAGTTTTTAGGATCATTTAAAACCTGTTCTCTAGCCTGGAAGCGGGCAATTCTGGAACCTTTTTTCTTAAAATAGTTTGAAGCTACTAACAGCGGAGCCATAATAGCTGTCATAGTTCCTAATATCAAACCTTGCTGGGTTAGAAACTGACCGGCACCGCCAACTGCATGCATCTCTTTGAAGAAATTTATACCTAAAAGCTTGTCAATCTTTTTTTCTACTGGTGCAAAAAATTTGTTAAGTCTTTTAAATGCTTCTGGTCTGGTTACTAAAAGAAACATCAGTGGCATCATAATGGCAATTGCAGCTACCTGCATAATGATCATACTGGTTATTTCTGCTGCTTTTTCAATATCTTCGGCTTTATCTTCTGAGTATCTATCCATTATATTAACGGCATTGACAATTGTGCTGCCGTAATTTTCAGCCTGTTTAAGCTGATCAGGTGTGAAGTTAAGTGTTTTATAATATTCCTGGCGCTTTTGCTCGTATTTTCTGGTATCTTTTCTCCACTGAGTATATGGCCCGGAGTTTTGAGAAACCTGTTTTATTGTATCAAGTACTTCAATTACCATTCGGGGTTCCTTATTCTGAGTGAGAGCTGTCAGGTATGATGACTAAAAACCTCTCAATCAAAAAAGTTGCTATTAATTTTAAAAAACAAAAATGGTTTTTTTTAAAACCATTGTGTTGTGATTGTTTTGCAGTGTAATAAATTGTCACATAATGAAAGATTATCTTTATTTTACAATGATTTTGAGAATTACAATTGATATAAAGCTCTGATAACTTTATTTAAAACGTATATACTTTTTAAAAACGTTTATCTGTAAGCTAAAAACCAGGCCAATACGCTACATTTGTATGATATATGTAATTGTTTAGTTTTGTTGTGGTTTGCCGCCACATGGATTTTAGCTATTATTTGCCTTTTAGTGCTTTTTTAAGTGCTTCTTCAAGTGTTTGAACTTTAGCTTCCAGGGCTTTTACTTTGTCTGTGCTGTTTTCAGCTTCGATGCTGGCTTTTTCTGCAACTCTTGTGTGTTTGCCTATTTGTTCTTTAAGCCTTAATAGAAAATAAGCTGTTATCCCTGCCCCGCCGGCAAGACCTGAAATGCAACCAGTAAAAATAACCAGTGCTGTTGCCAGTTCATAAGTACTGCCTGTAAAGAAATATAAACTTGAGGTAGTTTTAAAGTTTACAAAAGAAAGCATTAAAACCAGAATTAGAGCCAGAATACCCAGTGATAAATATACTTTCTTCATTTTATTTGTTCCTCTCCCTTAAATATTGACTGTTATAGATTTTCAAAACTCTTTTTATCTCTTCGTGAGTATCAATTTCAAACGTTAGTTTATCACCTCTTACAGGATGTGTAAAAGAGATTTTATAAGCTTGCAATAGTTGATGTTCGAGTTTTATCTTCTGTGATTTAGGGTTGCCATAGACATAATCTCCAAGCACAGGGTGCTTGAGGTGAGAAAAATGAACCCTTATCTGATGTGTTCTGCCTGTAATAATTTTAGCTTCTACAAAAGTAGCCTGAGTGAATCTTTCAATAACCTTCCAGAAGGTAATTGCTTCTTTGCCGTCTTCAACAACTGCCATCTTCTCACGTTTCACAGGATGCCGGCTGATAGGCAGTTTAACCATGCCACTGTCATCTTTTAGATTGCCCTGAACTATTGTCAGGTAATACTTATCTACTGTTCTGTCTTGAATTTGCTTTGCCAGATTTTGATGAGCAAAATCGTTTTTGGCAATAACAATCAACCCGGATGTATCCTGATCGAGCCGGTGCACAATGCCAGGACGCAGGTAGCCATTGATACCTGAAAGGCTGTCTTTACATTGATATAGAAGTGCATTAACCAGTGTGCCTGTGTATTTGCCGGGAGCAGGATGTGTTAGCATACCGGCAGGTTTGTTGATAACAGCAAGATCAGCATCTTCATAAACAAATTCCAGAGCAATATCTTCTGGTATTATTTCTAAAGGCTTGTTTTCAGGTATACATATTGTGACAGTGTCACCATATTTTAGCTTATAGGATCTTTTAACAGGTTTATCATTAACTGTCAACATTTCAGTATCAATGAGTTTCTGAATTCTGGTTCTTGAAAAGCCTGACAATAGTGTACTAGCATAAAGATCTACACGCAGACCTGTTTCTTCATTATCTATATCAAGTTTAATTACGTTTTTCGGTTTGTTGTTCATTGCGCCAGTCCATGAATGCCATTACTATCAAAATTAAAGCACCGGTGTCAATAAAGATATCAGCAAAGTTAAATATAGGAAAATTAATGAATGCAAGATCAAAAAAGTCAGTGACTCCTCCCAATGATATTCTATCAATGAAATTTCCTGCTGTTCCTCCCAGTAATAGCGCCCATCCTGTTGATTGCGCAGGTGTAAACGCTGCCTTTCTTTTTATTACATATATTGATATAATTATTATAGCCAGAAGAGATATTACTGTTAGCACACCGGTATGACCGGTCATAAGGCTAAAAGCTGCTCCGGTATTTCGGGTATGTGTTAGATGAAAGATGCCCTGTAATACTGGTATAGATTCACCTTCTGGCAGGTATAACCTTATCAGAAGCTTGGTTATCTGATCTATGACTATTAATATGCTTGCCAGGGAAAAAATAAGATATTGTTTTTTCATTTTAATAGTCGATATTATCAGGATTTTCGAATTTTCTCATCTCTGATGGAGACAGTTCAAGGTTTTCTTTATGAGTAATTTTGTATTCTTCTCTATCGAAAGTACTTTCAGGTACAACGTTAACACGTTTGCCAATGATACAGATACCCTTCAGTTTAACAGTAGGTCTTGCCTGATTATCTTCTGTAAGCTCTGTAATGCCAACAGTAGCTGTTACCAGCTCATTATTGTTAGTTTCATTAGATTCAAAAACCCTTTCAAGATCACCCATGTTTTGATTGATTGTTCTGAACTTTTCTTTAGGTTTTATAGAGGGATAAATAATCGGTTCCTGTGTTATAGAGCCAACTGCAAAAGAACCAACGGGCACTTCCAGAGAGATGCTTGCAGAATACATCTGACCGGCGTTGACTTGTTCTGGAGCAGAAAAGCTTATATCTAGATCCTGAGCGTTGCCATACCTGACGATAGCTTTTTCATAATATGTAAGATCGCTTACAATCTTCCATTCTTTGCCTATTCGTCTTAGATAGACAACAGAATGAGACTCTGAGTAAAGGGTTCCTTTATCGTTGGTTATATCAGACACTTTACCGGTTGTGCCATTGTATCTATCGTGTGTTTCAACGGCAGCCCAGTTATCAGAGTATCTTATATCAGTTATTTCAGTGCTATAATGTATATCAGGATAGGTTTTCCAGGTGTCTTTAATAAGATTTAGAACCTGACTTTTGTTTAGATGGTCACCACTTGTATAGTTATTGCTATAATAACTGGCAACTTTAATTATATCATGCTCGTTGGCAGCTTTTTTCAGGTTATTTAGCACTGATAGTATGTGCCCTTTTACCTCAGTATCTGATCTGTTGCTTGCAAAAGCTATATTATTATGCCCTGCGATAAGCAAAAAACCTACCATTAAGGCTATTGACACCAGTAAAACTTTTCTAATCATTATTGGTATTCCCTTTGCTAAGCTGATAAATTTAATGATTACATTATAGTACGTAATTTTTTTAGAGCCAAATAAATTTCTCTGGGTGAAAGAAAATAAATATTTAATTAAGGAGCTTATTTTTCTTGTTATGACTCCTTGTTTAATCAAACTTAATTTAATAGATTAGTATTTTAAAAATCTATCATTCTGGTTATGCATTAGTAGGGATAAACGTGATTATTGCTGGTGAAACTCATAATTATCAATTTCTGATAACATAAGCAAATTTTGTCGCAGTATGTATTCTTTAAGTGAAAGTGATTTTTCATCCAGGGCAGTCAGTGCTGATGTTACACTACCTTTATTGTCAGATAGATAGTGGTCTATTTCACTATAAGTAAGGTAAAGATCTTGATTATTAAAGAAATCAATTAAAGTTTGATAGATAAATGCTATGTAGTTAGAGAATATATCTTCAAGTATTCTGTGATAATCTTCTCTTGCAGTGTATTGTTGTTGATAAAATATTAATTTAGCTTCTATTTTCTGGCGATTAGCCGGTGAAAAAAGTTCCAGATACTCATTTTGCAGAAGGTAATTGTAGATTATTTTTGTCCTGTAGGCAATGCCGGGATAGGGTTTGCTGGGATACATCATAGATTCTTCTTTAAAGAAAGACATTTGAGCATACAGATAAGCTGGTCCCATCATACAAACACCGATTGCGTCTGCAATAAGTTCGTTTAGCCAGTTTAAACTTGATGTATCTTCCTGAAAATATTGGTAATAATTTGCCATTAATTCCTGCATGACGGCTTGCTCTAGCTGAAGATAGTTTTTATCAAGTATATGCCCCAGCTCATGTGCAAATAAACTTAATAGATGAGGAGTATGAGCGAGTTTTTTTCCAAAAGCGTTGATGATATAGCAATATTCAAATGGTGTATGATTTATACCTTTTAATGAAAGTATTTTTAGTAACACATCCTCAGGAAAGTTTGTTGTATCTACCATAATATTTTCTTCATCAGCATAAAGAAAAATGGGCTTAATTTTTGACCCTGTCAGCTGAATGTAAAAAGCGTAAAACTCTTCAAGTGAAGGAAATTCAAGTTCAGGTATTTCTGTTAACTCAATAAACTGGCCGTAGCCATCCAGTACAAGGTATAATCCAGAAATATCCCAGGGCAAAGGATGGTTTTCAGGATATTTTGATAACCTCTGACAGATATATTCAGCAATCTTTAAAAGTAATTCAGCAAGACAGTTAACATCAGAGGGTAATTTAGTATCAAGTTTCTTTTTTATAATACAAATGTATTCTTTTGCCAGGATAACCAGCTCACCAGCCAGTAATCTTTTCTGTTGAACTAATTGAAAATTAAGCTCCAGAGCATTTTTCATATATCTTAATACCTGAAGATACTCTTCAGAAAATTTTTTCTTATTACGTATGGCCTGTTTAACCTTTGAAATACCCTGTCCTGCATTAAGATATTGCCATACATTCTGTGCTCTTTTAAATGCCAGAACATTTATTTGATCTTTTTGATTAATAAATTCAATAAAATTAGCTCTTTTGTCTTGTGAATCGGGCTCTTCAATAAGCTCATCAAGCAAGATCCAGGTATATATCAGGTTTAAATCAATAATCTTAATGGTTTTCATTTAATATTTTCTCTTTACAAGGCCCTTTTTAACAAAGTCTTTGCCTTTAATAAGTAGTTCTGCAACTGCTTCAGATATAGGCTGCCCTGTTTGAGCTTCATACCAGTAAAAAGCAGGTGATGGATTTACTTCAAAGCAGTAAAATTCTCCATCAGGCGACCGGCGAGTATCAATACCAGAAATATAAAGACCAAGATCACGGGTCAGGTTGACGCATGTTTCTTTAACCTTTTCAGGTATCTTTATCGGTTCAAGCATTCTTTCACTATCGTAGCGGTAATCAGAAGATTCAGACCTTATTTCTGTAGGAAACACCTCGCCTGATGCCAGCGTATGAATACGTATATCAATACCGGGAACAATCTTCTGAAACAACGATGGACATGATTTAAGATTGACAAGCCTTTCAAAATCTTCTTCAGTAAATTTTGTCACCATTGAGCGTTCACCGCTTGCTGATTTATATATAATACCGTGTTTTTTATTGGCTTCATAGAATTCTTTAACTTTTTCAGGGTCGTTTGTTAGCAGGCTTTCAGGCACTTTAAACCCGTATTGTTCTACAATCCAGGTTTGAAGAAGCTTAGAACCATTTGTACGTTGTGATTTAATGCGATTTATAACCATGGCATCAGTATGTTCCAGCCATAGTTCAATGGCAATAGCTCTTTCTGCCTGCATAAAGTCTTTTTGAGCACTGTTCAGATTGAGATCTGTTTGCAGATAAGACAGCCGGGTATATATACCATTGATATCATCGAGATCAATTTCCATTTTGTCTTTCAGGTAGAGACGACCCTGAAGTTTTCCATCAACAACTCTTATCGATATTGTATTATCCACTGGTAATGTATTTTGATCAAGCCATATTACGTCTTCTTCTCTTTCCTGAAGGGCTGAAAGTATAGCTTTAGACATTCTTTCCTGCCCGCCTTCGCCGATAAGTAAGATCATTTGTTATATTCCTCGATGAAATATTGTCGCAGAAGTTTATTAAAGTCTTCACCAAAAATCTGTATACACAAATCATAACCGGGAGATGGGTTAATTGAATACGCTTTATATTCATCTATAAATTCATCATAGATTATGCTGTAGATTATCCAGGGTACATTTATATGTTTTGATAGCTGTATAAGCTTTTCTTTTAAATCTTTTGATATTTCAAAATCTTTGTAGACCACATTAGCGGCTTCCATTGTTGTTTTCTTTGCTAAAAATCTGTTTCCTACAAGGCAGATCATAATTTCACATCCCATATGAGCTTTCTGGAAAATTGCCGGTGAAAGATGAAGTTTATTCAAACGTGTAAGGTCAGAGGTTGTCATACGACCTGAGGAGTCATATCCTCCTCTAACAGACTTATAAATAACTTCTTTTCCAGATTTTTCGTAATATTCCCGGGCATCATCGGGTGTATTAGTCAAAAGCATTTCTACTGTTGCTATACCAAATTCTTGATAAAGCATGATATGCTCCATTTCAGTAGCCAGGTTATATTTGCCCCAGAGAGGGTTCAAATATCTTATATGTTTTTGGGTCAGAAAGATGGCTTCCAGGGTTGCATTCCATTCTTGAAGGGCATAAAGTTTGTCAAGTTCTTCTTCAAAGGGCAACAATCCACTGTGAACGTATGGATACTGACTAAAGAAGCATATTTTAATATCTTTTATATTAACAGGTGTTTCATTATCTTCTGTTTGAATGTTTGTAATTACAGTCTGATCTGGATTAACAGCAGTTAATTTTGAGGCTCCAATGACCTTATGGTGAAACAGGCATGAAACAGGCAGGCCAACATTGGTTTTAAGGTCTTTATAAAGCTCTATAGCCGGGCTGTCTTCACGATCCAGATAAAATAATATCATTACAATACTCTTTTAGCTGCTTAAATAATTTATAAATTTTAACTTCATATAATATGATACCAGAAAAGAAATATTTAATATTTACAGCATAATCATAGTACTTATGACACCACCGGCCCCTGCTGGCAAAAACCCTGGTTTTTTAACTTTTGTAAAATTCAATCTCTGACAGAAAAAATTATCTTTCTTATCCATAAAATATATATCAGGCCTATAAAATTTATCCTCCTTTATGCTCTGAAATATATATACAATATGATGTTTAAATGCCCAAAATCAGCACAGGAACAAACAATTCGGAAGTCGGAATTGTTTTTATATAGTTAAGAGTCTTTTTTCACCAGGGGAGAAGACAAAGAGCATTATTACGTGACCTTTGGTCGCAAAATATTTTATGCACAAAAAAATTAGATTCTACAGGAGTTAACCAGTTGGGGAGAAAATAGAGGAGTATGAGCTATGACACTTAATCCAATTGTACCATTACAGCCTTTTATACCGTTAAATAAACGTACTGTCCAGACGATGCAGAATATGGATAAACAAAAGGTTGTTGAAAATACTGTTATTTCATTGAATGATAAGCCTAAAGTTGCTGAAAAAACAATGGAAAAAATGGGCAAAGAAGTTGAACAGCCCAAAGTAATGGACAAAACAGCCAAAGAAATTGAAATGCCTAAAGTTATGGACAAAATGGGCAAAGAAATTGAACAGCCTAAAGTAATGGACAAAACAGCCAAAGAAGTTGAAATGCCTAAAGTTATGGAAAAAATGGGCAAAGAAGTTGAACAGCCCAAAGTAATGGAAAAAATGGGCAAAGAAATTGAACAGCCCAAAGTAATGGAAAAAATGGGCAAAGAAATTGAAATGCCTAAATCCAATGATAAAACTGGCAAAGAAAAAGAAAAGCTCGTTGACAAGATGAATAAAGAACACGAGAAGCTCGGCGATAAGATAGCAAAAGAAAAAGAAAAGCTCGTTGATAAGATGGGTAAAGAACACGAGAAGCTTGGAGATAAGATAGCAAAAGAAAAAGAAAAGCTCGTCGATAAAGACGGAAAAGAACACGAGAAGCTTGGCGATAAGATAGCAAAAGAAAAAGAAAAGCTCGTTGATAAGATGGGAAAAGAACACGAGAAGCTCGGCGATAAGATAGCAAAAGAAAAAGAAAAGCTCGTTGATAAGATGGGCAAAGAACACGAGAAGCTCGGAGATAAGATAGCAAAAGAAAAAGAAAAGCTCGTCGATAAAGACGGAAAAGAACACGAGAAGCTCGGCGATAAGATAGCAAAAGAAAAAGAAAAAGTTGGCGACAAGCTCATGAAAGAAAAAGAAGCTGATAAAGCTGCTGTAGAAAAAATGGGCAAAGAAGTCGAAAAGCTTGGCGATAAGATAGCAAAAGAAAAAGAAAAAGTTGGCGACAAGCTCATGAAAGAAAAAGAAGCTGATAAAGCTGCTGTAGAAAAAATGGGCAAAGAAATCGAAAAGCTTGGCGATAAGATAGCAAAAGAAAAAGAAAAAGTTGGCGACAAGCTCATGAAAGAAAAAGAAGCTGATAAAGCTGCTGTAGAAAAAATGGGCAAAGAAATCGAAAAACTTGGTGATAAGCTGGTAAAAGAGGGCAATGAGATTACCCCTGATATGTTTGCTAAAAAACCTGTTAATGATATTGATTCACTGACAATGAATGTAAACCTGAAACCGGGTGCCAAAGACGATAGTAACCCGTTCTTCATAAAGCCAAAACTACTATAACCTGAGAGAAGTGTTAGTTATATAGAGGGAGTATGGCTAAATGCCTGTACTCCTTTTTTTATGTATTAGTCTTTTTTATTTTAATAGGTGCCTCTTAATAACTTAAATGTTCTCAGATGCAAGAAATTTGTGTCTTTTGCTGGAATCATTAATCAGAGGTTCAAATAACATATTACTTAAGAGTTGATAAATTACATTATTCAATGACATCCTTAAATGAAGTTATATCTGATTTAAGACATTTATCAGTCAGGTAATAAAGTCGACAAATACCGTTTTCAATTGCCATCAGTGAATCAATCGGCATTGATGGTCTGCATTCTTTTTTATAAAGAGAACAGTCTTCAGGTGTATTCTTATTTGCAAGTATACATTCTGACAGGCATCTCTCGTTTAAGTCTGTAATAGCTGGCAGTTCATATTTTTTAAGTGCATCAAATTCTGCATAATCTTCATTAAATGCCAGTCCACTAAAAGGTATCAATCCATAACCACGCCAGATAGAAGTTTTAGGTCTGAAGACTTTAAATGTTTTTTCCTGTGCCAGAGGGTTGCCTTTTTCGTTTACCAGTGCAGAATAGGCATTTTCGACCCTGTTATTACCTGTTTGAATTTGTTTTAGAAGTATATCCAGGGCATAGAGAAATTCTTTAGAGTCAAACCCACTAATCACAACTGGTATATGATATTCTTCTGGTATGAATTGCCAGCTATGAGTGCCAGTAATAATAGCATTATCACCCGGAGCCATATATCCATCTATATTTATATTACTTCCAAGAAAGTTTCTTATAGCCGGTGCTAGCAATTTATGATTGACGATTACTGAAAGGTTTTCAATGTTTTTATTTTTAGCTTCTATGATAGTTCCGGCAAGTGCAGGTATATCTTTTTCATACCCGGATGAGAGTAAAACTATCTGGTTATCAGGATTATCTTTTGCAATATCAAGGCTTTCAGTGTATCGGCTGACAATTTTAACCTTACCGGTTTTTGTAATACAGTCATTCAAACAGGTTTTATTTCCGCAAAGATAAAGGTTATCAGGGGTTGTAACAACAATATGATTCTTTTTTACTGTCAGTTTTATAGCCAGTTCAATGGTTCGTTTATCTGAATAACAGGCTGCTGAACCAAGTGTATGAACAAACCTGATTTTATGCTCTAAAATGCTACTTATGCCTGCATTAATCATATTTGAAGTCATCTTTGATGAAGTTACAAGTATTGTTTTAACACCTGTATCTTCCAGAGTACTTTCTATACTTGAGAGAAGATCTTTAGAGATATCCTTTTCTCTTAGAGTTTCTTTAACTTTATCCATAGATACACCTTAAGATTATTTTTATTCAGGTTCATTATATCACTCTCAAGAAAGATAGGTGACTTATAATGTGTATTAAAAGGTTATGAAGCTAATTTATAGAATGTTTTCTGTTATTTATCAAATTTAGTTAATGGTTTTCAGGGTTTGTTGAAATAGTTTTTATCGTAGTTTTGCAGTATTTCTTGCAGATTTGCGCCGTGTAATCTGGCTTGAGTTGTAAGGTCAAGCTTAAAGTAGTGATTATATTTGTAGAGATAGCCAAGGGTTATCTGATCAAGTTTAAATTCTTTAACGCCATCTTTTGTTTTTATCTGGCCTGATTCGATCATTTGTTTGACATCACTACTGTACTTAAAAACCTGATCTCTAAAATCAGTTCTATCCATAGCTATTAATTCTCTTGCCTCTGAAGAATCTTTTAAATAGCCTTCTTCAATAAGAGACTGCATTATACGGGCAGCATTTGAGCGGGCATTGGCTTCATCCCATATGTCATTATATTTCATCATTACTTTTTGGTATACTCTAGCGTTTCCATTATTCTTTTTAAGGATCTTTCGAACCTCATCTTTTCTTGCTTCTATTTTCTTTTTTATCTCTGCTAGCTCTGAATCATCATAAATCGTTTTAAATAAAGGATTAGAAATAAATAGTTCTACCTTATTGTTTTTATTCAGCTCTCCAAGGTTTATAAACAATACTTCTGATGGATCAATATCGCATGTTTTACTTATTTGTTTAAGTATTCTTGCAAACATCTGGTTGTTTTCGGCAAATACTTTCATTTCTTTATCAGGCATAGAATAATCTATCAGGTTCAACACGCAATAATACCAGCAGCGCTGGTATTCATCAGAGCGTTTGTCTACAGGATTATGCTTTGCTCTATAATCTCTGTAGGCCTGAAAATGATCCATGTTTTTTAAAGTCCAGAGAATAGCGTTTTGTTGTGAAGTTTCTTTCAGTTTATCGGGTATATCATCCTGATCAACCAGTGCAAAATCAAGATTACTTCTGGCGTGAGTAAGTTCATGTGCTGCTATTTGTGCCGCCATAAGTTCTGGGCGGGATGATTTCTCTAACCAGTAAGCATTTAAAGTAAATGTATGTGTTGTGGAGTTGTAATAACCCAGATTAGGTGACTCATCGTATCCAACCTGAAATTCTGGCTTAAAATGCTTTTCTATGCCGGCTAGTTCACTGCTTCTTTCTACTATACTTGCAATTTGTGGTATTAAATCATCATTAAGTTTTAACAACCGTTCAGCATCAAGGGCTGCCTCTTTAATTGTCAAATCTGAAGGTATTTTACAGGCATTAACTATAAGAATATAGTCGTCTCTGTCATAAGTAAGGGCCGTACTATCAGGTCTATTTATTATGCTGATGTGTTTAATACCTGAATCAGGGTTTAGTTTGTCTGCCATATCAGCTGCAAGCCTAAAATTTGAATTTAACTTCATTCCTGGAAGAGGGTTTTTAAGAGTATTTATATCATAAGTTGCTGCCTGAAGCGGGTTTTCTTTAATTGTTTCTACAGGGTCTTCAGAAAAAATATCTATAAGTTTTTTTATTATCAGAGCAATAAGTTCAAAGACCTTCTTTAGCAGACTTTTTTCTTCTGTTATTTGCTTTGGCCCTGATTTTGATGTATCTACTGATGAACTGAAGCTTATTTTATCTGCTTCTAAAGGGCGGTTAAGCTTTAATACAGAACCCTGAAAGTTCTTTACAGGTCTGTTATAGGGCTTATGGTTTTGAACACGATCAATGGAGCAGAGCATACAAATTTCCATATTTAGCGGAGCAATACATTTATAAGAAAGCTCAAAAACTAAAATTGCTTTTTGTAAATAAAATTGTTAATAATCGGTTACATTTTTATGGATAATGTTTAGAAAAATCACTCAATACAATTATCAGGCAAAATTTCTATGCTTTTTTGTCTTAAAAAAGCAGATGTAATACCCATTCCTGGTATTAACTTGCCATTAAAAGACCCTGAATAAACCTTTTTACTGCCACACGATGGGCTATTCTCTTTTAAAACAAAAACTCTTATAGATACTTTTTCTGCTAAGGCCGAAACTTCTTTTGCTCCCCTTAAAAAAGCATCGCTGACATCTTTGCCTTCTCTGGTTATAACTTTTGCCTTTCCTGAAATAACCTCTGTTGCTTTTCCACCGGTTATTTCTGCCGGAACACGTGGAGTGGTAAGACCACCCAGTTGCTCCGGACAAACAGGAATGAATTCTATATAGTCTGTCTGATACCTCTCCTTTAAATAAGTTTCCAGGCCTGCAAGATCATAATCGTTAAATCCGCTGCCATCATAGCGACAATTAAAAAATCCTAAACACCCGCTGATACCTATTTTCACTAGCTGTTGCCTTTCTTACTGAGAGCTGAATACTATTCAGGGCGGGAGGGTGGGGCACTGTTGCCTGAACACAACCAGCCATGTTAAATAATATACCTGCAATCAAAAAGAGAAACAAATATTATTTTTTAGTCTACAATTTGTTTAGTTAACAAATAAATGACTATTTCACCTCTGAAGGCAGGCGATAGCTTTCTCCATATGAAAATGGTACGTAAGGTTCATTTTTCTTTCCTGTTATCTTTGGCACAGTATATTCAGCCTTCCTCGCCAGTTTTGTTGCCTGCTGGCTGAGTTCCTCTACTTTTGAAGTGTTTTCAGGTGATTCTTTTCTAACTCTAACAAGTTCTTTCATTACTTCATTAAGCTGATAATCAGCCCAGGCAGTCTCTATAGCTGTTTGATATTTATATACTACTGGTGGCTCTGTTGTTTCAATTAATTTTTCTAACAGATTAATTTTATGAGTAAGCCCTGCTTGACGGGCATTTATCTCTTCATTACAGTACATATATTCTTCCATCACTTTAGGCTGGTTGATATTGTTAGATTTGTCATTGCCTGCAAGACTGAGATTATAAGCTGCATCTATCATATCAAATATAGAATCAAGCTCTTTTAAAATCTCTGTTTCTGAAGGTTTATTCGGGTCGTTCAATATTTTTTGTCTTACATCTTTTGCTTTATCGGCATCTTTTTGTGAGAGATAACCCATCAAAATAAGTTTTCCGGGTTTTTCTCTTACAATCATAGCCACTGCTTCTTCTTTTGTAGGTATACCTTTGCTTAACATAATTTTTTCTATAACTTTTTCAGGTACTAATTTTGTGAATTCTTCCATTGAAAAGAGATTTGCTTTCAGGGCCGGCTCATAACCAATAGCAGTATTCTTTTCATACTTTGCTCTCAGGTTGTCAAGCAACCTTATTACAAAACGCTTGCTTTTAGGCGTATAATCAGTCATAAAATCTGTTAGTTTTTCCAGGGCTTCGTCTGAAGGTTCATTTTCATCTTTTGTAAATTTAACAAGTGCCTGTGCAGTCTCTTTGCTGAGCGACTGGAACTTTTCTCCTGTGACAATATCATAAGCAGGAAATCTGCCTTCTGTTAGATTGCTCATAAGGCGATTATCAATTGCTTCTGTAAGGGAATCATCACTTATTGCAGAAATAAAGTGTGCTCTCTGACAGTGATAGCTTTCATGCGCAAGAGCTTCATCTAGAACACTTGCCTTTTTATCTATATCAAATAAAACAGCCCCTTCAGTAATAGTAAGTTTATTTGTTAGTGAATCATAAAAGCCCATATATTGCCTGCCATTACTACTCAGGTTATAAACAGCAAGACCAGGAGCCTCTTTTTTATCAATTTGATTAAACTTTAAAGCATCTTCAAACCGCTTATTAAGAATTTCTAAAGACTTAGCTGGTATTGGCCATTCTTTAGCATATTCAATACCTTCTTTAGACCAGGTTTTAGCTTCATCTAGTGGATTTAATTGAGAATCTACCGGCTTAATTTGTGCTATTTGTGAACCAAATGCGATTGCAGGAAGTGCTGTGTATTTAATATCTTTACTCAGCTCTACATTACCAGTTTCTTCTGATAATCTCTTTAACTTTAAAGGTTCTTTAAAATCAATACACCCCGAACAGCACGCATTTACTTTCATATATTAACCCCTTCAATCAATATCCCTTAATATTTAAGTGTTTTAATTTGTCTTTACATTATAAACTGTCAAGATTTTTTGTAAACGGCATTTTAACCAAAAGTAACTTTAATTTTACGATAAAAGGGGCAATGAAATGTGAATAAATGTTGCAGATAGAATCCAAAAACGTTTGCAATAAAGCATTTCTGTACTATGGTATTTTAATTGCAGGGGGTAAGAGGGAGTATATTTAAGTATGAAATTAGTATCTTTAAGCCAGGGTTTTTATGGAATCAAGGAAAATAATAAGCCTGAACATCATCTAGCAAACTCGGGTGCCAGATTGCCCCGAAGGCTTTCGTCTGACATTATAACTTTTGGCAATAAAGGATTAAATAACGAGCCTTCTCGCTTCGTTAAAGAAGAAGAGATACATTCTCTGGCTAGAGAATTCAGCAATAAAGTCAATTCTTTCTACCATCAAACAGGAAGACTATCAGGCAAAGACTTAATGAAAGCTGTTGATACTCTCATTGCAGGTAAAGGTGAGGTTATGATACAGCATATGTCACAGCATGAAATGGGAGCCGCAGCATACTGTGCTACAGGTGTTGACAAACAGGGCAATAAAAAAATAGCTTTGTTTGTTGATTTTACTGTGCCTGTTCCTGAACTTATTGAAAATCTGGTGCACGAATTTACACACGTTCTTCAGCTTTTTACAGAGAAACAATCAAATCTGGCAGATAAAAGTATGAAAAGAGGTATTGAAAAGCACATGGCACTAGAAGAAGCTGCAAACGCTTACGAAGATAAACTTTTATATGTCGTAAATGAAGTACTTCCGAAATACGAAGATGCCGTTAACGCAAAGCTTTTTGACCCAGATGTAACACTGGATAGCATTGTGGATGAATACAAACTGGTCACTCCAGAGTTGTTTAAAGAAGGATTAAAAGAAGTACAGGCTAACTATCCTGTAAAAAATGACCCACTTGCACTGGAATACTTCTTAAACAAAGCAAAACGAGAAGCCCAGGCACATAGAGAAGGTAAGCTATCCCTTAAAGAAGCTCACGGAATGTCTGGTATGCGGGTAATATCTGATGTAATTCCGGTGCTTTATGACAGATGGGCAGCTTTTTTAGAAGAGAAAATAGCAGAGAACAGAGAGCATAAAACACTAATGCTCATGGCATAGTCATTTATCTTTTTATACTAAACAACATAAAAAAAATTAAACAATTCTAAAAGTCTCTAGGGTGTTTTTCGTTGCGCAGCAACGAAAAACACCCGCCCTATATTTTCTGAAATCTGATTACTTATGACTTTTATTATATCTATAAAATAGACCAGTGCAGGGATTCCTGAACGAGCAGGCGATCACTTGCAGAGAAAGAGAACAAGAAATCATTCAATACACCGGAGGCTAGTCTTCTTTGCAGGCGTAAGAGTTACAAACTCTACAAGCATTACGCCACACCAGCCCGAACAGGCTAAAACTTTAGCCTGGGTAATTTTTCTTAATCGTATTTTGATTAGAAAAAACCTCTCTTTAGAGCGTGTAAAGCCTGAAAGGTAAATGCAGTCAAGTGCCAGTCATGGCAAGGGTTTTAAAAATCTAAAGATTATCAAGTTATGCAAATCTTTTTATTGCTTGCACAATTTTTTTCATGTTTAATATCAATTAACTGTCAGGGAGGAATTAAAATGAAAAAAACGTCTATTTTGTTACTATCAGGGCTTATAGTGCTGTTTGCTTCTGCAACAGTCTGCTACCCTAAAAGCATTGAAAAACAGGTTCATGACAGCGGAAATTATTCTGCTGCAAGACTTATTCAACCACAACAGAGTATCAATAAAGAACTTGCAGACTTTTTCCTTAAAGATACTGTGATTTTTGGTTATACTAAAATGACTGAAGATAATATTAGCTTTCTTGAAGGTATTCTGATTGAAGAAAAGCTGGAAATAAAAAAAGAAAAGGCAAAAGAAAACAACAATGAACCTTCAATAAAATCAGATACAGACGATATAAAACAAGTATTTCAACTGGTATCAAACTTGTCAAAGTTGTTTGGCCCGGATATAGCTATCGGGTTTTCTAAACCAGAAATAAACCCTGAAGATGATAATAATATTGAACCTCCCTTTCTTGCTGTAACTGAAATAAAAAGCAAGAACTATACTCCTGAATCGATTATTCAGCTCTTTGCTTCTGATAAAGAGTTTAAAACAGAACAATATCAGGCCGGTAATATTCATTATACAGATCTTGATAAATCAGAATTTGCCTTCACTAATTTTGAGGGCTATTTATTGCTTGGCAACCATAGAGATACCATCATAAAAGCAATAGAAAACAAAAAACAGTCAGAAGAAAATGTTTTATCAATTGAAAAGGTCCAGAGAGCTCTGGGTTATTTGCCAGAAAACTATTTTGCTGTGTTTGTTACTGATAACGCCTCTATAGCAATGGTTACTAAAAGAATAGATGAGATAAAAAAGAAGAAAGAAGAAGAAAAAGCAAGAAAAAAATGTGAAGAAATCGATAATGAAGGCAAACCCCCGGAACAATTATACAGCAATGAAGAATCTGCAAACGTTGACTCAGAACAACAAAAAAAAGAAAAGGTAAAGGAAGAAATCATAGAAGATGATGTATCTTCTGAGAAGCCTGAAGAAAAGGCACCTCAAAAGCCAGATATGTTTGAAATGTTCTTTAAGGGCTTTACTGATACTACAAACTATAGCGCAACCGCATTAATTCTGGGAGATAATAAAGTAGAGATACAGAGTTTTACTCCTTATAGTCTTGATTTTATTGGCAAATTTAATCCTGAGATGCAAAAAAGTATTGAAAAATTTCTTTCTTCAGGCCGTATTTATCATACTGCAAGGTCTTTACCGGTAGAAACAGCAGGTTTTCTCCTGGCATCAAACCTCGGTGGTATAGGTGAAATAATCAATACTGTAGATGACAGTGATTTTCAAAAAGGTGCAGCTGGTTTCAAGTTTATGTTGATGGCGATGACAGGTCTTGATCCTGATAGTGAGTTATTACCTTTGCTATCCGGTCAAATGACAGTTGCAGGTATAAATTTTGAAGGAAAAATAGAGCCGCTAATTATAATATCAGACATGCCTGAAACAGAAACTACGATTGATAAAGCACTGGAATCGTTTAAAAATATGAACAATGAAAAATCATTTAAAATTAAAAATAGCAAAATAAAGGGCATTCAGGTTAAAACTGTTGAGGGAGATGATATACCTGTTAAGGTTGCTTTTAGCAAAGTAAATGATAACATTCTATTTGCCAGAGATGAAGCTTTAAAATCACTGATACCAGTACTTAATAAAGAGTCGAAAACTCTCTTTAGTTCTGAAAACTTCAAAGTATACCGTGAAACTAGCAGCAAACCTGAAAATATGACTTTATATATAAATCCTGAAATGCTTTTTAGTCTGCTTGATAAGCAACATACTAAAAAAGTACCTGAAGAAATTGTCAGTAAAGTTGATTCTTTTTATTTGCGTTTTTATTGTACTGAAGACAGTGTTTTATCCATAACAGCAACTGTAGAAATCAAAGACTGATAGAAAATTTTCTGTCAGTATATATCTAAAACCTGTCATGATAGTTATATAATGTCATTGGATACCATTTCAGAGTGTGTTAAAAAGCATTCTGCTTTTAAAACTATTCCATTGAGCTAAATTTAAAGAAAATACCAAAGATTGACGATATAAAAAGTTGAAAAAAAGTCCTTATAACCCTTTTGTTCTGTTGAACAATCTGATAGTATAAGGACTTTTTTTAACCCTTTATTATACTAAACGACAAAAAAATTAAACAATTCTAAAAGTCTCCAGGGTGTTTTTCTGAAATCTGATTACTTATGACGTTGATTATAGAAATGTGATAAGAGTTACATTTTAATGGTGTTATGCCTCACTGAATTAAAGCAAAAAAAGGGTTATAGTGAATGTATTCCAATCAGGAAAGAGAAGCCCGGAAAACAAAAAAGACAAAATACATACAAGCGTGTACAGGAGAAAATATAATGAATTACAAAACAATGATTACAGCACTTATAACAGTTATGATCGTTTCATCAACTGGTTTTACAGCAAAAGCAGAAAATGCAGACACTAAACCCTTTTATAATGTTAGTCACCAGTCACAAAATGTTTATGTAGATCTTCAAACAAAAATTACAGAAGTTGAACATCTTGAAAAATCCAGTGAGATACTGGAAAAACAAATTAAACAAAACCAGAAAGAAATAGATAATCTTAACCAGGTAGTATTTTTCTACTCAGATCATAATATTACAGATATTTTCAAAGCTGTTGAAGAAGGTAAAATACAAGCAGTCCCAGTATTAAAGTTTCCAGATACTGAATGTGGCTATCCTATCTATAATACAGTACAAAATAAAATGGGTAAACTGATGAAACAAAACTATATTGCCCAGAAAAAAATCGAACAGAATGATACTGATATTGCAAAGTTGCAGACTGCTATAAAAACCTTAAAACAGCAACTTTTAGAGTCTCTTCCAGAAATCTCAACGGAAAAACAACCACCATCATTGACTAATATTGCTAATAATTAAAGATCAGCACATTAAACCCTGACAATCAAACAATCCCTTTAGCTTACACCCCTTCCAGGGGTTTTTTTGTATATAATGACTGATTTCCCACTGAAGGGATGGGAAGCTTTGTATGATAAATATTGACCTTTTATCAAATGAATTTTTTAAGATGATAGTCATGCTATGCATATTATATGTGTATGTTGAATACCATGCTTGCTCAGTCTTTTGACTGACATTACATCAGCCTTTTTAATGAGCCCAAATGCCCCCCTGTTGCGATGATATATAACTGAGACAATCATATAATTTAATCAGTTAAACTTAACTATTCTAAAATGTGAAAGGAGAATAAAAATGTATGTTACACAGCTAAACGCAGGAAAACAAGCCTGCAACCGCAAAGATGGCTATCGTAATAATGGTTGTAATCAACAAAATAGCTATTATTCTGATAGCGAAAATGAAAATTCAGTTGATAGCAGCGAGGTTCTGGGCGGTGTCATCTGTTTTTTAACTGGAAGCTCTAATAATTATGGTGGCGAAATACAAAATACCTTTGGTCAGCAATCTTCAGCTAATCAAGAATCAAAAGATGCAGGCCAGCAAGCTAACGATGGAAATAAACAAGCCTCAGATGCCAGAAAATTTGCCAGCAATAACAAAAAAACAGCAAATGATACTAAAAAACAAGCTGAAAAAGAAAAAAAACAGAAGCAAAAACCTGAAAAAATGAAAATAATGCAGTTTAAAAACATTCAGGATCTAAAAAATACCAGAGAATTCAAGTATAACCCGGCCCAGAATAAAGCTAATTCAGCAATGACCGAAAATATGCAGTCCTCACAGGATGGTTTTATGGGACAAATAAGCTATAATGAGGGCTCGATGGAAAAAATGATGGGCCAAAAAGAAATTATTATGGCACAAAAAGAAAAAATGATGGCCATAAAAGAAATTTTAAAAGGCACAATAGATATTCTTAAAGGCGTTGTTAATGTATATAACGGTGCTAAAGACATCACAGAAGGGGTATCTGAAACAATGGAAGGTGCTGAACAAATATCAGAAGGTTCTGCCTTGCTATGTGATCCATTTACAGCACCAGAAGGCGCAGCTTTAATCGCTGAAGGGGCAGTACAGGTAGCTGAAGGTGCAAATGAAATAGCTGAAGGCACTAAAGATGTAGTTGAAGGTACAAAAGACATTAAAAACGGAATTGAAGAAATTCAAGATGGCCAAAAAAATGATAAAAAAGCCGATAAAGATAATGAAAATGGTCATAAAATGCAGCAAAAAGGCGAAAAAGATATTGATAGAGGAACAGAACTCTATGATCAAGCTGAAGAAGAGCACAGCGATGCACTTAACCTCTATTCTGAAGCCGAAACCCTGGAAGATCAATATCAGGAAAAAAATAAAGACAAAAAGAACAAAAATAATCAAAATCAAACAATATCAATCAATTAGCTTTTTAAACTATCCATACCCGGAAGCAACAACAGTTGCTTCCCTTTTAATTTTTTTATAAACGACTTCTTAACCCTGTTAACAAAGAAATTTCAGTTATTATTACAGGTATAACGTTAGATAGTCTCTAAAATTATGTCAAGAAGCGTAAATTATTTGAATAAAAGTGTAGATTCTAAAGCTTGAATCAGTAAAAATATCTAAAATAGATACATTACAAATTTTATTTGCGAAAAAGGATTAAGATAAAAGCAATGACAGTAACTCAAAATCTCGATAAAATTCTGGTACTTGACTTTGGCTCTCAGTATACACAGTTAATAGCCAGAAGAATAAGAGAACAAAAGGTTTATTGCGAGATTCATCCCTTTAATTACAGCGTTGACAAAATTAACAAGTTTAATCCTCAGGGTATAATTCTTTCTGGCGGGCCTTCAAATGTTTATGCCGATAATGCCCCGGCCTGCTCAAAAGAGCTTTTTGAATTGAATATACCAGTGCTGGGTATCTGTTATGGCTTACAGTTAATGTGTTTTATGCTCGGAGGCAAGGTCAAACCCCATACTAAAAGGGAATATGGAAAAGCATTGATTAATGTACATTGCAATGAAGGAATTTTTAGTGGCATTAATTCAGCAAACCCTCTAACAGTATGGATGAGCCACGGAGATAGAGTTGAAAAATTACCTGAAAATTTTGAAAAAATTGCTTCATCTGCTAATTCTCCTTTTGCAGCTATAGCAAATAAAAACAGACAATTTTACGGCGTCCAATTTCACCCGGAGGTGCTTCATACTCCTGCGGGCATAGAAATATTAAGAAACTTTATATTTACAGTATGCCAATGCAGGCCTAACTGGACTATGCAAAACTTTATCGAATTTCAAATACAAAATATTAAAAATACTGTAGGAAATAGAAATATAATCTGTGCTTTAAGTGGCGGCGTAGACTCTTCCGTTACAGCTACATTGATAAATAAAGCACTGGACAACAGACTCAGATGTATTTTTGTTAATAATGGCCTGCTAAGAAAAGATGAACATAACAAAATCGTCAGAATATTCAGGGATGAAATGAAATTAAACCTGACATATGTCGATGCAGAAGACAGGTTCTTGAAAAAGCTCGAAGGCATTACTGATCCTGAAGAAAAACGCCAGATTATAGGTCATGAATTTATAAAAATATTTGAAGAAGAGGCCAGTAAGGTTGAGAATGTCGAATTTCTCGCTCAGGGAACACTTTATCCTGATGTTATTGAAAGTGTATCCTTTAAAGGCCCTTCTGCAACCATTAAAAGTCATCATAATGTAGGCTGCCTACCAGAAAAGATGAATCTAAAACTCGTAGAACCCTTTAGAGAGCTCTTTAAGGATGAAGTTAGAATACTGGGTAAAGAACTTGGCCTCCCGGATGAGATTATACAAAGGCAACCGTTCCCTGGTCCGGGCCTTGCCATAAGAATTGTAGGCGCTGTAAATCGTGAAAGACTTAATATACTTAGAGAAGCAGATGATATAGTAGTCGGTGAAATTAAACGGGCAGGCCTTTATACTAAAGTATGGCAGTCATTTGCAGTCTTGCTGCCTGTTAAATCTGTTGGTGTAATGGGTGACGAAAGAACGTATGAGAATGTACTGGCACTCAGAATTGTCGAAAGCAAAGACGGTATGACTGCTGACTGGGTAGATGTACCTTATGAGATACTTGGAACCATTTCAAACCGACTTATTAACGAAATTAACGGTGTTAATAGAGTTGTTTATGATATTTCATCAAAACCTCCGGGCACAATAGAATGGGAATAATTTAATTATAACATTTTCCTTTCAAGGTATAGCTTCTTACCCATTTTTTTTGAAAGTTTTGGGTGTACGGAGCCTGACTAAAACCTTACTAACTAGCCCTGGAACCAGTTGACTTTTGATGGTAACCTAATATTATAACTATTTAAGGCATAACAGAATTGTATTTTGCTTACATTGGGAAGATAAAGAAGAGACATCAAACCTGATGTCTCTTAATTTGCAGCATTTATCAACAAAATTTAATTCATATGGTAATTAGGGGCTTCTTTTGTTATAATAACATCGTGTACATGACTTTCTTTATAGCCTGCCAGCGATATTTTTACAAATTTTGCCTTTTTTCTAAGTTCTTCTAGATTATATGAACCAACATAACCCATACCTGAACGCAAACCACCTATCAGCTGATAGATAGAAGATGACAAACTACCTTTATAAGGCACTTTGCCTTCAATACCTTCGGGCACCAGCTTGATTTCACTATTCACATCTGCCTGAAAATACCTGTCTTTACTGCCATTTTTCATTGCTCCAATTGAGCCCATTCCCCTGTACATTTTATAGCTTCTACCTTGATACAAAATAGTTTCGCCAGGGCTTTCTTCTGTACCAGCAAACAGGCTACCAATCATGACACTATCTGCACCAACAGCAATTGCTTTTACAATGTCTCCAGAATATTTAATACCACCATCTGCAATAACAGGTATATTATATTTTTTTCCTGCTTCTGAACAATTAATAATAGCAGTTATTTGAGGCACGCCGACGCCTGCAATGATCCTGGTTGTGCAGATTGATCCCGGACCTATGCCTACTTTTATTGCATCTGCACCAGCTTTAATAAGGTCTTCGGCAGCTTCTTTAGTTGCTATATTACCTGCTATAAGTTGAACTTCTGGATAACTTTTTTTAATTTCCTTTATGGCATTTATAACCCCTCTAGAGTGACCGTGGGCAGTATCTATACAGATAACATCTACGTCTGCTTTAATAAGGGCTTCAGCTCTAAGTAGTTCTGATTCTGAAACACCAACAGCTGCACCTACAACAAGCCGGCCATATTCATCTTTGCTTGAATCCGGGTACATTGTAGCCTTTTCAATATCTTTTGTTGTGATTAAACCTTTTAATTCATACTCATCATTAATCACCAGAATCTTTTCTATTTTGTGACGATGCAGTATTTCTTTAGACTCTTCCAGCGTTATTCCTATGGGTACAGTAATGAGATTTTCTTTTGTCATTACCTCATCGATCTTTTTCTCTAAATTCATCTCAAAACGCAAGTCTCTGTTGGTTAAAATACCAACCAGCTTCTCATTTTTAGTTATTGGCAGGCCAGAAATATTGAATCTTCTCATTACTTCAAGGGCTTCATAAAGTTTTTGATCTGGTCCCATAGTAATAGGGTCAACTATCATACCACTTTCAGATTTTTTTACTTTCTCAACTTCAAGCACCTGGCGCTCTATAGTCATATTTTTATGAATGAAACCTACCCCTCCTTCTCTGGCCATGCTTATTGCAAGGCTTACTTCTGTAACAGTATCCATTGCAGCACTGACAAGTGGTATATTCATCTTGATTTTCTGAGTCAACAAAGTTGAGACATCTGTATCTCTGGGTATTACTTCAGATTTTCCAGGGACAAGCAGTATATCATCAAATGTCAAAGCTTCTTCAAAATCTATTTTAGTCATAGTAAAACCTCTAAAACCTTATTTTTAAAACTTATAAACTCTTGCATAAATTCAATATTCTTTCTGCATAATAAATAGCGTTAAGCATTCCTGCTTTACCAATAGCCATAGTTGCAACAGGAACACCCCGGGGCATCTGTGCAATAGAAAGTAAAGCATCAATACCATTTAGAGGTCCTGCATCAACCGGTACACCAATGACTGGAAGTTTCACTTTGGCCGCAACGACACCAGGAAGCGCAGCAGCAAGACCAGCAACTGCAATAATTACTTTTGTGGTTCCGGTTTTTTCAAGCGCAGTAAGATAATCGAGCAATTCGTCAAGATTTCTGTGTGCAGAATAAATCTGCAATTCAACATCAAGATTAAGCTCTTTTGCCAGCTCTATAGCAGGTTTAACAAGCGACATATCAGACTCTGAACCAGCAATTATAACTATTTCTTTCATAAATATTCTCCAAAATCAGGTAGTAAATAAGGAACTGCGACCAATATCTTTTCTAAATATCTTATCTGGATAGTCAAGCTCATCAGCAGCTTTATAGACATCTACCTGCGGACAATCACCGGTTTTGCATATTGATAATACCCTTCCGCCACAGGCAATTAACCTGCTATTATCATTATTGATACTGGCAAAAAATGTTTCTACTCCAAATTTAACTTTTATATTGTCCAGATATTTAATTTCTCCACCCTTAACAGGCTGCCCGGGATAACCATTAGCTGCTACTACAAGGCAGAAAGACGAACCATTATGCCATTCAAGCGATACATCACTTAATTTTTGATTAACAGCACTATTAAAAAGTTTGAGCAGGTCTGATTTTAAATGCATCATTAAAGCTTGTGTTTCGGGGTCTCCAAAGCGCATGTTATATTCCAGAACCTGAATTCCTTTACTGGTAAGAATTAGTCCTGAATAGACTATACCGGCAAACTGTGCACTTTCTTTTTTGAGAGCTTTTTCCAGATTTTTTACATATATAGTAATTTCTTTATTTTCTTTATTAGTAAGTTCTACTGGACAATAAGAACCCATACCTCCTGTATTAGGTCCAAGATCATTATCAAGCAACCGTTTGTAATCACGTGCAGTTATAAATGGCAGCAATTTTAAGCCATCCCATAGAGCTATAAGTGATATTTCTTCACCTTTTAGATACTCTTCGATAATAATTTTCTTTGAAGCATCACCAAATTTCCCGTCAAGATACTCGCAAAGCTTATTTTTAGCTTCTTTGTAATCATCAACAATGGCAACACCCTTTCCAGCTGCAAGACCATCAGCTTTTAGCACAACTGGCAGAGAAAATTGTTCAAGTGCCGTATCAATTTCATTTTTGTCATTAATAGTGATATACCGGGCTGTAGGTAAGTTATTACGCAGCATAAACTCTTTAGCAAAAGTTTTAGAACCTTCCAGCATAGCCCATTCAGCAGTAGGACCAATAGCTGGTATATCATACTTGCTGAAGATATCAACTATACCTTCTATTAAAGGCATCTCAGGACCGACAACAAGGAGGTTAATATTTAATTTAGAAGCTTTTTCTGCTAGATCCTCAAAGTTTTTAAAGGTAATTACTGTTCCCAGATCTTTAAAGCCGTCATTAGGCAAGGCTAGATAAAGTTCTGTTAACAGTGGAGACTGCTTTATCTTATAAGCCAGTGCATGTTCTCTTGCTCCGCTGCCATATAAAAGGACTCTCACCATTTATTCCTCCATTTTAATCATGTTTACTTTTGTTTCTGAGTTACTAATTTCTACTTTGCCAAGCAAGAAAGGATTATAAACGTTACATATTGTGTTCACATCTTCTATATAATCATATGAAGTAATAATACACATCCCTACACCCATATTAAAAGTTTTAAAAGCTTCTTCATGGCCAATATTATTTTTAATTTTAGTAAATAATGGCTGTTCTGGTATAGCTGACAGGTCTATATCAGCCTTTAGCCCATCAGGAATAACTCGTTTCAGGTTATCAAAAAGACCTCCCCCAGTAATATGTGCACAAGCTTTTATAATCCCATTATTACACAATTGCAATATCTCATTAATATATATTTTTGTAGGTGAAAGAGATGCTTGAATGTCGATATTGCTTATTATGCCTGTTTCATGAAGTTTACGTATAAGCGTAAAGCCATTTGAATGTGGCCCACTAGAGGTAAGGCCTATTATAACATCTCCTTCTGAAACATTTTTAGAGGTAAGTGTTTTCGTTTTTTCCACTAATCCAAGGGCAAAACCACCAACATCAAAGCAGTCTTTATTGACCAGACCTTTTAACTCAGCAGTTTCACCACCAAGAAGTGTGCAGTTATACTTTGATAGTTCTAATTTTAACGCTTTAATAAATCTTGAAGTCAATTCTAGATTTAGTGTATGGGTAGCAAAATAGTCTAAAAAGAAAAGTGGTCTGGCACCTGTGCATATCATATCATTTAGATTCATTGCTATCAAGTCAATAGCAACTGTTTCAACAAGATCATACTCAATTAAAGGTAGAATCTTTGTCCCTACGCCATCTGTACAGGCAACCAGGTAATGATCTGGCAATACTGGATGACTGTATAAACCTGCAAAATTACCAATATTATCATCATTTACGGTGTCTTTTATAAACGCTGTCAGCATATCAGCTTTTTTAATATCAACTCCTGATTCAGAATATTTCACGTTATTCACCTCTTGTCATACAGTTATAGCACCAGCCTTTGTTTCCAAATATTTCTTTCAGGCCTTCCAGTGAGAGATATCCCAGTGTGTTGGCACCTATATGATTTCTAATAGTGTCAATATCATCATATTTAGCTGCAATAAGCTCTTCTTTTGTAGGTATATCAACGCCCCAGTAGCATGTATTAACTATTTGTGGGGCTGATGTTCTAAAATGAACTTCTTTTGCCCCTGCTTCTCTTAATATGCTAACAATTTCTCGTGATGTTGTACCTCTGACAATAGAGTCATCGATTAGTACCAGTTTTTTCCCTTCAATGAGAGGAACAATAGGAATTAATTTTCTTCTAACGCCTATTTTACGTTTTTTTTGTTCGGGTAGTATAAATGTGCGTCCGATCCAGTGATTTTTCATGAGGCCCATTTGAAGTGGTATTCCGGATTCTTGCGAATAACCGATGGCTGAAGAAAAGCCTGATTCCATAACTGGTACAACCATATCTGCATCTACAGGGTTTTCACGTGCGGCTTTTTTGCCTAATTCAACTCTTGACATATAGACATTACGGCCAAATACATTAGAGTCAGGGCGTGCAAAGTAGATATGTTCAAACACACACATTTGTGATGGCTGATCCTGTGCATATTTTATAAGCCTTATACCATTGCTGGTAATTTCTACAGCTTCTCCTGGCTGGAGTTCTTTTACACTATTTCTGGTTAAATGTTGAAATGATGCATCTTCAGAACCTATAAAAAAGCCCTCTTCTGCATCACAACAGAAGAGTGGTCTATAACCAAGTGGATCACGATAGGCAAGAACCCTTTCAGGCAAACAAAATAAAATAGACCAGGCCCCACCAGTAAAATTCATCTCCAGAATATGTCCTACTTCTTCCAGTTTCCATTGAGAGGGGGGTTTACATAGAGAACTGATGACCTTACGAAGCATCATCTCTGTTTCTGAAGAAGTTATAAATACTTCACCGCACTTTTCAAGGTTGTTTTTCATCTCTACAGCAGCTTTAACATTTCCGTTGTGGGCAATAGCAACTTTTTCATCGAGGTATCTAACCATATATGGTTGGGCATTCATCAGGTCAGAACCGCCCTGTGTAGAGTATCTAACGTGACCTACCCCACAGGAACCATCCATATTCTGGATTATATTATCATTTAAAGCATTTAAAACAAGACCTTTATCTTTGTATACAGATAAATTATTGTTGCCAGTGCATATTCCTGCACTTTCCTGACCTCTATGTTGCAGCATTTGTAGTCCCTGCTGAATATATGGAGCAACATTATCTGTTAATGTGACTCCACCAAATATACCGCACTCTTCAGCAAACTTCATTGCTGCATCTCCAGCTCTATAGAATTATAATATAATCTGGATAACTCTTCTATATCAAATAGATACCCATCAAACATCAACGATACACCTTGACTGATACCTAAAACTCTGTATGGTATGTTCATTTGTTCAAGTATAGCAATTGTTGTATCTTTATTAATTGATGAAATTACATAACGTCCAGTAATTTCTCCAAAAAGTGCTTTTTCTTTATCTTCAATAGTGATTAAGCTACCGGTAAAACCTGTCTGAGTTTTTGCCAGCCCTTCAAAGACAGCACCAAACAGCCCTCCTTCAGATACATCAATGCAACCGCCAAGTAACTTTTCTGATCTTAATTTAAAGATAGCATTTTTTAGAAGTATTTCCAGTTTATGATCTGTTCTATCAATATATCCTCCCAGATAATCGTATAGAACTCTTTGATAGAGAGAACCTCCAATATTTGAAGTGTTATTTATATCTTTACCAATTAAAATAATATGTTCATTCTCTTTAAAATAGTTTCTGATAAGCTTTTTAGGGTTGTCACAATACCCTAAAGTTCCTATAGAGGGTGTTGGATACACTCTTCTTTCGGGTGACTCGTTATATAGGGAAACATTACCTGATACAACAGGTATGCCAGCTTCATGACAGGCATCTGCAATGCCATCTATTGATTTAATTAGTTGATAAGCTACCTCAGGTTTTTCAGGATTGCCATAATTCAGACAATTAGTAATTCCCAGTGGTTCAAAACCTGAAGATATTAAATTTCTGCATGATTCCCAGACAGTATTTCGTGCACCGTTATAAGGGTCTAGAAATACCTGTCGGCCATTTGAATCTATTGTAAGCCCTATTACACCACCTTCTTCAAAAAGCCATATGCCAGCACATCCTGCATCTCCTGGTCTTGGAAAGGTCCTGTTGCCTACTGTATGGTCATACTGTCTGTAAACCCATTTCTTAGAGGCGAAATTTGGATCAGAGATGACTTTTTTAACCGCCAGAGGTATATCAGTGATGCAATTCAGCTCAAGGCCTGCATAATATGAGAGATATTCAGGTTCTTTTTGCTCAAGATCATAAAGAGGAGCATCATTAAGAAGCTCAGGTGGCAAGTTTGCTATCTGTTCATCATGCCAGAATAGTTTGTACTGGCATGAATTATCTGTTTTACCAATTACTGATGCAGGTATATCGTACTTTCTAGCCAGTTTAAGAACTTTATCAACTCCTTCTGGTTTTGCTATAAAGAGCATACGTTCTTGAGATTCTGAAAGCATTATTTCCCAGGGTTGCATATCTTTTTCTCTAAGGTGAAGCCTGTCCAGATAAAGTTCCATACCGCAGTTGCCTTTTGCTGTCATTTCGGATGATGATGATAACAAGCCTGCAGCACCAAAATCCTGTGAACTAACAACTTCTTCAAGCTGTAATATTTCTAAAGTAGCTTCAATAAGCACTTTTTTCATAAATGGATCACCAATTTGTACTGATGGTCTGTCTTCTTTTGAATTTTCGGACAATTCTTTAGAAGCAAAAGAAGCTCCGTGTATGCCATCTCTTCCAGTATGAGATCCTGCAGCAATTACAACATTATCAGGTTTTGCTTTTGAGCTTTTAATATGATTTTTTTCTACAATACCAACAGCCATTACGTTAACAAGCGGAGAATCGTAATATGATTCATCAAAACTTACTTCTCCAGCAACTGTTGGTACACCTATTGAGTTTCCGTAACTTGAAATACCTTTAACAACACCATCAAAAAGATGTTTTGAAAGAGGAGAAGTTAATTTGCCAAATTTCAAAGAATCAAGCAATGCAATAGGGCGGGCTCCCATTGCTAGAACATCTCTTATAATTCCTCCTATTCCTGTTGCTGCACCCTGAAAGGGTTCAACAGCAGAAGGGTGGTTGTGAGATTCTACTTTAAAAGCCACTACATGATTGCCTATTTCTACTCCACCAGCATTCTCGCCAAAGCATACAGCACCTCCAGAAGGATATCTAGAAAGATATTTCCTTGAATGTTTATAGCCACAGTGTTCTGACCACATTGCTGAAAATAGATATGTTTCCAGTTCATTAGGCTCTCTACCAAGCCTATCTTTTATTTCTTGATATTCATTATCTGTTAAGCCAAGTTGTTTGTACAGTTCAATCACAATCATTTCTTATAATACCTGTTATTATTTAGTTAAATCACAATTATCTAGTTATTTAATGCATTTTCAAACATTTTAAAGAAATACTTACCGTCTTCAAGTCCAGTTTCCTTAAAAATAGCTCTTTCAGGATGTGGCATAAGGCCAATTATGCGATTATCTCTGTCATACAATCCTGCTATATCGTTTACAGAGCCGTTAGGGTTATCTTTATATCTTAGAAATACCATTCCATTGTCTTCAATCTCTTTTAGCGTTTCAGGAGAAGCTATGTAGCGCCCTTCAGCATGTGCAACAGGTAGACATATATCTTCTGGATGGCTATCAATTGATACTTTTAGAGGTACAATATCGCATATAAACTTTGTGCTATCGTTCATAGACAGAATACCGGGCAGTAATTTTCTTTCACAGAGAACCTGAAAGCCATTGCAAATGCCGATTACAAAGCCATTTTTTCTTTCTATATAATCATTTAATGCCATTACTGCAGGGCTAAATTTTGCCAGTCGACCAGCTCTAATGTAGTCGCCATATGAGAACCCGCCTGGCAAAAAGATTACATCATATTTGTCAAGGCAGGTTTCGTCATGCCATAAATATTCTGCCTGCCAGCCGAAGTGTTCACAGGCTCTTTTTGTATCTATATCGCAATTTGTTCCGGGGAATACAATTATACCTGCTTTCATGACTTCTCAAACCTTTCTATTCTATAACTTTCAAGAATTGGGTTAGAAAGTACCTCTTCACAGATCTTATGCAGCTTATCATTGGCCTTTTCATCATTATCTGCGTTAACAAAAAGGTTAAAATACTTTCCTACCCTTACTTCAGAATCTTCTTCCATAGATGTTCTTTTTAAAACTGTATCAATTGCGGTACCCTGAGGATCACGTATACCGTCTTTGAGTGTTACTACGACCTCTGCTTTGTATTTCATATTTTTATCTCCAGTATTTCTGCTAATTTCAAGTATGAACTAACCAGATCACCTTTATTTTCTCTGTAAACATCTTTATCCAGAGATTCCATAGTACCTTTAATCCAGAATCTACAGGTATCAGGAGAAATCTCATCGGCCAGCATAATTTTGTCTTCTAAATTGCGTCCAAATTCAAGCTTAAAGTCAACCAGTGTAATATTTCTTTTATCAAGGTGTTTATAGAGAATATCATTTATTTTTAAAGCACTGGCTTCTATTTCATCTATTTCATTCTCTGTAGCAATCTTTAAATATGGAAGGTGAGTTCTACAAAGTACTGGATCATTAAGGCTATCGTCCTTAAGATAAAATTCACATAATGGGGGCTCAAAGGGCATACCTTTTTTAAACCCTAATCGTTTTGAAATAGAGCCAGCAGCAAAATTTCTGACGACAACTTCAAGCGGTATTATTTGTAATTTATGAGCAGTGAAAGATTTTTTATCCATAAATTCGATGATGTGAGTATTGATACCATTATTTTTAAGCAAATTGAAAAAATAACGTGTAAATTCAAGGTTTACACGACCTTTTCCATCAAACACATCTTTTTTAACACCATTAAATGCTGTTGCATCATCTTTAAAGCTAATTAATACTGTATCAGGTATTTCTGTATCGAAGACCTGCTTGGCTTTTCCTTCATATAACATTGGCATTACTCAAACTCCCTGTAAAAATTAAAATACTCACTCCCAGAAGGCGTGAGCATATACACTCTTCACCTTCTATAGCAGGAAGATTTACGGTACTCCAGTAGAAACTCTTGCGCCATATTAGCAAGATTATATAGAAGAGGCAATTTTAGTATTTCATTTTATGATTGAACTTTATCATAAGCGGTTGTGAACTTCAATTTAATTTGCAAAAATGTATTATGCATATATGTATAGTAAACCCATGATTGCTGCTGATAAAAGGAAATAGGGTTTTAATAAACTAAAAAAAACTTAATATAAAGATAATCAGGAAAAGGTCTCTTTAATAGTAATAATAACTGTTATCATTAGAACAGTTCTTCCAGTTCTTTCTTTAGGGTTTTATGTCTTAATACAATTTCCTTTGCCACGACATAAGAAAAATTTTCCCAGCAAGGATCATTCTTTTCGATGATTTTTTTAACATGATGATGTAAATGACTTTCTAAAAGGGTCTCTTCAGATGGATGAGAAACACTTACTTTATAGTCTTTAATATTATTAGACTCATTAAAAAGCCTGACTGATGTAGTATTCAAATTTTCGTCGATCAGAATGATTGCAGCACCATTTCTTTCTACTGGTTCGATTTTTTCTACAACCCATCCACCTGAATTATAAAAGCTTACTCTGCCCGGATAACCCTCAATGATTTCTCTGCTTTCGCTTGGCTTGTGGGTATGACCATAAACAAATACAACTTCTTCAGGTATATTGCTTTTAAGTTCGTGTTGAAGCTGATTTAGAAGTGCACCTTCAAGATACTTCATAAGGCCCTCACGAGATGATTTAGCCAGTACCACATCTGTTCTTGTTCTTTCAAGTGCCATAAACTTTTTCACAAAGCTGTTAATAACAAATCGCATTATAATTCTTTCCATAAAGTTGCCCCAGCCCGGCAGGTCATATTTACGTGCCATAGAACGTGCGCAGTTTGAAATCAGTCGGTTTTTACTTTTTTCATGTCTTAAATAGTCATATATTGTTTCAATACGGCAGCCAGCATCACCTGACCGCCCCATAGTAGACCAGAAAAAGTCAATCCATGCAAAGTTTTCTTTTTCCAGTTCATCAACTGAAATTTTATGATCAGGTGATTTGCGTTCCGGAAATAGCATATCCATAACTTCACTAAGCATAATAAACATTTTTTCAATAAAATGCCCGTGATGAAATATTATACATCTTTTGTGATCTTCTCTTATCAGGCCATAATTAGGGTAAGCTATCTTAACCTCAAAGTTTTTAAGGTGTTCGTGTCTCTGAATAAGCTTTGTTAGAAAGTAACCTACAAGTTTATTTTTGTCATTCTTAAAGATATTAGTACAATGCCAGGGTTCATCTATATACTGGCCTGGCTGAATATGATCAACAATATGGTTAACATATTGAGTTTCTCTTGCTATTTCCCAGATGTGGTGGTCATGATTGCCTGGAATATATATAATTTCACTAAATAGCATATCATCTGGTGGCATAAAAACTTCCAGAAAGCGTTCAAAAACCATAACTGCCTGATTAACGTTACAGAGAGCAAATTCCAGTATGTCACCATTAAGAATCAATGCTGGTTTTTCATAAGTATCGTGGTTAGCGTCGATTAAGTTTTTAATACAATCCTTCAGTGCAAGTAATGCAGGGCTGGGTGTCAGTGTATCTTTTTCGCAAAGATCGGCTTTCAGATTTGTTAGCAGGCTGTTATCCTGCCCGAAGTGCGTATCTGAAATGCAAATATATTTTATGTTTGTCACTTATGCCTCGTTATTCCTGACAAATAAGTGTTATGTTTTATACAATAATACCTTTTGCAAACATTAATGAACAGTATATTAAGATGACTCATAAGACTAATGCATACTATAACAATCAATTTTTTGTTTTCGATTTTCAAAAATTTTTAAGTTATGCACTGATCTTTCATATTGGTTTTTTTATTTTTAAAAATAGAGCCCCAAAAATTTACCATTTTAGTTCAAAACTGTCCGGTTAAAGAAAAATTTCTTCATTGATTCATGTTTTTGCTGGAATCAGTAATACCTTAATTATCCAGAGGTTTTAATGGTAATTATGTATTGACTGAATAGCAATGTGAAAACTTTACAGAGGCAATTATGAAGTATTTCAATCTTGCAGTATATTGATTTTTATAGCATTAAACCCTGATTTCATTATAATTTTACGTAAAAGAGGGTTATACATAAAAGGAGATTTAAGGTTTTTAATCATTATATTAGTTATAAGAGAGTCCAGTTCGCTATTATATAGAGGCAAAAAATTATCAAAGCATTTATGTATGGCTTCAGCAAGAGAAGCAGCACTGCTAAAAGCATAACTAAAACCTTCAGCAGAACTCGGGCTAATGAAACCAGCAGCTTCACCAATAAGAGCTATGTTGTCTTTCCCGGTAAAGATCTGTGCAGTGTTTTTAGGCCTGAGTATATAAGCGCCTTCTCTTTTAATACAGTTATTAAAGTTAAAGTTATATCGTTTTAGTTTCTTTTTAAGAAGTTCAAACTTATCATAAGCCTTAGAGCATACTGGTATTGCAGTACCTAAGAGGAGATGTTCTCCCTTTGGGATAGTCCAGGAGTAAAAATCAGTAACCTCTTCATCAAAAATAGCAGAGAAAAAAGGATTTTGAGGTTCTCCCTCAAAATATTCCTGAATAGAAATATATGTATTTATATTATTGCAGTCAGGGCAGGTAATTTTTCTCAGGCGAGAGAGTGCACCTTCAGCTCCGACTAGAATCTTTGCTTTATCAGTATAGAGTTTATCCTGATACCTGTAAGTAATTTTATACAGGTTGTCTTCCTGTTTAAAAAATTTAAAGTATGAATTATATCTAATTTCTACTGATTCTGGTATTATTGAAACAAGCCATTGATCAAATTTTTCTCTTGATACATTGATGTAATGTCTCTGGTAAAAACGTTCTATACCTTCAGGAATATCAATAGCTCTAACAGCAAATAGTTGCGGGCCAGTTAAAACATGTTCAGGTAGTCCGAGGCCAAAACGGGCGAGCATTTCCTGTGCATCAGGTGCAAGCAGCCCACCACAGGTTTTTTCAAACCTTGAAGGAGTAGCAGTGCTTTTAAGATCACGTTTATCAATAATTAAAATTTTAAAGCTTTTTCCCAGAAGTCTGGCCAGTGTAGCACCTGCCGGACCTGCTCCTATGATGGCAATATCATACATATTTTCTGTGTCTTTCGATTATTTTTAATTATACAGTTGTACACTGAATTAGGGATATTTTCAATAAGGTATGCGAAACAGACATATTACATTTAGGTCCACCCCCAACCCCCTCATAGGGGGCATTAAGGGAACCTGTTTGAACTAAAAAGGGCTATCCTGAAAATCGGATAGCCCGGTAACAATAAATACAGATATAATTATTTAATAGCTGCAGTAGAGAGGCCAGCAGCACTTGCGACCCCTTCTCCATAGGCAGGATCAGCTTTCATGCAGTTAGCAATATGCCTGAGTTTTATTTCATCAGGAGCATCACCCATTGCACGGGCAGTATTTTCAAACAAGACTTTTTGCTGTTCAGGACTCATAAGCCTGAAAAGTAGCCCTGGTTGTGTATAGTAATCATCGTCATCTTCTCTAAAATCCCAGTTCCAGGCATCACCGTATAGAGCAAGTGGAGGTTCTTTGAGTTCTGGTTGGTCCTGCCAGGCTCCAAAGCTGTTTGGCTGGTATCCTACAGTAGTTCCGGCATTGTCATTAACACGCATCTGTCCATCTCTATGATAACTGTTGACAGGGCATCTTGGAGCATTAACAGGAATCTGGTGATGGTTGACTCCTAAACGGTAACGCTGAGCATCACCATAAGAAAAGAGTCTTCCCTGAAGCATTTTATCGTGTGAAAAGCCAATACCCGGAACAATATGAGCAGGGTTAAAAGCTGCCTGTTCTACATCAAGGAAATAGTTTTCAGGGTTCCTGTTCAATTCAAAATATCCCACTTCTATAAGTGGATAATCTTTCTTATACCACACTTTAGTAAGATCAAATGGGTTATAAGGCATATTTCTAGCCTGTTCTTCTGTCATAACCTGTATATACATTGTCCATCTAGGGAAATCATTTTTTTGAATGCTATCAAAAAGGTCACGCTGGTGGCTTTCACGATCAGAACCAATAATAGCTTCTGCCTCTTGATCTGTCAGATTTTTAATACCCTGTTGGGTTATAAGGTGGAACTTAACCCAAACTCGTTCATTGTTAGCATTGATCATGCTGAATGTATGACTGCCAAAACCGTGCATATGTCTGTATGAATAGGGTATACCCCTATCGCTCATGGTGATAGTGACCTGGTGAAGGGCTTCAGGTAGCGAGGACCAGAAATCCCAGTTGTTAGTAGCACTGCGCATATTTGTATGCGGATCACGTTTTACAGCCCTGTTTAGATCCGGGAATTTAAGCGGGTCACGAATGAAAAAGACAGGCGTATTGTTTCCGACAAGGTCCCAGTTGCCTTCTTCAGTATAAAACTTCATTGCAAAGCCTCTGATATCTCTTTCAGCATCTGCTGCTCCACGTTCTCCAGCAACTGTTGAGAACCGCACAAACATATCAGTTTTTTTACCAATTTCTGAGAACATTCTAGCTTTCGTATATTGTGTAATATCTTGTGTTACCGTGAAAGTACCGAATGCTCCTGAGCCTTTAGCGTGCATTCTTCTTTCTGGTATTACTTCTCTGTCAAAATGTGCTAATTTTTCGAGATACCAGACATCCTGCAATAACATAGGCCCACGAGGCCCTGCCGTCATGGAATTTTGATTGTCTGCAACCGGTGCACCGGCAGCAGTAGTAAGTTTTTTGTTCTTTTCTTCTTTCATAAAAACTCCTTATATTTCTATTACGGTAGACTAAATAAACCATAACTCCTGTAATAAGCTAATATTATTCAGGCAGAACAATTAAAAATAAATTTAGATACATTTTGAGTAAATTTCAGTGAAGACCTTTAAGGTGGGCCATTTATAAATTTGTCAGAGTTTATTTAATAACAATTATAAGAATTTTATTATACAGCAAAAACTTTATATCTCAAGTAATTTCAGTTAATAGTAATGATTATTAATATACTATACACTAAATATTTTAATTGCACTACATACATTGATGTTCTGGTAAAAGATTATATTTAGAAGTATAAAACCTGTCATAATCTCTTTTTGAGATTAGAAAATTTTACAGGAATAAATTAAAGAAATTGGCAAAAACCAAACCCTCAGAAAAAATTTTACCGGACAGTCATGTTACACACAACAAATTGTATACTATACAAATAAAACAATAATGTCTTTGCTGTTCATGTAATTGTTGTCTGTAAATCGGTTAAAGAGCAGCAGGCGGGTATATTTTTTCTGTATTAACCTGACAGACCTTTTCAATGCTTTCGGTAACTATTTTAATAACTTCAATTCTAGCGTGTCGTTTACTGTTTCCCTGTATGATATTCCAGGGGGCAATGTCAGTATTGGTTTTAGCAAGCATGTCTTCTGTGGCTTCTTCGTATTGATCCCACTTTTCACGATTGCGCCAGTCTTCATCCGTAAGTTTCCAGCTTTTGAAAGGGTTTTCTTCTCTTTCTTTAAAGCGCCTGAGCTGTTCATCTTTAGAAATATGTATAAAAAACTTGAGCAGCATATGTTTATCATCTATGAGTGTTTTTTCATAATAGTTAATTTCATTATAAGCACGTTGCCATTCATCTTCAGAGGCGAAACCCTCGACACGTTCAACCAGAACACGGCCATACCAGCTTCTATCGAAGATGACTATTTCTCCTTTTCTGGGTAATCTGGTCCAGAATCGCCATAGATAGTTTCTACTTAGCTCGTCGCTAGATGGAGCACCAACAGGATATACTTTAACACCCCTGGGGTCGAGCTTTCCTGTTAGTCTTTTGATTGCTCCTCCTTTGCCTGATGCATCCCATCCTTCAAAAAGCATCAAAAGAGGTATTTTGTTTTTCCTTATCTCTTGTTGAAGCATTGTAAACCGCAGCTGATACTTTTCTAGATCCTTCATGTAATCCTTTTTTTGAGTTTAATGGTTTCTTCAAACTTATTTAATACTGACATATTTTCCCCGCTGGCTTTTTCTAAAATAATATTTTGAAAGAATGTGTAAACCTGAAACAATGATCTAACGAAAGTAAAATAAGATCAAATGAAGCTTTACAAGTAAAAGCTTTATGTTTAATGAAACCGGTAAAAATAATTTGCTATAAAAGCTAAATATTGATTTAAGCATTGAAAATAATCACGGAATACTGGTAAATATTTAAATATTCTGGTTTTAAATATAAGTTTACGAACAAATTGTGTAATATTTGAAATATTTTTGAAACAATTGTCCTTTATAATTAGAGTATTAAAAGAGAATTTATAGATAAATGTAGACTATTAAACAGATATAGCCAGCAAATAACTGTATACTATCACGGTTATACGCAAAAATGGATCTGGTCTGGCAAAGTCATTGCAATAGATACTTAGAAGACAATTTATCAGGTATTATTCAAAAGTAAAATCTTTCATTGAGGAAATATATGGTATCAGAGCATTTTAACAATATTTATGAATTTAAGAATGCTTCATTAGCAAGTATTGTACCATTAGAAAAAGCAGAAAATCACTGTGTATTGAGAATAGTAACTCAAAACTCTGATAAAATAAAAGTCAGTGAAGATATAGAAAATTTTAGGAAGTTTGAAAATGCTACTACAGAACTGAGTAAAATGATCCAGAGTGCTATAAATGCCAGAGCAAAAAACTGGACATACATGGCACTGCCGGAAAATGGCCATCTGATATCATGTCAGATAGAAGATAAATCTTATATACTTAAAAAAACTAATACTTTGCTGATTGAAAAAGAAGAGAAGACACTTAAGACAATTTATTCACTAACTATTAATAATGAACTGAATACTGAAAAGCACTACAGGCTTACGAAAAAAGAATATGATATTGTTGTTTCAAAGATAAATAAAGTTATTATGCCAGTTATAGAAAGGTATTTTGCTATAGGTCAGGGCTTTAACCTGTCAGGTGTGTTTACATTCCTCATAAAACAAGCTGGCGAAGGTAAATTACAATGCTCTAAATCTTCGTCAAGAATAGATTTTCAGAATGGATATACTATAACAGTTTCTAACTCAGTAGAAGCTTACATTGATGATAAGAAAAAGCTTGTCATCTTTGAAAGACCAGCTGCATTGATAGATAAAAAGTCTGAATTATTCGTATGTTTAGAGATATCAGACAGGCCCAAACAGCTTATAAGGCCAGAAACAGAACTTGAACTGGAGCTTTATTATATTTTTAAAAAATTATTAGCACAATCATTATTGTAAAATCACTTATTACAACTCATTTAATGTTAATAAACTGGTATATTAAACCATAAGAAGCTTTTCAGAGACATTATTTATGTAATAATCTATAGGCTCATAGGTAAAAGTTTCTCTATTGTTTGTATATGTTTTGTAAGCAGCAATATAGGCTTTCACTGTGTCTAAAGAACTAAAACAAGGAACTTTGTACTGTTCAGCATAACTTCTAACTATAAAACCAAAACGTTTTGGATCTTTTGAAATAGTTGGTGTGTTAATAACAATAGATATTTTGTGTTTTTGAATTTCTTGTTTGGTATTTTCAATATTGTGTTTATCAAGAAATTCTACATCAATTCCATTTTCCTGACAGGTTTTAGCTGTTCCTTCTGTAGCTAAAATGTTGAACCCCAGCTTAATAAATTCCTTTATAACATCTAAAGCCTCATCCTGATCTTTTTTATTGAGCGAAACAAGTATCTTTCCTGCTTCAGGAAAAGAATAACCGGCAGCAAGAAACGCTTTTGTCAGTGCAAAATGATAGTTATTATCTATCCCTAATACTTCTCCTGTTGACTTCATCTCTGCTGCAAGGGAAACTTCAACATTAGAAAGCTTCTGGAATGAAAATACCGGTGCCTTAACAGCAACAAGATTGGTAAAAGGATATAAACCATAGTTATAATAAATTTCGTTATCCTGTTTTTTGCTTTGATAACAGTCAATTATTGATGGTATTTTGTTTCCTAGTATAACATCCACAGCTATTTTAACCATTGGAACCTTTGTAACCTTACTCAACACAGGAACTGTCCTTGATGCTCTCGGGTTAACCTCAATTACATAGACATTTTCATTTTTATCAACCACAAATTGTATATTCATCAGGCCAATAACCCTGATAGCTTTTGCCAGTTTAAAGGTATAATCGACGATAGTATCAATTACTTTTTGTGATAAATTCTGTGCCGGGTAAACAGCAAAACTGTCACCTGAATGAACACCTGTTCTTTCAATATGTTCAAGAATACCAGGTATAAGAACACCGTTTATATCTGATATTGCATCAACCTCAACTTCTTTACCCTCTATATAGTGATCAACAAGCACTGGATGTTCACTTGAAATAGATACAGCTTCAAGCATGTATGATTCAAGTTCCTCTTCATTCATTACAATTTGCATGGCTCTGCCACCAATAACATATGATGGTCTTACCAGCACAGGATACCCTGCATCAAGTGCAGCTATTTTAGCTTCTTCAAAGGTAGTTACAGCATGTCCGCAAGGTCTGAGTATATTAAGTTCATCTAACAGAGCCTCAAACATTTCCCTATCTTCAGCAACGTTAGATGATCCAACTGTTGTGCCCATGATCTGAACACCATTTTCTTTAAGTTTTGGACCAAGGTTAATGGCTGTTTGTCCTCCAAACTGTATAATTGCACCTTTAGGTTTTTCTTTTCTGACCACATTCATTACATCTTCAATAAATAAAGGTTCAAAATATAATTTGTCTGCAATGTCAAAATCAGTACTTACTGTTTCAGGGTTATTATTAATGATAATAGACTCATAACCGGCTTCTTTAAAAGCCCATACAGCGTGAACAGAACAATAATCAAACTCGATACCCTGACCAATTCTAATAGGACCAGACCCTATAACAAGTATCTTCTCTTTTCTGCTTACAATATTTTCATCTTCTGTCTCGTATGTAGAATAATAGTAAGGTGTAGAAGATTCAAATTCAGCAGCACAGGTATCTACAATTTTATAAACAGGATAAATACCGTGGGCCCGTCTTAATACATCGATGAATTTACTTTTAATTCCTGAAAGAGCCTCTATTTCAGTGTCTGAAAAACCTTTTCGTTCAGCTTCTTGAAGCAATTCTATTGATAGAGGTTCAGATGAAAGTCTCTTTTCTAGCTCTATGATGTTATTTAACTTGTATAGAAACCATCTGTCAATTTTAGTAACCTGATAAATTTCATCTATTGTAACACCCTTTCTGAGGGCTTCTGCGATAGTAAATATACGGGTATCGTCAGCAATTGATAGTTTTTTGTAAATAGTATCTTTTGATAGTGTTTCTAATTCTTGTTTTCTAAGGCTGGTTTCTTTGCCTTCGAGAGATATAAGAGCTTTAAGAAATGAGCTTTCAAAGTTACGGTCAATAGCCATAACTTCTCCGGTTGCTTTCATCTGGGTATTTAATGTCCTGTCTGCATATCCAAATTTGTCAAACGGCCATTTAGGTATCTTTGTTACAATATAGTCAAGTGCTGGCTCAAAAGAAGCCATTGTTTTGTGGGTTATACAGTTAGGTATTTCATGAAGATGAAGTCCGATAGCTATTTTAGCTGCAATTTTTGCAATAGGATAGCCGGAAGCCTTGGAAGCAAGAGCAGAAGACCTGCTAACACGAGGATTTACTTCAATTATTCTATATTCAAGACTCTCAGGGTTTAGTGCAAACTGTACATTACAGCCGCCTTCAATTTTTAGCGCCCTGACAATCCTTAACGATGATGTTCTGAGCATGTGATATTCTTCATCACTAAGAGTTTGAGAAGGTGCAACTACTATGCTATCTCCAGTGTGTATTCCAACAGGGTCAAAGTTTTCCATATTACATACTACAATGCAGGTATCATTGGAATCCCGCATGATTTCATATTCTACTTCTTTCCATCCGTGAACACTTTCTTCAAGTAATATCTGATGAATACGACTATGAAGCAGCCCTCTGGAAGCAATATCTCTTAATTCCTCCATTGAATGAGCTATACCACCTCCAGTGCCACCAAGTGTATAAGCAGGGCGAATGATAAGAGGTAGCCCTGTCTTTTCAGCAAACTGATTAGCGTCATCTATGTTAGATACAATGGTGCTTTCCGGTACAGGTTCTTTAATTTCGTGCATCAGGTTTCTGAATAGCTCACGGTCTTCAGCCTTTTTAATTGAATTAAGTGATGTGCCCAGTACTTGAACGTTGTATTTTTCTAGAATACCGGCTTCATCGAGCTCAATTGATATGTTAAGCCCTGTCTGACCTCCCAGAGTAGCAATAATGCCGTCAGGTCGTTCTTTTTTAATTATATAAGCCAGCGATTCAAGCGTTAATGGGTGTATATAAACTTTATCAGCTATTGTATCGTCTGTCATAATGGTTGCCGGATTACTATTAACAAGAACGATCTCTATACCCTCTTCTTTAAGGGCTTTGCAGGCCTGAGTTCCGGCATAATCAAATTCAGCTGCCTGGCCAACAATTATCGGCCCGGAACCTACTACCAGTACTTTTTTTAAATTGATATTTTTAGGCATAATTACAACCTTCCAATATTTGTAGCCACTCGTTAAAGATAAAATTAGCATCTTCAGGCCCGGGGCCATCTTCAGGATGGAATTGAACACTGTAAATATTTAATTCTGGACAGCTAAACCCTTCAATTGTACTGTCATTTATGTTTTTGTGGGTGATAATCATTGAATCAGGAATACCGGATTCTGAGACAGCATAACCGTGATTCTGTGCAGTAATAATCACTTTACCTGTTCTAAGATCTATTACCGGGTGGTTACTGCCTCTGTGACCAAATTTAAGCTTGTATGTATCTGCACCAAGGGCAAGTGCTAAAATTTGATGCCCCAGACATATGCCATAGATAGGTAATTTGCTTATGAGATGTTTTACATTGCTTACAACCTCGCTGACATCTTTGGGGTCTCCAGGGCCATTGGAGAGGAACAGTGCGTCATAGCCACTTGAAAGAATAGTATTGCTGTCTGTATTCCAGGGGAGCAGGGTAATGGCACAATCTGCATTTTGTATATACCTTATTATTCCTGATTTCACACCAAGGTCAATAAGCGCAATCTTTTTACCACTACCTTCAAGGTGTAACGCTTCTTTGCGTGATATCTTACTTACTATGTCAGCAGGGAATCTATAAGATATTAATGCTTTTTTAAGTTCATCAAAACAGGGATCTGTTGTAATCAAACAGTTCATTGTCCCCCGGGTTCTAATTTTTTTTGTCAGCATACGGGTATCAATACCGTAGATAGCTGCAATATTTTCTTTTTTCAGGTACTCAGATATATTTTGATTGCTTTTCCAGTTGCTTTCATGCTGACAATATTCCCTGACAATGATTGCGCTTGCCTGAACTTTTTCAGATTCAACATTAGCAGGGCTAATGCCATAGTTGCCTATTAACGGATAGGTCATAACAACGGCCTGGCCTGCATAAGAAGGGTCAGAGAGAATTTCCTGATAGCCTGTCATACCAGTATTAAAGACGATTTCAGCACAAATTGTTTTACTGGCTCCAAAACTGAAACACTCATAAACAGAGCCATCTTCAAGGATGAGAGTAGCTTTATCCTTGCTATCTATAGGTTTTAAATTGTTGTTCATTCTATTTCCCTTCAGGAGAGAGGTGATAAACATTTTTTAAGGAGTTATACAATAAGTGTATTACACACACCCAATTCCATTTTATTATACTGTATATCTCTTTATGTATGAACATATGTTAACTTTTGTTTCCTGAAAAATGTTACATTTAAACTGTTTTAACATCTTGTAAACCTTATTTGATTACATTTAGAGAATATATACGATTTTTTTCATTGCTTTTTAAGAAAACAGGGGCAAGACCCCCTATTAAATAATCACAGACCATTGTGATAATAATATACAGTTTTTTCATTGACATTATTCTAGTTGTGAAGAACTTTTGCCTTACTGCCGGGTTTTTCTATTGGTATACCTGCTTTACAGAGAGGGCAGTCATCGGGTTGATAGATAACAGGGCTAACCTGATACAGAGATTTAATATCCAGACCGGTTGAGCCATTAGAGCGATCAAGAATACAGCCAAAGCCTTTGACTTCAGCGCCAAAGCTTTTAGCTATAGCAGCTGTTTCTAATGCTGATTTGGCAGTTGTTATTACATCTTCTATGATAAAGACTTTTTCACCGGGTTTCAGGTTAAAACCTCTTCTAAGAGAGAGGTTACCTTCTTTACGTTCCACAAAAAGGCTTTTAAGATTGAGGCTTCTTGCCACCACGTAGCCAATAATGATTCCACCAACAGCCGGGCTGAGTATTGTATCTACGTCTATGCTTATTAAGTCTGCAAGTTTTGAGCCAGCATATTCTGCATTCTTTGGATATTGCAACAATTTAGCGCACTGAAAATAGATTTCAGTATGCACACCGGAGCTAAGCTCGAAATGGCCTTCCAGCATGCACCCTGATTCCTTCATCATTAGCTCTACTATTTCATTTTCTTTTACTGTTGTTAAAGCCATTTTAGACTCCTTTTATAAGATTTTCGTACGAGGGGATATTATTGTTGATTAAAAATTGTTCCAGGCTTTCTATCAGGTCACCTGCAATGCCAGGGTATGTAAAATTAGCTGTTCCTATTTGTATTGCAGTAGACCCAACAGCTATAAACTCAAGCATATCATTGAAATGCATAATGCCGCCCATTCCTATAACAGGAATATTAATTTCATGGCTTATTGTGTTAATGTAATTCAGGGCTACAGGCTTGATAGCTGGTCCTGACATGCCGCCTTTTAAGAGTTTCTTTGTAAGCCGGCCATTCTCGAATGATACGCTGACATCAAGCCCTCTGACAGTATTGATTGCTGATATTGCATCTGCACCGGCTTTTTCAATACTTATTGCCAGTGGAACAGGGTCTGTGACGTTAGGGGTAAGCTTGACTATTACGGTTCCTGTGAAAATTTCTTTGACCATTGAGACCAGGCGATAGAGAATTTCGCTGCTGGTACCAAATTCCAGGCACCCTTCTTTTACATTAGGGCAGGAAACGTTAAGTTCAATGGCTTTGATACCATTAGTTTCACATATGCTGGCAATTTTTATATATTCTTCAAGGGCAAAACCTGCAACGTTAACAATAAAGGTAATATCTTTTTCCTGTAAGATAGGCAGTTTCTTTTCAATAAAGGCATTGATTCCGATATTTTCAAGCCCGATAGAATTAATCATACCATTACGCAGTTCTTTGAGCCTTGGTTGAGGGTTGCCCTTGCGGGGTTTAAGTGTAATGCCTTTTGTGACAATTGCCCCGATGGATGAAACGTCTACAAAATCCTGAAATTCATCAGCATAGCCAAAAGTGCCTGAAGCTGTTGTAATGGGGTTTTTAAGCCTTAATTTACCTAGGTTAATTGATAGATCGGGTTTTTGTGTAATTTTAATTTCTGTTTTAGTTATTACCATACGACTGTTTCCCCTTTGAATACAGGACCATCTTTACATACTCTTTTATTTACTATTTCATCATTTTCATAAACTTCTATTATACAACCCATACAGACGCCTATGCCACAGGCAAACTTCTCTTCAAGGGCTACTTCAGTATCTATTTTCTGTGTATTTGCTATTTTGACAGTTTTTTGAAGGACAACATGCGGTCCACAGGCATAGATTCTATCCGGGCGGGTATTCAGAATTTTTTCTTCGATAAAGTCTGTTACTCTGCCTTTTGCTGTTGAGGAACCATCCTCCGTGACCAGTGTACACTCAGGGATAGCAAGCTCTTTTATGTCTACAAATGACTGGAAGCCGGCAAGCATTGTGAAAGGGACGTCATTATACTTAAAAACTTCTGTTAGATAAATTAAAGGAGCAATGCCAACCCCTGCTCCGACCAGTAAAGCTCTTTTGGCAGATAGATCAAACCCATTGCCAAGGGGACCGAGATAATCTATAGATTGGCCAGCTTTAAGGCCTGACATATAGTCTGTGCCTTCACCTTTAAGCTTGTATATTATCTGGAAACAGTTATCTTTAACGTTAGATATGCTGAAAGGTCTTCTGAGAACCAGTTTTGAGCAAAGAAGAGAGACAAACTGTCCGGGTTTAGAGTTGTAAGCAACATCCGGGGCTTCAATGGTCATTTGATAAATGTCATGTGCAATCTTCTTATTGTCAATGATATGGCCTGTTCCGGCTGGCTTAATTGTGTTATTTGCCCGGTGTGTTTTGTCTGTTATCATCTGATAGCCTTTAATCTTTTTGAACATAAAAAAAGAGAGGTCTTAAACCTCTCTTCTTAACGTCTGGTATATCTAAAGGAAACATTAAATAATTTGAAAGCTTTTGATATTGTAAATATTAAGAAATGATATAGAAATAATCTTAACATAATCAAGCTTTCTAACATTCAAGCTCCTTATAATAGCGTTAAATTGATAAAAGATTACACTTTTTTCTGCTTTTTGTCAAATTGTTGTTCAAACTATAAAACCTGCCATAATATCACTACTACTGTACAAATACGGGTATTCAAGAGTATGTTGAGAAAAAATAAAATTTACAAAAAAATTTTTTCTCTTGAAATTTAAAAAATGATGGTAAAATAATTAGCAATATAAATTACTAAACAAATCGTATACTAAACATAATATTACTATTTATGAGAGCAAACAGTCTAAAAATGTACTATAGTGTTAAAAAACGATCCTGGAAAGGGAGGTTTTTTTTATGTCTAACCTGAATTGGACCCGAAAGCATATTGTAGATATTGAAAGCCTGTCTGTTGAAGAAATCCTAACTATTATGGAAACAACAGACAGTTTTTTTAATCTTCTACAGCAACCAGTAAGCAAAGTACCACTTCTTGAAGGCAAAGTGGTACTTTTATTATTCTACGAAAATTCTACAAGAACGAGTTGCAGCTTTGAGCTTGCTGCAAAAAACTTAGGAGCAGAAGTTGTAAAGATCTCAGTAGCTACATCTGCTGTAAAAAAAGGTGAAACACTGGCTGACACAGTTGATAACCTCGTAGCTATGGGTACTGATGCTGTTGTTATAAGACATAGCGCTTCAGGAATTCATCATCAGCTTATCAGAGCTCTAAGAAAAGAAATTACCGTGATGAATGCAGGAGACGGTAACCACGAACACCCATCACAGGCACTGCTGGATTTCCATACGATGCGCCGTTACCTTGGTGACATAAAAGACAAAAAAATTACAATAGCTGGTGACATTTTACACAGCAGAGTTGCACGTTCAAATATTCATTTACTTAATAAATTCGGGGCCGATGTACATGTTGTCGGCCCTTCTACTCTATTACCAATGGGTATAGAGGAAATGGGAGTAACCAGACACTATTGCCTGGATGAAGCAATCAAAGATTCAGACCTGATTATGATGCTAAGAATTCAATTGGAACGACAAAAAGGCGGTATATTTCCATCAATAGGAGAATATAATAAACTCTGGGGCCTGACAGATTTAAAAATTAAAAAGAACGCAAAACCAGGATGCTATATTATGCACCCGGGCCCGATGAATAGAGGTGTTGAAATAGCATCCGATGTAGCTGATAACCCTGAATATTCAATAATACTTGATCAGGTCACCAGCGGCGTGGCTGTAAGAATGGCGTTACTCAGTTTAACCCTTACAGGAGGAGGTTTAGTTCATGAACATGCTGCTTAAAAATGCACACGTTATAGATCCGGCAAATAATATAGATGAAACCCTTGATGTACGCATTAAAGGAGATCTTATATCTGAAACCGGCAAGAATCTTGAACTTCAGGGAGAAGAAATGTATGATCTGAGCGGTTTATGGCTGACACCCGGACTGATCGATATGCATGTTCACCTCAGAGAACCCGGCGGAACAGCAAAAGAAACTATAGAAACCGGCACAGCAGCGGCAAGGGCTGGTGGCTTTACCTCTGTATGCTGCATGGCTAACACTAATCCCGTTGTTGACAATGTCAATACCCTTACATATGTTAATGCCATTGCACAGATAAAAGCTAATACAAATGTGTTCCCCGTTGCCGCAGTTACCAAAAACCTTGAAGGTAAAGAAATTACTAATATGCATCAGCTTATGCAAAATGGTGCCGTGGCCTTTTCGGATGATGGTAAGCCTATAAGCAATACAAAAGTACTAAGATATGCCCTGCATTATTCCTCTATGTTTGATGTGCCGATTATTTCACATTGTGAGGATTCTTACCTCTTTGAAGGCGGCATTATGAACGAAGGGTATTACTCAACTCTATTTGGCATGCAGGGAATACCATATGTATCTGAGAGTATTGCTGTGGCAAGAGAACTTGAACTCCTCAGGTTTATTGGCGGCAGAATTCATTTTGCCCATATTACCACTGCTAGAAGCATAGAACTGATTAGAAGAGCCAAAAACGAAGGCCTAAACGTTACCTGTGAAACAGCCCCACATTACTTTACCCTTACAGATGAAGTTCTCAAAGATTATGAGACTTGCTATAAGGTTAACCCACCTTTAAAGAGTGAAGAAGACCGACTGGCAGTTATTGAAGGTCTAGTAGATGGAACAATTGATGTTATTGCAACAGACCATGCTCCACATACTACTGATGAAAAAGCCCTTGATATGAATCAGGCTCCATTTGGCATGGTTGGTCTGGAAACAGCCGTTGGCCTTGTCCTCACAAAGCTGGTTCATAGTGGCATTATGACACCAGCTAAAGCTATAGCCTGTATGAGTTGTAACCCGGCATCAGTAGTTAAAATTAATAGAGGCTCTTTATCTGCTGGTTCTATTGCAGATCTAAGCATCATAAACCCTGAATTAGAATGGATTGTTGACTCATCTGAATTCAAGTCCAGGGCACGCAATACGCCGTTTGAAGGTTTTAAACTAAAGGGCAAAGCTGTAGCAACGATTAGAAATGGTTGTATCGACTATGATTCAACCAACTTTCATAGTCATATTGCTAAAAACCTGGTATAATAAAGTTTGCAAAATATGGAGATGACTATGAAAATAGATAAAAATAACCCTAAAAATAGGCTGGTGTTAGCTCTTGATGTTAACAAAAAAGAAGATGCGCTTGCTCTGGTAAGAGAATTAAAAGATTATATTGGTATATTTAAGATAGGGCTTCAGTTATTTACATCTTATGGCCCACAAATAGTCCAGGAAATTCAGTCAGAAGGTTGCAAGATCTTCTTTGATGCGAAATTTCACGATATACCTAATACAGTAGCCAAGGCCAGCGACAATATTGCTAAACTTGGCGTGGATATTTTTGATATACATGTTACAGGTGGCTCAAAAATGATTAAAGCAGCAGTGAAAACAGCTAAAAACACTGCTCAAAAGAATGATCTAGAACCACCTGTGATGCTGGGCATAACTATATTATCCAGTCTGGATCAAGCCTTTTTAAATGAAGAACTGCAAATAAAGTATCAAATTGATGACTATGTCTTAAAACTGGCTACACTGGCAAAAAATAATGGTCTGGATGGTGTAGTGGCAAGTGTTAGAGAAGCTGCAAAAATTAAAGAAACACTGGGCGATAGCTTTGTGATACTTTGCCCTGGTATCAGACCGGCCTGGGCTGACGTAAATGACCAGAGCCGTATAGCTACACCTGCTGAAGCTATTAAGCAGGGTGCTGATTTTATGGTTGTTGGTAGGCCTATTACTCAGGCTGAAAACAGGGTTGAGGCAGCAAAAAAGATACTTGATGAAATATCCAGTGTTATTTAAATTTAAAGTATCCCTGTTTTATTTAATAAGTCAGGTTTAACGAATCAAAACGCTTTTATCGCTTTTATGATGGTATTTTGCAGGTATATACACTGTTATACTGAAGTATTCAGGATCAGTAGCACCGCCAGCAATTTTGAGCCTGTAATTTTTATGAAGTTTTTGAATATTGATAAAATGCCTGATATCAGAAGGGTTTTTAAATAATAAAATGGCATTATTACCAGGGTCAAGCTTTTTTAAAAGAACTGTCTTGTTTTTTATCTTATCAGCTATAACAAATTTAAAGTTGATATCCTGAAACTCTTTAAAACGGGGTATTGTTTCATTTAGTCTGCTGTAATATATTTTATAGCTGTCATCGCAAAAATAAATAAACTCTTTTGCCTCAGGGTAACTTTGAATTACAGATAACAATAGTTGTGATTGCTCTTTTTTATAGTGTATATGCTTGTTGTAATAGTCTTTTATGAAGATATTTGAGATTAAAACAGATACAATAATCATTATAACAAAGGTTATTTTTGCATCTTTAGATTTAAAAATAGCTTCTGATATAAAACGAAGCCCTGTTGCAGACACAAGAGCAGCAAAAGGAAGCAAAAAATAGAGTCTTGTTATACTGGGGCTGTCAAAAATGCTTTTGACATGCATAGTTAAACCAGCTGTAACAATATACATTACAGTAAAATAAGCCAATATGAGTATAGCATTACGGTTTTTTCTAATAGCAAGATATATTAAAAAGAATAGGCCAACAATAAACATAGATGCAGTAATACTATCTAAAAGAGGACCAGTTACAAAGTGAGAGTAATCATTGTTTACAAAGATACTTCGAAGCGGGTTAAGCAGGTTATTAAAGATACTTTCTAAAAGAACTTTTAAGTATGCCTCTAAATCAGAATAAATTGAAACACCATGATCTGCAACATTACCCTGAAAGAAGACTGTTCGTTTAAAAGATAAGTCAAAAAAGTCATATACCTTGCTATGTATCTGTATCAAAGGTAAAAAACCTAGAAATACAGGCAATATATAACGATGTAATTTTTTAAATGGAATAAAAAGTATGATTGTTAATAACAATATTGGCAGGCTGACCCTGGCAATATACAGGAAATAGAAGCTCAAACCACACATAACGCCAGCAATGTATAACCAGAAAAGGCTATTTTTCTTTAATCCAGTGATTATCAAAGCAGCAGTAAGAACTATAACACTTGATGCAAAAGCCATTTGCTTGGTTGCATGAATACTAAATACTATAAAATAGTGAGAAAAAGCAAGCATTGCAGTTGCTATAATTGCGAATTGCCTGTCTATAAGAGTTTTAGAAATATAATATAGCCCCCACAATGTTATAATTGCAGATGAAGCATAGGCTGCTTTCCATCCCCAGTTGCCTAAACCAAAGATTTTCATGAAAAAAGCATTAACATAAATAGGTAATACCGGGTTGTCTCCGTAAACACCAAATAGAGAAAAGATATTTTCAGGACCGGCTCCGGCTGCTGTTTTAGCTGCCATTCTATAGAACATGTGCTCGTCAGGTATATCAAGATATAGCCACAAATTAAGGTCATGTGTATAGTATAAAAACAGGATAATAGATACTAATAGCATTATTCCATATTCAATAAGACTCTTTTTACTATATTTCAATATCTCAACATCGTTTCTAAAATCTATATAAATAAATGTAGCAGCTCCTGCAATCATTAACAACAGCCAAAACAAAGGATAAAGTGAATTATATTCCGTATAATTAAGATGATACACAAAAAGAAGAGATAACAATAAGTATGTCGCTATTGATAGCTTAAATATTAGCGGCTTAATAAGAGCAATGTCTTTGTTTTCAGGGCTTAAATTGTTATTAAAAACATTATCAAACGGCTTTCTGTAGAGAATAACTAGGCACAATAAACCAAAAACAACCAGTGCTGCTATTATAAAAAATTGTTGATAAGAAAAAAAATATTGTATACTTTCAGTGTTTATTATTTTGTACCAGGCAAACCCTGTAACAGCAACGATCATAAACAAATTATACGGCCAGTTTAAAGTTAATTTATATACAAAAGCCGGAAAAAGAATTAGTAATATGCCCATAGATAAAAGGATATAAAGCATACTATTGTCATGAAACCCTGCTAAAAAAGAAAATAGCATTATAAGAACTATTGCAATTGTCTTATGATAAGGGTATAAATTATTATCATGCTTATTTGCGTTTTCAGGTAAGTTATTCATAAAAATTTATTTCTAATTAAACTATCGCTGTTATTTTTAGATCACTTTCGAGCCTATAAAACCTGTAATTAAAGTCTCTTAAACAGTAGTAATATCAGTTTATCTTTCACCTAAAGCTTCTGAACTATATATAACCAGAATGCAAAGTAATAAATAATCATTAAAATTATAAACGATTATATAACAACTGAAAGGGAGTTACCGACATTATTATTAAAATTACAGGCATAAAAAAATCTTCCCGTTTGGGAAGATCTATGATTAAAACATACGTCGTCGCAATCGTCGTCGATGTAATATGAGACGATCAAATGGCCTGGAATTATAGATATTTATCGGAGCAAAAACGTAATTAAATCTGCGTTTAGGTATCAATGACAGAATATTTTCTAATAACCTGAAAGATATAACAGGCTTAACAGCAGGCTGAAGCTCCTTATCATTTATTATCATTGTTTCTTTCATTAAAAAACTTATGACAGCAATAACAATAAGAGCAAACATACAAAAAGACATCATCATAAAATAGGTTTTAGAAGTGTATACATTGTTAATAGTATATAGATCAAGTATTTTACCTGTTATAATCTGAAAAACGAAAATACCTGCAAGTGAAGAAGGGTTGACAAGTCCAAATGATACCCCTCTGGCCTCTGGAGATACCATATCACTAATGATTGAGAATACAATAGGAGATATAATACCTGTTGCATAACCCAGCAATGCAAGAATTATGAGTATCAATGCTACACTTAACCTATCTGAAAATAGGGTTATAAGAGCCCAGGATACTGCCATTAAAACTAAAGAAAGCCTTAATGGTATTAATCTGCACCTGAATACTTTATCAGAAAGGTAGCCAGCTGTCATTGAGCCAAGCATTAGCCCAACAGGGAGAGCAAATATAATATTACCTGCCATAGCATGACTGATATTCAACATATTAGCCAGATAGTTTGTTGCCCATAATCCCTGAAAACTTATATATACACCAAAACTGATGAAGAAAATTATCTCAAGAAGAAGAAAATTTCTGCTGAAAATAAACTTTTTAACCTCCTCAAAGTAATTTGCCTGATTGCTATGATCTACACTTTTTTGTAATATTGCTTTTTGTGTATGCATGTCATTGTTGCTTTTAATGACAAACTGAATACAGAATACTAGAAACACACAAATAATAGAGTATAAGAAGAATGCCATTCTCCAGCCTGCTGCAACTTCGAGATAAATAAGTGGTATCGTAGCTAGAAATGCGGCCCCTGCGCCACCAATGCCTAAATAAATACCATTGATTTTGCTAAACTGTGCTGAAGAAAAATTTTCTGCAATAAGCTTTATAGAAGGTATAAAGATACCACCGGTACTTATACCCATTAGGGCCCGTGCCACAATAGCACTTTGAAAAGTCTGTGAAAAAGCAAACAAAACAGTTGTGAAAACTGTAAATGCAAAAGATGCCAGAATAATTCTTTTAGGGCCATATTTATCTGTCAAATAACCTACCAGCGGCTGAGTAATAGCATAAAACAAAAAATAGGTACTTGACATAATACCGAGTTGAGTTGCATTAATTTTAATGTCTCTCATTATTGGATCAGCAATTGACATCATTGAAATTGCGTGAAAACCTGTGAAAATGTATATTATCAGTAGCAGGCAAAACAAATAATTTTGATATGACAGTGTTTTTTGCATCGCAAAATAGAGCCTCCAATACACGACAGGGCAAGACTAACATATTTTTATTTCTCAAATGCAGTATAGCTCTTTTAAAATTAAAAACCATACCACTTGAGGGTATTTCTTGATAAGTTAAAGAGGTATTTTATTTCCTGCTATTTAAAGCATCGTCTGGCTTTCAGAAGTTGAAAAATATGTTGATATATTTTTATTTTAATTTGCCTGTTAACTGTTGGTATTTAAGCTTTTACGTATTTTTTATTCTGGCTATTCTTTGCTATAAGCTAAAAGAAGCATAAGACCGGTATAAATGAATCTCTTTAAGGCTATCTATATCTCGATATAGCTCATTAATGAGTTATATTAAATATTTTGACTTTTCAAATTAAAAGTCATTTTTTACCTTTGAGGACTTTACCTAAAAATAGTAATGATATTTATATTTTAGATAGACATACCAGTGTTGTATATTGCAAAGAAATGTAAACAATACCGGGTGTTGTTTAGAAACGTTTCTTAAAATTTCTTATAGCTGTTCCTTTTTTGGATATTATTATTATTATTTAGCTGTAAAGATAACCATTATCTTTGTTTTAAGTATCATATCTCTCTCTATATTTAAATTTTATGCCTTTAGAACTCTATAATACCTGTAATAAGTTATTAATGTTAGTTTTGTTTGAGGTATCTGTTATTATAGCAGAATAAAAACAATATTAATCAGGTATAATACATTATTTACTGGCTTTGCAGGCTTAAACTGATGACATCAGCAGGGTAAAAATTTTCCTGTTCAAGAATGCTGATTGTTTTAACCTCTAAAAACATAATCAGCCAATATTTTTCAATTTTAAAACAGCGTATATTCTTAAACGATAAACTTTATCTTTGTTTCGGATTAGAAAATTTCACTGTTATACTGATCCTTGAAAGTAATGTATAGCTAGATTATACTGAATTCTATCAGCATATATTAATTATTTACGTGGAATGGTATAGTTGAATTAAAGAAACCCTCAGAAAAAATTTAGCCAGACTGTAATGATGTATTGTTACAATTTAAATGTAAAATTTTTTCTTTATTATAGATAAAAATTATATCCTGGCAGCAATTCTGGTATAGATTAATTCTATAAAGTTATAATAACAGGCTTTATATGACAAATTTGTTATCCTTATAAACGATTATAAGAGTAAATTCAGCGATAAAAAATGTTTTTATTAATATAGGAGTACAGGTAAAAGTTATATGTATCCAGAATCTACATTGCTGGCTTGCTAAATGCCTTTTGAGGAGGGGAATAAGTGATATCATCAGGTGATTATTGTTACATCAGGAAGTGTTTTAGCTTTAATGAGTATCATAAAAGCCTGGATAATATTTTCTATAGTCTTTCAGGTAAAGTGCCTGATCTTTTATATATTCTCAATAAGTCTTACTCTCAATTATGTAGAACCGGCAATATAATAATGGCCATTATTAACAGGCCATTCAGCCGGATGATCCCTTCAAACTATAGCTGGGTCAGGGCATTTGAATATTTTATACTCTGTAATATTTTATACTTTAAGTATAGCTTAAGTGCACTGGCCCTTTGTTCTTATTATGGCTACCTTGATAACTATGAAATATATTTAGCTTGCTCACTAACAGGTTCCGGTATATTGCATTCTGGTAATACCGGTAGTACAGAACTAAAACGTCCTGATAATGCCGCAAAAACAGGTATTATTCTCTGCAAACAGCAATGTTTTTGAATTTGTTTCTCCGGCCAGAAAACCGGTAAGCATTTAAAGGCATTGCAAATACTGACAATAGCTGATAACTCAAGGCATATTGACGGTGCTGATCGTATCTACCCAAAAGAAGCCAGTGTAATTTCTTAAAGATTCTCTTCTTTCAGCATCGTCAGTGCCTCTTTTTAACAAAAAAGCTATAACATTAGTTATATTTATAATCCAGTACCCTTAAATAACCTTTCGCTTACCTTTTCTTTGTTTATGCTTATTTTTGAGCATAAACTTTTTAATATACTGATCTTGAAAGAAAGTATACATTTCACCAAATTGAAAGGCATTAAATCTGTTATAGCAAGTATGAATCAATATTCAGGCAAAAAAAAGCCCCCTGGTGGGGGTTAAAGCCTTTTTCGAGAGAGAGTAGAGAGATTACGGAATTTATTTAGAGGAATTATTGGTTTTGTCTTGTATTTATATAAAAACAACCACTTTCATTTTTGGAACACTTTGTAAAGAAAATTTAAGAATCTTTTTTATCTTTACCTGCAATTTTTATAAAAACTCTTAAAATTTTAATTAAGATCTCCCGCAAAACTTTAGTTGAAATTTTATATCACTTATGAATTCTCTTTGCGCTTACCTGAAAAAGATTTTATCGTATTAACAAAGCATTAAGTCACTAAATTTGCACTTTAAGCCAATTTATTATCTCAAAAATACTTAATTATAAGCTTTAGAATACTAAAGTTTTTTTCAATTCCTTCGATATTAAATAAAGAGAGGAATAGAAAGGCCAGACAGTGAAAATATTTGACCCGGGAAAATTTAATTTTAACCAGGAAATACCGCTGCAAAATAAACAATTACCTCTGGAAAAGCCTAAACCAGAGAACACAGCTTTAGAAAAGTCTTCCAGCAAAAAGAATTATTTCAACGGAACCCTCTTAAATAGCTCTGATAGCGAGCTAATGAAAGACCATCTTGAGCAATACTTACCAACTGACTCACTAAGACTTGAAATTCAAATGGAAAGGCTTTCTGGCTCTATATTACAGATAGAAAAAGATTTAAATGCACTTACTCTATTGCCTGAATCTGAACTCAAAACCAACCAACAGCAATTACTTGAATCCAAAAGAGATAATATTTTAGCCCGGCTTAACCATTATAAAGATGAATACAGAAACATTAGCCCCCTGCATCGTTTTGCATTATGGCTAAAAGATAAGTTTACCCCGCAAGAAGGTATTTCTGAAAAACTTACCAGTATTATATACGGAGATAAAGGTGTCTTTCTAAACAACATTAAATCTGCTAACAATTCTCTTCAGCTCATAGTCGACCAGGTAGGTAATAACAAACGTGGAACAGCCTGCCCTGAAGAGACACACCGGAATGTTATTGATCTTATCAACCAGTTTGACAGAATAGAAAGTGAAATTGAAGCCTCAAAAATCGATTATTTCAGGCGACACGGCCCAAGAATAATGAAAGAAGGACAGCGTTTATTTCAGAAGTTTTATTATGGTTATGAACTGCCTGAAAAAAGAGATACTGATATTGTTTAGGCTCAATCGTTCTTGCTGCACTTGGGATATGAACCCATAAAGCGATAAAAATCAACATTGGGAGCTATTTTGCCTATGGTATCTTTAACCTTTTCATCCTCTATATGGCCGTCAAAATCTATGAAAAAGAGGTAATCTCCCAGGTTTTTTTTGGATGGGCGTGATTCAATCCTGCAAAGATTTATGTTATTTTGCGTAAAAGGTATCAAAATATCTACAAGGGCGCCAGGCTTGTTTCTAACAGAAAAAGCTATTGTGCTAAGGTCGTTCCCAGTGGGATCAGCAACTTTATTATCCAGCAAAACAAACTTCGTATAATTTTCAGGCTGGTCGTTAATGCCTTCTTTGAGCACAGGCAGTGAATAGTGAGTGGCAGCAATCTTTGTGCCAATAGCTGCCCAGTTTCCGGGTTTATCCATTATAGATCTTACGGCTTCTGATGTGCTGGTAGCTGTTTTTAATTCTACTCCATCAGGAAAATTGCGGTTGATAAAGTCATTACACTGAGCAAGCCCCTGAGTATGCGAGACTATAGTATCTATTTCATCATAGCGACTGGCTTTAGTTATCAGGCAGTGTGAGATTTTTACAATGACTTCCATGTTCATCATCACTTTAGAAGAAGTTTTGACAAGGTTATCAAGTGTTTCTCTTACAATACCTTCAATAGAATTTTCCAGAGGTACTACACCAATTATTTTATCAAGATTATCGACGTTTTCAATAACTTTCTTAATGCTTGAACCGGGCACAAGCTCAATTTCATTAGGTGAATAGCCCAGTAGTTGAACGAGTTTATTAACAGCTATTTCGCAATAAGAGCCTTCCGGGCCGAGAAAATGTATTTGTTTCATATTTTCTCCACTAATTGAGATCAAAGTTCTTGCCAGTTTAAAGGATACCATTTTAAGGTATTTAAGAAAACAATTTGTGTGCTTGAGAACCAAATTGATATGAAAAAACCAGGTTGCCACTAAAAGGCAGCATATTCCAAAGACAGTGAGTCGGGTTTGTTGCAATAAAATAAATCTATTTCTGGTGCAGAATATTGATTTTTACTGCTTTAATAAGCGTATAGAATAGTTTTTTCAGTTAATTTTGTATTTAAGCAGTTTGTATAATTGATATGTATTAAAATTTCGGGTCTTTTCAGACAAACCTCGTACACTAAAGTAGCGATCATAGAGTATTAAGCCAAATATGTTTTAAAGAGATCAACAGGTATTGATTTTGTGAGACATGCAGACCAATCAATGAAAAGCTTTTAGCTCACACGAGGTAAAAAATTAACGAATAAATACCTGGCTCAGGGCCACCCGAAAGGCATTGAAAGATATTTTCAGAAAATGTAGACAATGTAATTTGATTATAAGATAATTAAAAAAAATATAAATAAAGCTTTAAATAAAACTGGTTATCATTTTTTAATTTATTTTAATCCTGAAAGTCTTTTTGGCATTGAGTTATTATAACTATATTTATATATATTAAATCAAATGAGAGGTTCAGGCTAATTATACCTTATAAATTATATGTCAATAAGGCATCAGGAAATTATGTTTAATGTAAACAATATCAAATGGCATAAAGGTTCGTAAAGAAGGAGTGGATTTAATGACTACAACATTATCTGAAGACAAAACAGGTGTTTATAATTCGGTTGAGGATGCAGTGCACGCATCAAAAGTTGCATTCAGTCATTTGCATAAGTCTATTGGTCTAAGAGATAAAATAGTAAAATCTATAAGAAGTCATTCTCTAAAAAATTGCAAAAAATTTTCCCGTATGGCTATTGAAGAAACTGGCTATGGAAGATATGACGACAAAATAAAGAAGAATCTACTTGCAATTAATTCAACACCAGGCGTCGAAGATATTAATCCTTCTGCCTATACAGGTGAACATGGAACGACACTGGTTGAATGTGCTCCATATGGCTTAATAGCAGCAGTAACACCAAGTACTAACCCGAGTGAAACAATAATTAATAACGCCATAAGCATGATTGCTGCAGGGAATGCTGTGGTCTTTAGCCCTCATCCAAGTGCTAAAAACACTACAACCTTTTGTGTTTCAGTCATCAATAACGCAATTGTTGAAGCTGGCGGGCCGCAAAATTTAATTACCTGTCTTGGAAATCCAACAAAAGAAAACTCTGAAGAGCTAATGCGTCACCCTGATATCAGGTTAAACGTCGTCACAGGAGGAGAAGGTGCCGTTAGAAGGGCTATGAGTGTTAATAAAAGATGTGTTGCAGCCGGTCCTGGAAATCCGCCTGTTATAGTGGATGAAACAGCTAATATTGCTGAAGCTGCCAGAGATATAGTTGAGGGTGCATCTTTTGATAACGGCATCGTTTGTATATTAGAAAAAGAAGTTATAGCTGTTGATTCTATAGCAGATCATCTTATAGATGAAATGAGAATGTCAAAGTGCTATTTAGCTTCTGAAAAAGAAATGAATGAACTGTTGAAGTTTGTTTTTACTGATATGTCTTCAGATGGAAAACACGGCCGTATCAATAGACAATTTGTCGGTAAAAATGCATCGGTTTTATTAAAACAAATAGGTGTTGGTGTCTCTGATGATATTCGTTTAATCATTACAGAAACGGATAGAGATAATCCGCTAGTCTGGACAGAAATGTTAATGCCAATTTTACCTATCGTAAGGGTTAATAATGTTGATGATGCAATAGGTTTTGCTATAGAAGTAGAGCAAAAATGCTATCATACTGCTATAATGCACTCAAAAAATATTGACAAACTGAGTAAAATGTCTTATGAATGTGATTGCACAATATTTGTCAGCAATGCTCCTTCTCTGGCTGGCCTTGGATATAATGGAGAAGGTTATACATCATATACTATTTCTTCTCCAACAGGTGAAGGCATCACCTCAGCCAAGTCATTTACACGTCAACGCCGTTGTACTCTGGCAAAAAGCTTTAGGATAATATAGTTATACCCGCAATAAATTTCAATTTGGTTTTTATTGTTGTGTTTACAATAATGAAACGATGTAAATAATTGTTATTCCTGATTTTTTTTTACACTGTAAAATAAAAAAATTTATTATTATTTAAGGAGTTAAATATGGAAATATATACTAAAACTGAAGAAAAATGGAGAGTTATTGGTTTGAACGGGAGTTTTGATGCTCAAACCTCTCCTAAAGCAGAAGCAGCAATTAATACAGAAATCGAGGATGGTCATAAATTTATTGGTATTGATCTGGAAATGGTTCTTTTTATGAGCAGCGGAGGCCTGAGAGTTTTACTCTCTTCAAAAAAGAAACTTAAAGAACTTGGTGGAGATCTGGTTCTTATTAAGCCTAGAGAAAATGTCATGAGCGTTCTTGAAGTATCAGGCTTTGCTAAAATGTTTTCTGTTATGGACAGCCTGGAAGGGCTTGTTAAAGTATAAACACTATTACAGGGCATTATTAATTTTAATACATACAATTGAGCCTGAAACCCTCCTTTAACAGGTAACAGGTAGGATATACTACCTGCACCCTGGATACTGTTTTAAGAGGGTTTGCGAGGCGAACGATGCAGCAAACATGACCCCAAACAGGCTCAAGCGAACGAAAACTTGAGTGAGCGTGTAAAGTTTGCAGGGCAATTGTGATAGGTTTTTTGCATACTTTTTTCCTTAAAAAAAGTATGAGGGAACTTGCTGTGGTGCAACCAGAAGTAATTGAGGTGAAAAGTTTTTTAAAAAAAAGTGTGTTAAAAGACTTGCAAAACACATTTGCATATGCTACACTATTAGTATAATCTTCCAAATTAAGATCAGTGTATAGCTTAAGAAAATTTCGATTTTCAAAACCCTGATCCCGCCCACCCTTAAGGAAGGCATGGGGTTTCACTCACAGGCTTTG